>Ga0228699_1000850_pt1 | contig 19048 bp, 19 predicted proteins | sample McNCre217_Aug_MG_FD_178016 | JGI IMG/M metagenome (GOLD analysis project Ga0228699, IMG submission 178016) | Freshwater microbial communities from McNutts Creek, Athens, Georgia, United States - 2-17_Aug_MG | ecosystem: Environmental > Aquatic > Freshwater > Creek | place: USA: Georgia... | reverse complement strand
TGCTGCACCGCGATGTGCGAGCTGTGGTCTTGACGCTGATTGGTCGCTTTGGCCTAGACCCTGAGGCGCACTACCCGTCCCTGCTGCTGCATTACGCCGACTTGCTGCCAAACACCGATGTGCACATGTTGGTGATACTGGTCTCGGCCTACATTGCGTTGCGCTTCATGGAGGCCACGGGTCTTTGGCTGCACAAAGCGTGGGGTGAATATCTGGGCGCGCTGTCGGGCGGCATTTACATCCCATTTGAGGTGGTGCATTTCGTCGACGAGCCCTCATGGATGAACGCCTTCATCGTGGCCCTGAATGCGGTCATCGTGGCTTACTTGGTCTACGCGCTATGGCGACGCCATCAACTCAAGGTACACGCATGAGCGACATCCTCACCCTCACCATGAACCCCGCACTGGATGTGCTCACCTCCATCGACCACGTGAGCCACACCCACAAGATGCGCTGCGGTCCCACGCTCAAACACCCGGGCGGTGGCGGCGTGAACGTGGCGCGTGTGCTGCACCGCTTGGGGGCCAACTGCATGGCCATGTATTTGGCGGGTGGTGTCACAGGCGAGCGTCATCACAAACTCACGAGCGCCGAGAAAGTTCGCTGCCATGTGATGCCCATCGCCGAAGAAACACGCGAGAGTTTTTCGGTGCACGAAACATCGAGCGGTAACGACTTTCGCTTTGTGCTGCCTGGTCCTCAGGTCTCAGCCGCCGAAGTGGAGACCTGCTTTGACTACGTGGCCCAACACCTACCCAAACAATTCTTGGTCATCAGCGGTGGATTGGCACCCGGTGTGCCCGAGAACTTTTATGCACGCTTAGCTGCCTTGGCCAAAGCGCACGGCGTGCGCGTGGTGCTAGACACCAACGGCCCTGCGCTGGCCGAAGCACTGAAGGTGGGCGTGTATCTATTCAAACCCAGCTTGCGTGAGCTGAGCGATTTAACGGGTCAAGACTTGGCCACCGAGGAAGCCCAAGTAGCAGCCGCGCAGCAACTCATTCAAAGCGGCCAAGCCGAGATCGTGGCGGTGTCTTTGGGCGCAGACGGCGCCTTGGTGGTCAGTGCCACCGAGCAGTGGCGGGCCCGCAGCGTGCAGGTTGATGTGCAAACCACGATTGGTGCGGGTGACAGTTTTGTCGGCGGCATGGTGTGGTCACTGGGGCGTGGGGACAGCTTGGTCAAGGCGTTTCAATACGGCATGGCGTCTGGGGCTGCCGCCTTGCTTGCACCTGGCACCTCGTTGAGCCAAGCGGCAGATGTGCACTATTTGCTGCCACAAGTGGTGGTCGGGGCCATCTGAGGTCCTCGCTTTAAATTATTTCAATCCCGCTGTCGCACTCTTCACAGGGCTTGAGCCTCACCTCCGGCTACCATGCGTCTCAAATTTAGGAGATCTTGCATGCCCGTGATTACCAACATCGAAGATTTGCGCGTTTTGGCCGAAAAACGCGTGCCCCGCATGTTCTATGACTACGCCGATTCCGGCAGCTGGACCGAGGGCACCTACCGCGCCAACGAAGCGGATTTCCAAAAAATCAAACTGCGCCAGCGCGTAGCGGTGAACATGGAAAACCGCACCACGGCCACCAAGATGGTGGGCCTCGATGTGAAGATGCCCGTGGCCATTGCGCCCGTGGGTTTGACTGGCATGCAAAGTGCCGATGGCGAAATCAAAGCGGCTCGCGCTGCCGAAAAATTTGGCATTCCCTTCATCTTGTCCACCATGAGCATTTGCTCCATGGAAGACGTGGCCGCTGCCACCACCGCCCCCTTCATGTACCAGCTCTACATGATGCGTGACCGCGAAGCCATGGCCAACATGATTGAGCGTGCCCGCAAAGCCAAGTGCAGTGCCTTGGTGCTCACCCTCGATTTGCAAGTCATTGGTCAACGCCACAAAGACTTGAAGAATGGTTTGACAGCGCCCCCCAGCCCCACGATTGCCAACATCATCAACCTCATGACCAAGCCCCGTTGGTGTTTGGGCATGGCCGGCACACGCCGCCACACCTTTGGCAACTTGGTGGGTCACGTCAAAGGCGTGAGCAACATGAAGTCACTCTCCTCTTGGACCAACGAACAGTTTGACCCCCGCCTGTCGTGGGAAGACGTGGCTTGGGTCAAAGCCCAGTGGGGCGGCAAGCTCATCCTCAAAGGCATTCAAGATGTGGAAGACGCCAAGTTGGCTGCGCAAAGCGGTGCCGACGCCATCGTGGTGAGCAACCACGGCGGTCGTCAGCTCGACGGGGCGCAATCGAGCATCGAAGCCCTGCCCGCCATCGTGGCTGCCGTGGGCGACCAGATTGAGGTGTGGATGGACGGCGGCATTCGCTCGGGCCAAGACGTGCTCAAGGCTTGGGCCTTGGGCGCACGCGGCACACTCATTGGACGCGCTATGGTGTACGGCCTCGGTGCCATGGGCGAAGAAGGCGTGAGCAAGGCCTTGCAAATCATCCACAAAGAGTTGGACGTGACCATGGCGTTTTGCGGCCACACCAACATTCAAAACGTGAACACCAACATCTTGCTGCCAGGTACGTTTCCTACAGCTTAAAGTTGCCGCGAAACAAAAAAGCTGCAAACGCGCATGCGCTTTGCAGCTTTTTTATTGGGCTATCCGCATTCACATGGTGCGTGTGCCAGAGGTTTAGCTGCTGGTCTTATTGCTCCACAACACACCGCCTGTTGACCAGTCGTGTTTTTTGATGTCAAAGAACAAGATATCGACCGCCTCTGGGCTGCTGCCCAAGGTTTTGCAAGTCGCTTCGGTCAAGGCCTTGGCGAGTTCTTTCTTTTGCTCAGGCGTGCGGCCTTCCATGAGTTCAACGCGAATGGTGGGCATGGGTTCTCCTTAGAGTTAAAAGTTGTCAGCGATTATGCTTGCGCCCTGTGACCTTGCCTGAAAAAACCTCCCCAAAACTGCGCCGCATTGCCCATCTCGACATGGATGCGTTTTACGCCTCCGTCGAGCTGCTGCGCTACCCTCAGCTCAAGGGGCTGCCGGTGGTGATTGGCGGTGGTCGGCGTCGCGAAGACGACATGCTGAGCCGTTTGCGCGTCGCACACCCCGAGCACGAATGGTCCGAGCACAACCTGCACGAAATACCGCTTGATTTTTTCCCCCGCATTTCGGGCTACACCGGTCGTGGCGTCATCACCACCGCCACCTATGCCGCACGGCAGTTTGGCGTGGGCTCGGCCATGGGCGTGATGAAGGCGGCCAAGCTGTGCCCTGACGCCATCCTGCTGCCAGTGGACTTTGACCAATACCGCCATTACTCGCAGCGCTTCAAAGCCATCATCACCGACATCGCACCGTTGATGGAAAACCGTGGCGTGGACGAGGTATACATCGACTTCACCGATGTGCCGGGCGGCCAACGCGAAGGCGGGCGCGTGCTGGCTCGCTTGATTCAAAAAGCCATTTTTGATGACACTGGCCTCACCTGCTCAGTGGGCGTGGCGCCCAACAAACTGCTGGCCAAGATGGCGAGCGAGTTCAACAAACCCAACGGCATTTCCATCGTCACCGAAGGTGATTTGCAAAGCCTCATCTGGCCCTTGCCCTGTCGCAAAGTCAATGGCATTGGGCCCAAAGCAGAGGCCAAGCTGGCAAAGCACGACATTCACACCATTGGCGATTTGGCGCAGCACGACCGCGTGTGGCTGATGCAACACTTCGGCAAAAGCTACGGTGCGTGGCTACACGACGCGGCCCACGGCAAAGACGACCGCCCCGTGGAAACCGAGAGCGAGCCCGTGAGCATCAGTCGCGAAACCACGTTTGAGCAAGACCTGCACGCCGTGCGTGACCGCGAGGCTCTGAGCGCCATCTTCACCAAGCTCTGTGAACAAGTCGCCGCTGACTTGCAACGCAAAGGTTATGTGGGAAAAACCATTGGCATCAAGCTGCGCTACGACAACTTTCAAAGCGTCACGCGCGACCAAACACTGGAACACCATGTCCACCAAGCTTCTGATATTCGACAGGCGGCAGGTCAATGCCTCAAGCGCGTGGACCTCAAACGCCGCTTGCGTTTGCTGGGTGTGCGCGTGGGGTCGTTGATGAAACTGGAGGACTGGCAAGCGCAAGGTTTGCGCTTGGAAGAAACGCCGATTCATCCCTATACCGAGTCGTTGTTTGGGGACACTATGCAAGCAAAGTGATAAAAGTTTGGCGCGAGCGAAAATAACGAAATCAATCAATTTGGATTTTGAAAATGCGCACGCTCACACGAAATCTATTTGGCTTACTCGCTGGCATTTTTCTTTTAAGTAGTAACACCCAAGCTGCCTGCTTGGGCGACACCAATGCCACCAAGGCCTACACCTTTGACGTGGTACCTCAGCTCACCGCCGCCAAGATTTACACCACTTGGTCACCCTTGCTGCAACGTGTGGGCCACGATGCGGGTTTGTGTTTTGAGCTGCGGGTGTCCGCCACTATCCCAGAGTTTGAGCAAAAGCTGCTCAAGGGCGAACCTGAGTTTGTGTTCCTCAACCCCTACCACGCGGTCTTGGCCAATCAAAAGAAAAAATACCAACCGCTGTTGGCCGACAGTGAAGATTTGCTCACTGGCATTTTGGTGGTGCGTGCGGACAGCCCCATCAAAAGCTTGGAAGAGTTGAAAGGCAAAAGCATCAGCTTTCCTGCACCCAACGCATTTGCAGCGTCGCTGCTGATTCGCGCCGAGTTGGCGAAAAAGAAAATTGACATCACCCCCGTGTTCGTCAAAACCCACAGCAATGTGTACCGCTCGGTCATTGGCAAAGATGCCATCGCAGGTGGTGGCGTGAACAACACCCTCGACAACGAAGCCCCCGAAGTGCGTCAACAGTTGCGGGTGCTGCACGAAACCCCTGCCTACACGCCACACCCTGTGGCGACACACCCGTCTGTCTCTGCAGCGGTGCGCGAGCGCTTCTTGAAGGCCATGCTCAGACTCACACAAGACGAGGAAGGACGCAAACTGTTGGACGGCATCAACTTGCACAAACCCCAAGCGGTGACTTACGCCAAACACTACAAACCGCTCGAGTCTTTGCAGCTCGAAAAGTTCTTAGTCTTAACGAGCCAATGACATGCTGCAACGCCTGAACACCTCACAATGGCAAAGCATCAAACCCGCCCTGTTGATTGGGTTGGCATTGGCACTGTTGCAAATTGGTTCAGGCGTGGCGGCGTATTACCAATCGAAAAGTTTGCTTTGGGAAGGTAAGTTTCAAACCTCACATAACCTCACACAAGGTTTGGTCGTGGCGGTGGCTGACCAGATGGTGCTCAAAGACTACGCCTCGGTGGAGTCACGCATTTTGCAAACCATGTCCAATGCCGAAGTGGCCTCGGTCATGTTGACCGACACCACAGGTAAAGTGCTGTCGGCCCTCAAGCGTGAGCCAGGCCAAGAGCCGCGTTTGATGTTTGAACCCCACTGGATTCAAACACCGCCCTCAGATCAATCGTTGTTGCAATCACGCGATGACGCATTCATCACCACTTGGACCAAAGTGAGCTTGGGCTCAGACCTCGGCTGGGTGCGCCTGCAAACCCACAACGAACTCGACAGCGCCGACTTGCGCAGTCTGCGCCAACAAACCTTGTTGCTGTCGGCGCTGTCCGTGGTGTCGGGCATCATCATCTTGGGCGTGTTTTTGTGGCGTGCGTATTTCACGGTGATCAAACGCGGTCACATGTTTGAAGTCAAGCTTGACGAAGCCACCAAGCGTTTGGTGCAATCCGAAAAACTCGCCTCGCTTGGCGAACTGGCTGCGGGCGTGGCGCACGAAATCAACAACCCTGTGGGCTATGTGTCGTCCAACCTGACCACCTTGCAAAAGTATTTGGCTGTCTACGAAAAAGTGTTGGATGCCCCCGAGGCTGACAGCGCTGAGATGGCTGCGCTGAAGAAAAAGCTCAACTACGCTTTCATTCGTGACGACTTGCACAACTTGGTGAAAGAAACCCAAGAAGGCGTGGGCCGTGTGAAGGCCATCATCCAAGACTTGAAAGACTACGCGCGCACCAATGCCGCCACGCACTATGTGGCCTCAGACATCCAAGTGGGTTTGAAGTCCACGCTCAACATTGCGCGCAACCAACTCAAAGGCCGTACCGATGTGCGACTGGAGTTGGGCAACTTGCCTTTGGTCGAATGTGCCCCTTCGCAAATTGACCAAGTGTTCTTGAACCTCATCGTCAACGCAGCGCAAGCCATGCCTGAAGGCAAGATGGGTTTGATTGACATTCGCACACACTGCGATGACACACAGGTGTGGATTGAAGTGCAAGACAACGGGCCCGGCATTGCGCCTGAGATTTTGAAAAAAATCTTTGACCCATTTTTCACCACCAAAGACCCAGGCACAGGCACAGGCTTAGGGCTATCTGTGTCACAAAACATCATTCAGCAGCACGGCGGCACGCTCACCGTGGACAGTACCGTGGGCATAGGCACCACCTTCAAAATAACCCTTCCCATCAAACGCCCTGCGGCCAAAGGATGACCATGACTTCTAGCAATGAATCGTTCGATGCCAGCCAATACAAAGTGTTGTGCGTGGACGATGAGCCCAACATTTTGTCGGCGCTGCGTCGCATGTTGTCACTCGAAGGTTTTGAGGTGTTCACGGCAGAAAGCGGCGCACAAGCGTTGGAGCTGCTGGCCAAAGAACCTGTGAATGTCATCATTTCTGACATGCAAATGCCGAGCATGAATGGCACAGAGTTGCTTGCAAAAGTGCGCCAACAATGGCCGCAAACCATGCGCCTCATGCTCACGGGGGCCTCTGATGTGTCTGGTGCGATTGAGGCCATCAACCAAGGTGCGATTTACCGCTACACCGCCAAGCCTTGGCACGACGAAGAACTGCTGGGCACCATCAAATCAGCCATTGCGTTTGGGACCTTGGCCAACGAACATGACCGCTTAGAAGCGCTCACCATCGCGCAAAAAGAATCGCTCAATGAAATGGTGGACACGCTCGAGTCTCGTGTGCAAGAGCGCACCAAAGATTTGCGTGCGGCCTATGTGGCCTCTATCAAAGCGTTTTCCAACATCTTGGAGTTGCGTCGCCCAGACCTGTTGCCGCATTCACGCCGCGTGGCCACGCTGTCGATGAAGATGGCCAAGCTGGCGGGCTTGAGCGATGACGAGTGTCAATCGGTGTACATCGCTGGCTTGTTGCATGACATCGGCAAGATTGGTTTGAGCGACCGTGTGCTCAACACCAAATTCATCGAGTTACCACTGGCCGATGCCAAGGTGTATCGCACACACACCACCATGGGTGAGGCCACCTTGAACACGTTAGACGACATGAAAAGCGTGGCCGCCATCATTCGCTCGCACCACGAATACTTCAACGGCACAGGTTTTCCCGATGGATTGACAGGGAAAAACATCCCCATCGGCGCGCGCATTGTGGCCATCGTTGAGGCCTACGAAGAACTGCAATCAGGCGACTACGCCAAGAACGAAAGCAGTCCTGCCGATGCGGTGCGCGTGATTTTGAGCAACAAGGGCACGCTGTTTTGCCCCGAGATGACAGACGTGTTTGTGAAAGCCCTGCGCGCTTAAGCGCAGCTCATCATTGACGTGCCGTGCGCACATTGGACGGCATCGCCTGCGGATGGCTGGTGCGCCACGGGTTGATGTCTAAGCCACCGCGGCGTGTGTAGCGCGCATACACCTCTAAGCGCAAGGGTTTGCAACGGCGTGTGATGTCCATGAAGATGCGCTCTACACATTGCTCGTGAAACTCGTTGTGGTTTCTAAAGCTCACGATGTAACGCAACAAACCCGCTTGGTCAATTTGCGGACCGGTGTAGCTGATGCGCACACTGCCCCAATCGGGCTGCCCCGTGACCAAGCAATTACTTTTGAGCAAATTGCTGGTCAAGGTTTCAGTGGTGGGTGCTTCGTTGAAATTGGCGGTGAGCAATTCGGGATTGGGTTGGTATTGGTCACACTCCAAATCCAAACGGTCAAGACTGAGCCCATCCAGCTCATGCACAGGCTCGCGATCAAAGTTCTCGGGCAGCACCAGTTGCACACCCACGCTGGATTTGACGGGTTCGCCATGCCAAATGGCGGCGCTCAAGTCTTGGCGCAAGCGCGTTTGCAATTCAGCCACATCATCGATGCGCGTGTTGTTGAAACTGTTCAAGTACAGCTTGAACGATTTGCTCTCAATGATGTGCGTGGACTCTGCGGGCACGGTGATGCGTGCCAAAGCCACTTGTGGCTTGCCGCGTGTGTTGAGCCAGCTCAGCTCGTACGCCGTCCACAAGTCAGCGCCAAAAAATGGCGGTTGGCCGGTGATGCCAATTTCGTCGCGTTTGGTTTGACGCGGGATGGGGAACAGCAGCGATGCGTCGTACTGGTCCACATACGACGACGCTTTTCCAAGCTGCGATTGTTCAGGCGTGTTCATAGGTTTCAGTCCAGTTTGCGGCGGAACACTTTGCGGTCGGGCTCGGACACCGAGGCATCAAACGCATAGCCTTCCAGATTGAAGCCTTCGAGGCCTTTGGGTGTTTTGACTTGATGCGTCACGGCATATCGCGTCATCAAGCCACGCGCACGCTTGGCGTTGAAGCTGATGATTTTGTATTTGCCGCCTTTGTAGTCTTCAAACACACATTCAATCACGCGTGCTTTGAGGGCTTTGCGGTCCACCGATTTGAAATACTCTTGCGAAGCCAAGTTGACGATGATGGGCTCACGCTCACCATTCAACCGTTCGTTCAAATAATCGGCAATCTGTGTGCCCCAAAATTTGTAGAGGTTGTTGCCTTTGTTGCTGGCCAGTGCGGTACCCATTTCTAGACGGTAGGGTTGCATCCAGTCGAGGGGGCGCAGCACGCCGTAGAGGCCACTCAAAATCGCCACATGTTCTTGTGCCCAGTCCAAGTCTTTGGGTTTCAAAGTTTTGGCATCCAAGCCTTCGTACACATCGCCGTTGAAAGCGAGCACCGCTTGCTTGGAATTTTTTGCGGTGAATTTGGGGCTCCACGCTTGGTAGCGCGCCACGTTCAAACTAGAGAGCGCATCGCTCAAGCTCATCAAACTGGCGATGTCTTGCGGTGATTTTTCTTTGAGCACATCAATCAACTCGGTCGACTGCTTCACAAACAGCGGCTGTGTGTGCGGCACGTCACCCGCAGGGGTGTCGTAGTCGAGGGCTTTGGCGGGTGAGAGCAAGAACAACATAAGAAAAAAAGGCTTCACAAGGAAGCCTGAATTATCGGGGTCAGAGGAGGTCATCCCCTAGGTAAAATGTGACCTTTAGCCCCTTGGCCCAACGGCTGCAGCTTGCATGCCGTTTTCTTTTGTCAAAAGCACCCCCATGAGCAACACGCCCGCCCTCCCCCTCGAACAACCCGGCCTTGAACGCCTGTCTAAATCGTTCGAACCCGCCGCACTTGAAGCCCATTGGGGCCCCGAGTGGGAACAACGCGGCTATGGCGTCGCCGGCTTCCGTGGCACAGGCGCACCTGCTGCCGATGCACCCGCGTTTGCCATCCAGTTGCCCCCCCCCAATGTGACCGGCACGCTGCACATGGGCCACGCGTTCAACCAAACCATCATGGACAGCTTGACGCGCTACCACCGCATGATGGGATTCAACACCGCTTGGATTCCCGGCACCGACCACGCCGGCATTGCCACGCAGATCGTGGTGGAGCGCCAGCTGCAAGCCAAAGGCATCAGCCGCCACGACATGGGCCCCACGCCTGCCGAAGCCCGCAAGAACTTTGTGAGCAAGGTCTGGGAGTGGAAAGAAGAATCGGGCAGCACCATCACCAGCCAGATGCGCCGCATGGGCGACAGCGTGGACTGGAGCCGCGAATACTTCACGATGGACCCCAAGCTGTCCAAGACCGTGACCGAAACCTTTGTGCAGCTCTATGAGCAAGGCCTGATTTACCGCGGCAAGCGCCTGGTCAACTGGGACCCGGTGCTGATGAGCGCGGTGTCTGACCTCGAAGTCGAGAGCGAGGAAGAAGACGGCTCGATGTGGCACATCCGCTATGACTTGGCCGATGGTTCTGGCTCACTCACCGTGGCCACCACCCGCCCCGAAACCCTGCTGGGCGACGTGGCTGTGATGGTCCACCCCGAAGACGCACGCTACAAGCACCTCATCGGCAAGCAAGTCAACCTGCCTTTGTGCAACCGCACCATCCCCGTGATTGCCGACGAGTACGTGGACAAGGACTTCGGCACCGGTGTGGTCAAGGTCACGCCCGCACACGACACCAACGACTACCAAGTGGGCCAGCGCCACAAGCTGGACATGATCTGCGTGCTCAACCTCGACGCGACGATCAACAACAACGCCCCTGAGAAATACCGAGGCCTAGACCGCTTCGTGGCTCGCAAAGCCGTGGTCGCCGACCTCGAAGCCGCAGGCGCATTGGTTGAAGTCAAAAAGCACAAACTCATGGTGCCCCGTTGCGCCCGCACCGGCCAAGTGATCGAGCCCATGCTGACCGACCAATGGTTTGTCGCGATGAACCAAGTCGGCAAAGGCGATGCCACGGGCAAGAGCATTGCGCAAAAAGCCATCGATGCCGTGCAGTCCGGTCAGGTGAGCTTTGTGCCCGAGAACTGGGTGAACACCTACAACCAGTGGATGAACAACATCCAAGACTGGTGCATCTCGCGCCAGCTGTGGTGGGGTCATCAAATTCCAGCTTGGTATGACGAAGACGGCAATGTGTATGTGGCACGTGATGAAGCCGAGGCGCAAGCCAAGGCGCCGGGCAAAACCCTCAAGCGTGATGAGGACGTGTTGGACACTTGGTACTCGTCTGCTTTGGTTCCGTTTTCTACTTTGGGCTGGCAGGCTACTGCCGCGAGCGCGGGGGGCGTAGACAGTCTTGCTCCTCTTCGCGATGCTCAGAATGTCGCTGCGCCTGCCCACGCCCCCCACGCTCACGGCAGCAGCCATGTTGCAACCGCTGATTACGATTTGTACTTGCCTTCATCGGTTTTGGTCACTGGCTACGACATCATCTTTTTCTGGGTTGCCCGAATGATCATGATGACGACCCACTTCACGGGTCGCGTGCCGTTCAAGCATGTGTACATCCACGGCTTGGTGCTCGACGCGCAAGGCAAGAAGATGAGCAAGTCGGAAGGCAACGTGCTTGACCCTGTCGACTTGATTGACGGCATCACCTTGGAGCCTTTGCTGGAGAAGCGCACCCAAGGTTTGCGCAAGCCAGAGACTGCGCCCAAGGTGCGCAAGCAAACTGAAAAAGAATTTCCAGAAGGCATCCCCGCCTACGGTGCAGACGCGCTGCGTTTCACCTTTGCGGCCATGGCCACGCTGGGCCGCAGCATCAACTTCGACAGCAAGCGCTGCGAGGGCTACCGCAACTTCTGCAACAAGGTGTGGAACGCCTCACGCTTTGTGCTGATGAATTGCGAAGGCCAAGACTGCGGCATCAAAGAACACACCAAGGAAGAATGCGCAGTGGGTGGCCCATCACATGGGTACCTGAGTTTCAGCCAAGCCGACCGCTGGATTGTGTCCAAGCTGCAACGCGTGGAAGCCGACGTGGCCAAAGGCTTTGCCGAGTACCGCCTTGACAACGTGGCCAACACGATTTACGACTTCGTGTGGAACGAGTTCTGCGATTGGTATTTGGAAATTGCCAAGGTGCAAATCAACACAGGCGACGATGCACAAAAACGTGCGACGCGCCGCACCTTGATTCGCACACTGGAAACCATTTTGCGTCTGGCACATCCCATTACTCCCTTCATCACCGAAGAGCTGTGGCAAACCGTTGCGGCGGTTGCAGGTCGCATCCAAACCGATGACAAAGCTGCGTCCATCAGCATTGCGGCTTACCCCGTGAGCCAGCCTGAACGCATCGACGAACAAGCCGAAGCCTATGTGGCGCGTGTGAAGTCCTTGGTCGATGCGTGCCGCAACTTACGCGGTGAGATGGGCGTGTCACCCGCCACGCGCATGCCTTTGTTTGCGCTGGCTGGCAACGCCGAAGAGCACGCGTTCATGCAAGGCGTGGCACCTGTGTTGCAAGCTTTGGCAAAGCTGAGTGAAGTCAAAGTGTTTGACAACGAAGCGGCTTGGTCTGCCGCCGCACAAGCTGCGCCTGTGGCTGTGATTGGCGAGTTGCGCGTGTGCTTGTTCATCGAAGTGGATGTGGCCGCTGAAAAAATTCGCTTGGGCAAAGAAGTCGAACGCTTGCAAAACGAAATCGAAAAAGCAGGCTCTAAGCTCAAGAACGAAGCCTTCGTGGCCAAAGCACCACCGGCTGTGATTGAAGAAGCCAAGAAGCGCGTGGCCGAGTTCACCGCCACTTTGACCAAGGTGCAAGAGCAGCTTGTCAAACTGCAGAAATAAAGCCTCGCTAAACTTGGCAAAACTATTAATTTCACATCTATGACCAAAGCACTTACGAAAGCCGTGTTCCCTGTTGCAGGCATGGGCACACGCTTCTTGCCCGCCACCAAAGCCAGCCCCAAAGAAATGCTGACCGTGGTGGACAAGCCGCTCATCCAATACGCGGTGGAAGAAGCCTATGAGGCTGGCATTCGTGAAATGATTTTTGTCACAGGCCGCAGCAAGCGCGCCATTGAAGACCACTTTGACATGGCTTATGAGTTGGAAACCGAACTCGAAGCCGCAGGCAAACAAGCTCTGCTCGACATCGTGCGCAGTGTGCAACCCGATGACATGCAATGTGTGTACGTGCGCCAAGCACGCGCACTGGGCCTAGGCCATGCTGTGTTGTGCGCCGAGCACTTGGTAGGCGACGAGCCTTTTGCCGTGTTGCTGGCCGACGACTTGATGCGCGGCAAAGCAGGCGGCCCTGGTGTGTTGAAGCAAATGGCCGATGTGTTTGCACGCACACAGTCTTCTGTGTTGGCCGTGCAAGAAGTGCCACTAGCGCATGTTCACCGCTACGGCGTGGTCGCCGGTAAAGACATTGGCAACGGCTTGGTGGACATCCAGCAAATGGTGGAAAAACCCAAAGCCGAAGTGGCGCCCTCTCGCACCACCGTGGCTGGCCGCTATATCTTGACCCCTGCGGTGTTCGAGCGCATTCGCGCAGGTGGCCGTGGCGTGCAAGGTGAGATTCAACTCACCGACGGCATTGCAGGTTTGCTGGCCACAGAAAAAGTATTGGCCTATTCGTACGAAGGCAAGCGCTACGACTGCGGCAGCAAAGTGGGCTTCTTGCAAGCCAGCGTTGAACTCGCCTTGGAACACGCGGAAGTTGGCGCTGAATTCCGCGATTACCTCAAGCAACTCAACGTCGCTTAATTCAACGCCTCTTCAAGATGTGAATGAAGTCGCTGCCCTCGGTGGTTTGCGACAACAGTTCATTGCCGGTTTGTTTGGCAAAGGCCGCAAAATCGCGCAATGAACCGGTATCGGTCGACACCACTTTCAGCACCTGACCACTCTCCATCGCGGTGAGGGCCTTTTTCGCTTTCAAAATCGGCAGCGGGCAGTTCAGTCCGCGCGTATCCAGTTCGACATCGATGTTCATGCGGGGAACACTCCTGTCGACAAGTAGCGGTCACCACGGTCGCAGACGATGAAGGCAATCGTCGCGTTTTCGATCTGTTGCGCAATTTGCATCGCCACCCAGCACGCACCCGCGGCTGAGATGCCGGCGAAGATGCCTTCCTCACGCGCCAAGCGACGGCACATGTCTTCGGCATCGTCTTGGCTCACGTAGACCAACTCGTCCACGTTGCTGGCGTCGTAAATCTTGGGTAAGTACTCTTGCGGCCATTTGCGAATGCCAGGAATGCGTGAACCTTCGGAAGGCTGCGCACCGATGATGCGAATGGCGGGGTTCTTCTCTTTCAAAAAGCGCGACACCCCGGTGATGGTTCCCGTGGTGCCCATCGCGCTCACGAAATGCGTGATGCGGCCCTGCGTTTGCGCCCACAGCTCGGGGCCTGTGGTCTCGTAGTGGATGCGTGGGTTGTCTTCGTTGGCAAACTGGTCGAGCATGCGACCTTTGCCTTCGGCTTGCATGCGCTCGGCCAAGTCGCGGGCGTACTCCATGCCGCCGCTCTTGGGCGTCAATATCAGCTCAGCACCAAAGGCCTTCATGGTTTGCGCGCGTTCAATCGACAAGTCCTCGGGCATGATGAGCACCATGCGGTAGCCCTTGATGGCGGCAGCCATGGCCAGTGCAATGCCGGTGTTGCCAGAGGTGGCCTCAATCAAAGTGTCACCAGGCTTGATGTCGCCGCGTTCTTGGGCACGTTGAATCATCGACAAAGCGGGACGGTCTTTCACAGAACCAGCAGGGTTGTTGCCTTCGAGCTTGCCCAAAATCACGTTGCCGCGTTTGGCGTTGTCGGCTGCGCCTATGCGCTGCAAAGCGACCAAAGGCGTCTTACCAATCGCGTCTTCAATCGTGAGGTAAATCAGGTGTGAACTCATAAGACGCTACTGTGCCATAAGTCGGGAAGGGCCTAGAGACCTAGCTCTAAAGCGAACCCAACCCGTTGTTTTTTCAAAAATCGTCGATAACATTCCTTTATCAAATTTAACGACCCAAGGAATAAACATGCAAAACCCAATCAAACCCCAAGTTGAAGCGTCCATGCAAGCGGCTTTCGAGTTGGCCAACCTGTCCTTCGCACAAGTTGAGCGCATCACTGAGTTGACACTTGAGCAAGCCAAGGTCAACGCTGAGTTGGCACAAGAGCAACTGGCATCTGCCCTCGAAGTGAAAGACCCAACCGCAGCAATTGCACTGTTGAAGGACCAACTGGAAACATCCGCCAAGAGCTTGGCAGGCTTTGCCGCGACAGCATTCGAACTGGGCCAACAATTCCAAGCCGAAACCACCGCTTTCGCCGAAGGTCACTTTGACCAAGCCCACACAGCCGCCAACAAAGCCATCAACGAAAACCTGAAGAAAGCCCCAGAAGGCTCTGAAGCTGCTGTGCAAGCTGTCAAAGCCGCTGTGGATGCTGGCAACAAAGCACTCGCTGAAGCCCGCAAAAATGCCAAGAAAACTGCCGAGCTGGCTCAAGAAGGCATTGCCAAATTGAAAGAGCACGCACCTAAAGCAGCCAAGGCACCTGTGCGCCGCAAAGCACGCGCCTAAGACTTCGTTGCGTTAAAAAACAAATCCCCGTGTCGCAAGGCACGGGGATTTTTTTATGGAGTGGGCTCGACCGCTTTGACTGGGCGGCAATCGCCACAGAAGAAATGGCTTTTATCCAGCAAGCGGCGAAATGAGCCGAGAGCACGTGGTTTGTGCAACCCACACTTCATACAGCTCATGGTGTTGATCATGTTGCCCGTGGCACCAAACGGACTTCCGCCCGCTTTGGATTTGTAGCGAAGACCGTCGCTGGCGATTTTGGTGGTGACGTCATCTCTGCTCATGTATCAATTTTATCGAATTCGATACAAGGGTAATTGCTGACCATGACACCCTACGCCCAGCCTCTCGATCAGAGGCCTCAAGTTTCTGGATTTCGTGCCGATACTGTTTAAGTAGTACCACACACACCGATCACACATGTCTGACTACAACGTCACCGTTGCATCCATGAAATCTTTGGAAACGACCAAGGACGGTGCTGTTGCGTTTTCAAAAGACACACATCGCACCATGGACGGTATTCAGCAGGTCAAGTCCGAACAAAAACCGGACACACTGACGAAACAGCATACGCAAGTGAAGTTGACCGACCTCAATTACTCCATCAACAACGAAGACAAGGCCTTGCATTTGAAAGTCAAAAGTGCCGATGGTGAGGTGGTTCGCGAAGTGGTGTTTGACAGGATTGATCCCAGCTTGCTAGATGCGAAGAAGCTCAAAGGCATCTTCATTGATGACAACTCATAACAACCGTAGCCATGAAAAAGCTACCAAAAATTGAATTGCATCAACTGGTGCCATGGGGATTGGCACTCTCTGCATTGGGATTCGGACTCTTGCACACCGATGAGCTTATGAACATCGGCGCCATTCTTCTCCCTCTTGGTTTATTGCCTGCTGTCCTATTACTGTCAAAATACAAAGACTAGCGAACTTTGCACCAACAGTACAAGAACTGTTGCTCTGTGTTCATCGGAGTGTGGTGATTTGTAATTTCACTACCTAAGAGTTCAAAGCCCCCACCAAACTCATCGTGCAGCTTTTGATCGTCATAACGCACAACATCTAGTCCGCTGCATTTGACAGGTCCCTGTGGACCAAAGGTGGCCATCAAAATATAACCGCCAACCTTGACAGACCGACGAACAAGCTCAACATAAGTTCGTCGATCAGCTTCCCCTGTTAAAAAGTGAAACACTGCCCTGTCATGCCAAAGATCAAATTGTTTGGCCCCAAAGTCATATTGGCAGACATCGCCCACATACCAACTCACCGCATCAGCCTTTTTACCAAGTCGTTGGCGTGTGTGATCAATGGCAGCGGAAGAAATATCGAGTACAGAGAGATCCAAATAGCCGCGCCCGAGTAAGTCATCCACAAGTGTTGACTCGCCACCACCAATGTCTACGATCGCAGCAGTTTTATCTGGACAAAACTGCTCAATCAGCCCCAGTGATTCACCCAAATGCGGCGCATACCAACTCACCGCATCAGGTTTTTTGCTGCGGTAAACCGTATCCCAATGCTCACTTGTATGCATATCCCCCCCCCGAAACAGGGGTTGACTATTTCACAAGATCCGCTCAACCGTCAAGGCTACGTTGACGCCTGCTAACTTTCTCAAGCCAATTTAAAAAACAAACTTGACCAAATGCTCACGCAGACGCGCCATGTCTGCCTCGACACTCGCCTCTTTGACCACGTTGTAGCAAGAGAACGAAGGCAATACCGTGGCACCACAGAACTTGTAATTGGCCGTGTTTGACACGAATACGTCATCCACCGTTTTGCCTTCAAACAAATACTGACGCGCATCGCCAAAGGCTGCTTGCGGGGCATTCCATGTCAGTGACAACATGTACTTCTTACCCTGCATCTTGCCCCCCGTGCCGTATTGCTTGCTTGGGTCTTCGCGTGTACGACCATCATCGGCCAACAGCTTTTGCTGAAACATGCCTGCTGTGAATACCTCGTCGACATACTTTTTGTAAATCCAGGGTGAGCCAAACCAGTACACGGGCGTCTGCAACACGATGACATCGGCCCAGACGTGTTTATCGACTTCCTCAGTCACGTCATAGCCTTTTTCAATATAGGTGTGCTTGACCTCATAACCTTGTTGGCCGAACTCGGACGCAAGCAAATCCACCATGCTTTGGTTGAGACGCCCCGAGGAGATGCCTTCAAACACTTGATGCGCGTTGATGATCAAGACTTTCTTAGAACCACTCATATTGCAAACTCCGTCATAAATTAGTTGGTGATGGAGGAATGTTAGGCTTCACATTGACATTGATAAAGCCCATAATTACAACATCAGTGTTAAGTTAAATTTAACAAATGGATCCCTCTCTTCTTCCCTCGCTCGCATGGTTTGCCACGGTAGCCAAACACCGCAGCTTCACCAAGGCCGCCGATGAAATGGGTGTGACGCGCGCCGCTTTGTCGCAAAACCTCAAAGCACTCGAGCAAAAACTTCAGTCACGATTGCTGCACAGAACCACACGACATATGTCGCTGACAGGTGAAGGGCAGCGGTTGCTGGATGAATTACAGCCCGCTTTGGAGTCGATCAACAAAGCCGTCATCAACCTCAACGAGGCCAATGCCGAACCCGCTGGATTGCTGCGAATCAATACATCTCGCATTGCAGCCAAGACCTTGATTGAACCGAACTTGGCCGAGTTCATGTTGCGTTACCCCAAGATTCAAATTGAATTGATCATGGACGATGGCATGAGCAACATCGTGGCCGAAGGGTGTGATGCAGGCATTCGATTGGGCGACCGACTGGCGGGCCTCACCGTGGCTGTGCCCATCACGCCCAAGCTAGGCATGGCCGTGGTGGCATCGCCAGCCTATTGGAAGAAACATGGCAAACCTGAAACGCCAGAAGATTTGGCAAAGCACAACTGCGTCAGCTATAGACACACCAGCAGCGGCGCAATCTTTGAGTGGGAATTTGTAGCGCCTAAGAACCATAAGCCCTTCACCCTGCGAACACATGGGCGTTACACCACCAACGATGACGAAGGCATGATTCGAGCAGCTTTGGATGGCATGGGCGTGATTCAGCACATCCGCCTAGCTGTGCAGCCGCATTTGAAATCGGGCAAATTGGTAGAGGTGCTCAAGCCTTGGTGTCACACGTTTGATGGCTTTTATTTGTATGTGCCGTCACGAGAACAAATGTCGCCCAAGGTGAAAGCGTTGCGAGATTACTTGGTGGAGAAACGTAAGCAAAGCTAAATCAGTGACCTACTTGAGTAGCCGTGTGATTCAAACATTCAGCCACACAACTTTCGTCGAAACGCTGTCCAGCTTTAACTTTCAAATCAAGCGTCAGACCCACATCAGTCTGAGCAACTTGCATTGAATCCAGCTTTTCATATTCAGACGTCTGGCAAGAGCAAGTGCCGTTGACGCACTTGGCCAGTTCGTCCAACATTTTTTTAGCTTGTTCTGGACGCATCTTCGCCTTGACTTGTAAACCCTGCTCTGTAGATTTGATATCGAATTCCATCACGCACCTCTCTCTGTTGGTTAGAACTATTGGGTCAGTTTGACGTGAAGTCGTGAATTAGCCATTGATCACAATCAACTTTCTTGCAAAACGAGTCAAAACCAATTAATGAACAAAAGCTCCCGCCACTCGTGTCGATACAACAGACAAGCATGAACCCCTGAGGTCTTGCACTGTCCAACCCATCTCCACCTCAAACACCCCCCCCCAAGACCATGACACAAGTTTTTTCACAGCAGGCCAATACGCCAAAAAATCTGTGTCATAATACTGGTCTTCTCTCCCGTGCCCGGGTGGTGAAATTGGTAGACGCAGGGGACTCAAAATCCCCCGCCGCGAGGCGTGCCGGTTCGATTCCGGCCCCGGGCACCATCGGTATCCCCTACCGTACTGACTCG
>Ga0228699_1000848_pt1 | contig 19112 bp, 19 predicted proteins | sample McNCre217_Aug_MG_FD_178016 | JGI IMG/M metagenome (GOLD analysis project Ga0228699, IMG submission 178016) | Freshwater microbial communities from McNutts Creek, Athens, Georgia, United States - 2-17_Aug_MG | ecosystem: Environmental > Aquatic > Freshwater > Creek | place: USA: Georgia... | reverse complement strand
CAAGCATTCCGATATTGGAATGTGTTGTCTGGCTGAGCACAGCACGAGCCTCGTTAATGCTGCGAATGTCGGTCCACGGCATGGGTTCGAGGTTGGGGGTGATGCCATATTCGCCAGCCAGGATGCCCAACGCGTTGTAGTTGTCGGCCAGGCGAGAGTGGTCGGGATCGTTTCCGGCGATGAGCGCCTGTGAAGCTCCCAGGAAGGCGCCAGTCTCAAAGAAGGCCTCGAAATCCGCGCGCACATTCGTCTCGGGCTTCAGCCGCAGAATCTCAATGTCGATCAGTTCGAGCCCGGTGGCATCCAATCGTGCCTTCGTTTCGCGAATCAGATCGGTGAGGCCAAGTGTGGCGCGCACAGGTTCTTCGGGTGTCGCATTCACCAAGCGCAGGCCGACAAAGTCGTACCCGGCCTCGGCGGCAACCGTCACCATCTCGGGCGGCGTGAGCTCGAGGATGGTCATCGGGGCAATACCGATTTTGCGAGCGAGCGTAGCCATGGTGTGTGCAGCCGCTACTTATTGAACAGGCGGTACTGGGCGGCGATCCGGATGGGCGAGTTGTTCGCGCCATAGCCGTCGTAGCCGCTCTGGCGTTCGATGACCTCGAAAAAGAGGTTGCCGACGACCTCGCTATAGAAATGCAGAAAGTCGCCCCGGTCGTCTCGATCGAAAAGCAGGTTCAGTGACTGCAGCTCAGCAATGAACTCCGACGTGAGGTCGAAGCGCGCCTGAATGTCGTCGTAGTAATTGGTGGGGACCTCGAGGAAGCGGAAGCCGCGATCGCGCGCCGCACGAGCCAGTGCGCGCACATCTGTGCAGCTGAAGGCAATGTGCAGCGGGTAGTCCTGGCGCTTGGTGGTGCTGCCCTTGGGGGCAAGGTTCAGCGGGATGCGCACGGTGCCGCTGGAGTTTTTCATCACCTGGGATCGAACCAGGCCAATAGCCGCGGGAACGTCGAGTGAGGGCTGTGCCGTTAGCCCGGCGATTGTGGTGAAGAACAGGATCGCCTCGTCGAAGTTGTCGACGGGCTGGGTGAGGTTCACGTGGTCAAACCCCGTAATCAGGGCGTCCTCAGCACTGGCGGCCTGCGGGAATTCTCTGCGCCAGGCTTGCGACCCGTCAGCAGCGGGCTGCTCAAAGAACAGCTCGGTGCCATCGGGAGCGAAGACTCCGCGAATAGGAACTTCGCCGGCCTCCTCTTTGCGGTCAACAAAGTGTGCCTTGAACTGTTGTGCCCGCTCGACGGCCTGGTCGAGGTTGGGAATATCGAGGCCGATGCCCGCAACGCGAGGCCCGGCAAGTCCATCACGCGTGGCGTTCAGAATAATGTTTGCGCTGCCGTGGGACCACAGCTCGACCGAGCTCTTGGTTTGGTGGCGACCGGCATCTGAGAAGCCCAGCTGAGTCAGCAGGTTACGCACGCGCTGAGGTTCGGCATCGCGTAGCTCCACAAAACCGATGCGCTCCGGCTCTACTGCGGGGGTGAAGGAGGCGAAATTGAGCTTGGCCGCGGCAGCCGTCGCGACAGAACCGGATGCGTGCTCGGCAAGCCAGCCCTGAGTAACCTCCTGCAGCCAGTTGAGGCTGCGCATGGCATCTTCAGCGGTCTGGAACGGATCGGACTGACGGAAGATGTCATTGAAAATTTCGAGCGAGATGGGCCCGTCATACCCGGTCTGCGCAAGATGGCCCATGAAGCGAGCCAGGTCGAACTGACCCTCGCCGGGGAACACACGGTAGTGGCGGCTCCACGAGAGCACGTCCATGTTGAGGCGTGGCGCATCCGCCATCTGCACGAAGAAGATCTTGTCGCCGGGGATTGACGCCAGGGCCTCGCTATCGAAGCCCTTGGAGAGAATGTGGAAGCTATCGATGCAGTTGCCAATAGCCGGGTGGTTCACTAGCTCCACAAGGCGGGCAGCCTCACGGTAGTCATCGATGATGGCCCCCCAGGCCAGCGCTTCATAGGCCACGCGCACGTTGTAGCTAACGGCAAGGTCACCCAGCTGACGCAGCTGATCGGCCATCACGTCAAAGTCCCCGATGGTGGCGGTGCCCACATTGGAGCACAGCAACATGGTGTCGATGCCCAGGCGGTTCATGAGCTGGAACTTCAACTCGGCTCGGCGCAGGTTGGCAGCGAACAGGTCAGGGCCAACCGACTCGAAGTCACGGAAGGGCTGGTACAGGTCGAGCGTGAGGCCCAGGCGGGCAGCCAGGTCGCGGATTTGTTCGGGCGAGAAGTCTGAGGCAACGAGGTCAGGCTCGAAAATCTCTACGCCATCGAAACCCGCTTCCGCGCAGGCGTGTAACTTCTGCTCGAGAGAGCCAGAGATACACACGGTGGCGATGGAGGTTTTCATGCGCTGAGAAGGGCCCCGAGATCGTCAATCATGTCGGTGGTGATTTTCATCGCGGCCATCGAGGCCCCCATGTTCATGAACGAGTGGATGAAGCCGGGCTCCACGCGCAAGATGTTGTGGACGCCAGCTGCGGTGAGCTTCTGGCTGTAGGCGACAGAGGTATCGGCGAGTGGGTCGCACTCGCCCACCACGATCACCGCGGGGGCCACACTGGTTTGGTCGGCCAGTAGGGGAGAAACGCGAGGGTCGTTTTTGAGTGTGGCGAAATCCTCGCCGAGGTACCACTTGTAGGGCTCGGGGGTGTGGGGGTCGATGTTCAAGCCAAAGCCCGTGCCGTACGCATGCATGGAGGGGTAGTTCGCATCCTGCGAGAGATCAAAAGCCGAGTAGGCGTACATGGCGGCCTTCAGCGGCAGCTTGTTATCGCGGGCGTAGAGCGCCACCGCGGCAGCCAGATTGCCACCGGCGCTATCGCCAGCGACGGCCACGAGGTTACGGTCACCACCCACGGTGTCGATGTGCTTGAGCACCCAGTTGTAGGTGGCCACGCAGTCGTTGTAGCCGGCGGGGAAGAGGTCTTCGGGAGCCAGCCGGTAGTGCACCGCGATGACCACAACACCGAGACGGTGACAGATGCGGCGTGCGTGGGATTCATGCGAGTTGAGGTCGCCCTGGCTCCATCCGCCGCCGTGAAAGTAGATAACGGTCGGAACGGGGTTTTCGGCCTCGGGGCGGTAAATGCGGATGTCAAGGGGAGTGTTGGGGCCCACGATTTGAGCATCGCGCACACTGGCTACGGGCAGCATCTCGGGCTGCCAGACATCGTGGCGAATGCCTTCGATCTTGCGGCGCTCATCCTGCAAATCAACGGATGCACCGTGCTTCTCACGCCAGGCGGTAACGCCGTCTAGCATGGCTCTCATCTCGGGGTGTAACGCCATCGTTACCGTCCTTCCGTCGCTGTTCACGCAGTGAAATACTGCCCCTAGCCTGTCAGTTTCGGTAAGAAGTCGCCAATAGCGAAAAGGCTCTGCACCAATAAGCGCAGCTGATTAGGGTGCGACGATGAAGCCCGCATGACGGGCGCAGCGCATCCTCTTACGCGGAGAGTTTGCGGTCGAGGATTTCGACGCCGTAAACCCAGCCGGCAACCCCCGCACCGGCCAGCACAGCAACGGCAATATCGGAGATGTAGGAGTGGTGGCGGAAAGCCTCGCGCGCGTGGACATTGGTGACGTGCACCTCGACCACGGGCAGGCTGACGCCCAAGATGGCATCACGAATGGCCACCGAGGTGTGCGTGAATGCACCGGGGTTGATCACGATGCCGGAAGCGACGCCACGGTTGGCCTGGATGCGGTCGATGATCTCGCCCTCGTGGTTGCTCTGAAAGAAGTCCACGTCGTAACCGAGCTCACTGGCTCGCGCACGAACCAGGGCCTCGACATCGGCCAAGGTTTCGTGCCCGTAGATGTCCGGCTCGCGGGTACCCAGCAGGTTCAGGTTGGGGCCGTTGACGACAAGAATCGTGGGGCGAGCAGCCATGTCAGCGTCTTTCGTGGGAACGAGGTCTCGAACTAGAGGTCGTGACCGAGTTTAGCGCGCACCAAATCTTGAATATGGGCGAACATGCGCTCGTTATCGGGCTCCAGGCCGGTGTACAGATTGAAGGCTTTGGCTGCTTGGAAGGCCGTCATGCCCACCCCACCGGTCACGCGGGCACCGCGCGCAGCAGCTTCCGTCATCAGCTGCGTCTCGAGCGGGAAGTACACGATATCGATCACCCAGTGCTTGTCACTGAGCAGCGACGTGTCGATAGCGGTGCCGGGAAAGCCAGCCATGCCCATGGGGGTGGCGTTGACGAACCCGTTCGCATCAGCGATCAGCGAGGGGATGTCTTCAACCCGGGCTGCCTTCACGCGGTCGGCACCGAAGTGGACAGCCAGCGAATCTGTCAGTGCCTGGCTACGCGCAAAGTCGATGTCGACCAGGTGTAGCACACCCACGGGGCCCTGGAGCTGTGCGTAGGCAACTGCCGAACCTGCACCACCAGCACCAAACTGCACGACGTTGTCGGTTTTCTCGGTGGCCAGGGCGCGACGTGCCAGCTCAAAGAATCCGTAGGCATCGGTGTTGTGGCCAATCAAGCGGCCATCCTCGGCCACGACCACGGTGTTAACCGCGCCGATATTGCGAGCCTCTTCCGAGAGCTCATCAAGTTCGGCAATGACGCGTTGCTTCACCGGGTGGGTGATGTTCATGCCCTTCCAGCCCAGAGTGCGAGCGGCGCGAACGAGGTCGCCGACGTTCTCGGGGCCGGCAGCGATTTCGTCGAGATCGATGATGTCGTAGTCCACTCGCAGACCGTGGTGACTGCCCTCAACCTCGTAGAGGGGCGGCGACATGGATTCCTGAATGCCCTCGCCAATGAGGCCGAGCTGGAAAATGGGTGGAACGGTCATGCGATCCTCGTCGATCAGAGTGAGCGGGTGCTCAGAAATTTACTCCAGCCTGGCAGTGCCTTATCGCCACAGCCAATAGAAAATCGCTATCGCCATAAGTGGAACTTATTATCTAGAGCGCACCTTCCAGGGTGCGAACCAGAGCGCTAGCCTGACTCTCATGGACTTTCCCGCCACTCCTGACCTGCAATTTGTGATGCGCGTGCACGCAACCATTGGTGAACCCGTCGTCACGGGAGACACCGCTCGGGGCAAGCGCGTCGCGATTCCCATCACGGGTGGCACTGTCGAGGGCCCATTTTTCTCGGGTGAGGTCATCCCGATGGGTGCCGACTTCCAGGTGGTGTGGCCCTCGGGCATCACCGAGATCCATGCCGAGTATGTGCTGAAGACCGATTCCGGCGTTCTCATCCACGTGGACAACGGCGGGCTCACCTCGCCAGCAACGATGGCAACTCCCGAGCAGTTTCAGGGTGATGGCTGGGTTGATGACGGTGTGCGGCACTTCCGCACGGCGGCACGCCTCACCACAGGAGGTGCGAACCTGGCGTGGATGAACGCCAACATGTTTGTGTGTTCAGGCCGCGGTCAGGCTGACAAGAAGTCGGTTGTGATCGACTTCTACCGCATCGGCTAACGCGACGAGTGCCTACTCGGTTGCGGTAAGCGAATCGGTTGGCGATTCGGACTCGTCTGAGGCATCAAAGGCGATCAGAGTGAGCAGGCGGCGCAGCTCGTCACGTTCTGCTGCGCTCAGCGCGCTCAGCGAACGGCTTTCTGCCTGCGCAATAGCTTCCAGCGCCTTCTCGTGCAGGCCCTGCCCGGCGGGCGTCGCGGTGATCACGTTCGAGCGACGATCACGGGGGTCTTGCTCACGGGCCACCAGCCCCTGCTGCTCTAATCCATCAACCAACGCAACAATCTGGCTAGCGTCCAGACTCAAAAAGTCGGCGAGCTCACGCTGCGAGGGGTTCTCGCCGCTACAGGCCAGCGACAGCACAGCATATGAGCGAGCCTTGAGTCCCAGGGGTGACAGGTGTGCATTCGCCTCTGCGTTTCCCAGTGCGCGCGCACGTGCGGTGAGGAACTCGAGGTCCTGACCGAGGGCCGTGGTGAACAGGCGATGCATGTGAACACCATAACCCTGTTTTGCTTGTCAAAAAAGATAGTTGACAAAATCAACTAAATAGTCTCTGATGGAGTTACACGTTCAGCCAAAGGAGCCATACATGCTGTTGTCAGGCAAAGTAGCAATTGTTACCGGTAGCGGTCAGGGTCTTGGTCTCGCATACGCCCAGGAACTCGCTCGTCAGGGCGCCTCAGTCGTCATCAACGATGTCAATGGTGACGTTGCGCAGAAGGCAGTTGACTCAATCGTTGCTGCCGGCGGAAAGGCTGTTGCCGTTGTCGCTCCCGTGGGTCCCACCGAGACCGCCAAGGAGCTCGTCGCAGCTGCTGTCTCGAACTTCGGTCGCCTCGACATTCTGGTGACCAACGCGGGTGTTCTGCGCGACACCACAATCTGGAAGATGACCGACGAAGACTTCGACCTCGTTATCAACGTGCACCTGCGTGGCACGTTCAACTGCGTGCGTGAGGCAGCCACCTACATGCGTGAGAACGAGATCGCCGGCCGCATCATCACCATCGGTTCGCCTACCGGTCAGCGCGGAAACTTTGGTCAGACCAACTACTCGGCTGCTAAGGCGGGCATCGTGGGCATGGTTCGCACCTGGGCTATGGAGCTGAAGAAGGCGGGCATCACTGCCAACGCTGTGATCCCCGTTGCGGCAACGGCCATGACGGCCACCGTTCCCTACTTCGCTGCTGCGGTTGAGGCTGAAGCCGAGGGTAAGCCCATGGCTCCCTTCTTCCGTCACGACCTTGGTTTCGGTACCGCCGGTGACGTTGCTGGCCTCATTACCTACCTTGCCTCGGATGCCGCAGCGGGTATCACTGGTCAGGCCATTGGCGTAGGCGGAGATCGCCTGCAAGTCTGGTCGCACCCTGAGGCCGTTGTCACCGCATACCACGACAACGGGTGGAGCGCAGAAGACCTCATCGCTGAGTTTGGAAGCGACCTCGGCGGTAACCTGCAGTCGGTGGGCGAGAAGTTCCCCGCCCTTCCCGAAGAGCACGTTCGCGAACCCAAGAAGTAACGGCCATGACGGAGCGTTACGAACTCGGCCTCGATGTCGACAAGCTTGTGGCTATCGATACGCACGTGCACATTGAGATCGATGATCACGGGCACCACGCCCTGCCTCAGGTCGTGCTCGATGGCATGAGTGCTTACTTCAAGACCGACTCCTCTCGCCCCACCTTGGACGAGACGGCGGAGGTTTACCGGCAGCTGAATATGGCCGCGGTCGTCTTCACGGTCGACGCCACCACCACGCTCGGCTACAGCCCCAACTCGCAGGAAGAGATCGTCGCGGGCGCGATTCGCAACAACGACGTTCTCATTCCTTTTGGGTCGGTAGACCCGCTGCAGGGCAAGGATGCGATCAACCGTGCGCGCAAGCTCTACGAGGACTACGGCGTTCGTGGCTTCAAGTTCCACCCCACTATTCAGGGGTGGAACCCGTCGGATGAATCGTTCTTTCCCCTGTTCGAGGTCATCGAACAGATGGAGGTGCCCATCGTGGTGCACACCGGGCAGACCGGTGTCGGTGCTGGTCTTCCCGGCGGCCACGGCCTGCGTTTGAACTACTCCAACCCCATGCTGCTCGATGACCTTGCCGCAAGCTTCCCTGCACTGCAGATCGTGATGGCGCACCCCTCAGTGCCCTGGCAAGACGAGGCGCTCGCCGTGGCAACACACAAAGCCAACACGTGGATTGACCTCTCGGGGTGGTCACCCAAGTACTTCCCCGAGAACCTGGTTCGTCAGGCTAATTCGCTGCTGCAAAACAAAGTGCTGTTCGGTTCGGACTTCCCTCTGATTACGCCCGAACGCTGGATGCGCGACTTCGACGGCCTCACGATGAAAGACGAAGTGCGCCCCAAGATCCTCAAAGACAACGCTGTTCGACTGCTCGGCCTGCGCTGATCATCCATCTACCCCTCGACCCAAAGGACATCCCCATGGCAACCTCAGCAACCTATGCAGAGCTCCTCGAATTCGAAGGCCGCGACCTCGGATTCAGTGAGTGGATTACAGTCACCCAAGAGCAGATCAATCAGTTCGCCGAAGCGACAAATGATCACAATTGGATTCACATTGATCCTGAGCGCGCGAAAGAAGGGCCTTTCGGAGTGCCCATCGCACACGGCTTTCTCACGCTGTCGTTGGTGATTCCACTATGGACACAGCTTCTCGACGCTACCGACGTTGACACCAAGGTCAACTACGGTCTCGACAAGGTTCGCTTTGTCGCTCCTGTGCCCGTGAATTCGCGCATTCGCATGGGTGCCGTCATTGACTCGATTACAGAGGTCAAAGGCGGGATTCAGCTCGGCGTAACTCAGACCATCGAGGTTGAAGGCAGCGAAAAGCCTGCTGTGATTGCAGAAGGTCTGTACCGCTTCTACGCCCCGCGGGCATAATTCACTCATGTTGAACCAAGGTGTGGGCTCATGGCTGGAGCGCCGCGTCCCCAAGTCGGGTGACCATCCAGCGACGATTTTTGGCGATGAGATCACCACGTATCGTCAGCTAGCTGAGCGATCAAACCGACTCGCACATACTTTTCGTAGCTGGGGTGTGTCCACCGGCTCACGCGTTGCCTACCTGGGAGAAAACCACCCATCATTTCTCGAGTGCTTCTTTGCTGCCACCCAGCTCGGCGCTCTGATGGTTCCTCTCAACACGCGCCTGGCTGCACCTGAACTGAATTTCGCACTTGCAGATTCGGGTGCCACGGTTTTGATGGTGTCGGATCCGCTGCGCAAGTTGGGTCAAGAAGCGGTCGCCGCCACCGATGTCACGCATGTGTTAGCTGTCTCGGAAATTCCTTCTGGCGGCGACGCAAGCTTCATCGATGTCGAGGTGGAGCTCGATGACCCCGCCATGATCATGTACACGTCTGGCACGACCGGAAATCCCAAAGGAGCAGTGCTCACCCACCAAAACTTCACGTGGAATGCTTACAACGTGCTGGTTGACTATGACATCACGAGCACAGACGTCGCAGTGATGATCTCTCCTATGTTCCACTCGGCCGCTTTTGGAATGGGCGTGTTGCCCACCCTGCTGAAGGGAGCTACATTGCTGCTTGAAGCCCGGTTTGAGCCGGGCCGCGTGCTCGACCTCATTCAGCGCTACAAGGCCACGAATATCAGCGGTGTTCCCACCACCTTCCAGATGTTGGCCGAGCACCCAGCCTGGGATAGCACTGACATTTCGTCACTCCGAAATCTGACCTGTGGCGGATCACCGGTGCCAGTGCGTGTGATTGAAGCCTATGAGTCTCGGGGTCTCTCGTTCTCAGGCGGCTACGGAATGACTGAAACGTCACCGGGGGCGACCAGCCTGCAGCCGTCGCGGAGCCGGGACAAGATGGGTTCTGCTGGCTTGCCTCACTTCTTTACGGACATTCGGATTGTCGACGCCGAAGGTAACGAGGTAGCCCAGGGCCAGGTCGGCGAAATTCTGGTGCACGGTCCCAATGTTTTCCCTGGCTACTGGCAGCTGCCAGACGCCACGGAAAACGCGTTTGCCGAGGCGCGATGGTTTAAGTCTGGAGACATGGGCTACTTAGATGACGAGGGGTTCCTCTACATCTCGGATCGGCTCAAAGACATGCTCATCTCAGGCGGCGAAAATATTTACCCCGCAGAGGTCGAAAAGGTCATCATGGAACTTTCTGATGTCAGCGCAGTCTCGGTGTTTGGCGTTCCAGATGAGCAGTGGGGCGAGGTGCCATGGGCTGCACTTACCCTCAAAACCGGTTCCCCCCTTACCAGTGATCATGTGCTTGCACACCTAGACGGACGCATTGCGCGATACAAGATTCCAAAGAACTTCTTCATCGTTGACGAGTTGCCAAGAACAGCCAGCGGCAAGATTCGTAAGGGTGACCTGCGTCAAAAATTCTCACCCTAATAACCAACCGGCGCCACTAAAGTTGTGCCAAGGCTAGGGGGTGCAACGTGGCACGGTCATCGGCAGGTGAGTCGTCACTCAAACGTGCGGTGCGCGTTCTCGAAGCCTTTGACCCCGGTGTGCGCGATCTCAGTGTGAGCGAGATTTCGCGAATATCTGGGTTGCCACTGTCGACAGCTCACAAGCTCGTCACGGAGCTTTCTGAGCTGGGTCTTCTCGAGAAGCTCCCTTCTCGCCGGTACCGAGTAGGTCTCTACCTCTGGGAGCTCGCCGTGCGCACGCCGGGAGCACTGGGCGTTCGCGAGATCGCCCTACCCGTGTTGCGAACTGTGTTGGCTGAATTAGGAAATCACGTTCAGCTAGCCGTGATCCAAGAAGGCACAGCCCTCTTCATTGAACGCCTTACTTCATCCATTGCATTGCGTGTTCGCCCTGCAATCGGTGGCCGATTTCCCCTCTCAGTAACTTCGAGTGGATTGGTCTTAACGGCTTTTGGCGATGAGGCACTCAAAGAGGAGTTCTTGGCTGAGCCGCAGGAAGCGTTCTTGAATGCGCCGGCGATTACTCGCGAAGAAAAGGCAGCCCTGGTCAAGCAGGTGCGCAAAGATGGCTTCTCTGTCACGGTTGGGAACATCGAACCCACGTCGATGTCGATCGCTGTTCCCGTGTTGGCGCCCAATGGCGTTGCAATTGCAGCGCTTTCGAATGTCGCCCCATCAGATAACTACGACACTCGCCGGATTCTGTCTGTCTTAAATCCAGCGGCCAGCGCCATCGCCGAGGGTCTGCGCCGACGCTACTTCGGTGCTTAGCGGGACAAATTCCTCGCCCAGGAAGTTATTCACTTCAAGTGAAAAGCAGCTAGGTGTTTAGCATCGCGCGGCCTAGCGTGGACTCATCATCAGGGGGATGGGGGCATCACGTGGCCGACAATCGGAGCATTCACGAACTGGCGCTTCCAGTTGCCGATTGGGTCTGCCCAACCAGCATGGCCAGCGAGTCGGATAAGGTCCTTGCGCGTCTGTTAGCTGAGACACCCATCGCATGGGTCCCTGCTCTCCAAGCTGTTGTCGTGACCGATCAGACCGCGATCGATGTCTTGACGGCACACCCGGATGTTCAGAGCATCGAGTCCGCTGACAACGATTTACCTATGACCAGGTCGTTTGTGACTCAGCACGTGATTCCGCTTGACGGCGCACAGCTGCCTGCCGGTACACGGGTGGTTGTGCCGAAGTAGGTGCTCGCATTCCTCGCTGAAGCTAGGGTGAAGATACGAGGAGACCTACATGATTGAGACCCGCAATCCGGCAACAGGTGAGGTGCTAAACACCTTTCCTACACAGTCATGGAGTGACGTCAACGGAATCCTGACGGCCGCCGTAGGGGCCCAGAAGTCGTGGCAATCACAGGATGGCGCGGCGCGAGCATTTCTTCTCCACAACGTCGCCAGCATTCTCCGTGATGAAGCGGATGACCATGCGCGTCTCATTACCGATGAAATGGGTAAACCTCTGGCCGAGGCACGCTCCGAAGTGCTCAAGTGCGCACTCACCTGCGACTTCTATGCCGATCACGCCGAAGCGTTTTTGCGACCACAGCCCATCTCAACCGATGCCCTCACGTCGTATGTCACCTATCAGCCACTCGGCCTCATCTTCGCCGTCATGCCCTGGAACTTCCCCTACTGGCAGGTCATCCGCTTTGCTGCCCCTGCCCTCGCTGCGGGCAATGGTGGGGTACTCAAGCATGCCTCCAACGTCTCCGGATCTGCCCTCGCGCTGCAGAGCGTGTTTCAGCGAGCGGGCTTTCCCGAGCACCTCTTCAGCGCCATTGTCGTGGAGGATTATGACCTCGTCGAGAAGGTGATCGCCGACCCTCGCATCGCCGCAGTAACGCTCACGGGCAGCGAGAAGGCGGGTGCAGCCATAGCGTCTGCAGCCGGTGCAGCTCTCAAGAAGACTGTGCTCGAGCTGGGTGGTTCCGACCCCTTTGTCGTCTTGGCTGATGCTGATCTCGACGCCGTCGTACCCTTCGCAATCAAGGGCCGATTCGTGAATTCGGGTCAGAGCTGCCTGGCAGCCAAGCGCTTCATCGTTGAATCCTCGAAATACGCCGGTTTCGAGGACCGCATCGTGAAAGCAGTGGATGCCCTGGTCACGGGCCATCCGCTCGATGACGCAACGCAGATCGGCCCGCTCGCTAAGCCCGGCTTTGTTGATGACCTCGACCGCCAAGTTCAGGAGTCAATTGCCATGGGCGCGCGCCTGCTCACTGGCGGTCATCGGATTGCTGGCCCTGGCAACTTCTATGCACCTACGGTCTTGGCCGACGTCACCCCTGAGATGCCTGTGTTTACCGAGGAAACTTTTGGGCCGGTGCTGGCACTGATCAAGGCAAACGGCCCCGAGCACGCCATCGAGCTGGCCAACGAAACGCGCTACGGCTTGGCGGCCTCCGTGTGGACAGCAGATATGGCTGCCGGACTCGAATTGGGTGCACGCATTGCCTCGGGCGCTTTGTTCGTCAATGGTGTCGTAGCTTCAGATCCGCGCTTGCCGTTTGGCGGAGTGAAAATGAGCGGCTACGGTCGAGAACTTTCGCGCGAAGGCATGCTCGAGTTCATGAACGCCCGCACCGTGTGGGTTAGCGAGCACCCAGCGAAACTGTAAGTGGGCTCAACTCCTGGCCCTCGTGATACTGCGGTCCCATAAGCTGCACCCCGCCTGCCAGGAGGCTCACCGTTCCCACGAGCTCGTCATTGGCACGAACTAGATTCACCCTGGCGAACGGATGAAACGCTTCCGGGCCAAAAACACTGCTGACGCGTATCGCCAACTCGGCCCCCGCGGCCGCTACGGTCAGGCGGGGGTTCTCGATGGCAATGCGCATACCGCCCCAGTGGCCGGTAAAAGTCACCGTTCCCTCGAACTGCAGCGTGCCGAGACCAGTCTCAAAATTAAAGTGTGCGTTTGCGTCGTCACAGGCGAAGATGAACTCATCGTCGCTGCGCGTTACAGGCCCGGAAAGCTCTGTTGCACCGTCTTCGAGCTTCTCGATGTAGGCCACCAGGCTTTGCTTGATGCCCCACCGTAGCGTTGTTTCAGCACCCATGGCGTCAGCGTATACCGAGAGCGAACTCCGCGGATTGTATTTTCATTGAACGAAAAGAAGTCTCGTGCGAGAATGCCCTCATGGCGAAAAGCACTGATGCTTCGGCATCGTCCGCACCGGCTGCCGCTGCCGAGCCCGGTCAGTCGGTTACCTCACGTGCACTGAGCATCCTCGCCGCATTTGAAAACACGACGGGGTCTTTGTCGGTTGCGCGAATAGCCCAACGTGCCCACTTACCGCTTTCGACGACCTACCGCCTGATTGCCGAACTTGAAGAGTGGGGCGGGCTGCGCCGGGGCTCAGACGGTAAATACGGCATCGGCTTTCGCATCTGGGAGTTGGGGCAGATGGCGGGGCGTCGCCTGCGCGATCGCGCCCATCCTTATCTGCAAGATTTGTTTGATCTTGCACATGAGAATGTGCACATGGCGATTCGGGAAGGCACACAGTCTCTCTATGTCGACAAGATCTACAACACCAAAAAAGTACCCATGGTTTCCCGGCTTGGTGGCAGGCTTCCTCTGCACGCGACAGCAGTAGGGCGCTGCCTTTTGGCGGCACAGCCAGACTGGTTCGTTGATGCCTATCTCGAACGAGAGCTCGAGGCTCCCACCGCGAAGACCGTGACAGATCCCGTGACCCTACGAGCGCTGATCGATGAGGTTCGCCGTGATAACTACTCCGTTACGGTTGAACAAATGCGCGTCAACGCAGTCTCCATTGCGGTGCCTATCGTCTATAACGAAGCCGTTGTCGCAGCGGTCGGTCTGGTTATTGATGCGAACAAGATGCGCGAGATTTCTCGCCTGCTCCCGATTCTGCGGGGCACAGTAGATCGTATCGAGACGGTCATGCGCGGCACGCCTGCAAGCTTTTACAACTGAGTTTCCGCACCCTCCAGAAATCATCACCACGCCATTCTCATTCAATGAGAAGTACGTGATTAACTTCGGGGGTTCGAGGTGGATGATGAAAACAACGTATTCAAGGAGGAATGTGTTTATGCCTAGTGCAACCGTAGATCAGGTCCACTTCAGCAAGGATTACCACGGTTTCGTGCCCTTCAAGCTGACCGATCCGTTCCCTGCCTGCGAAGAACTTCGCGCAGAAGCTCCTGTCATGTGGGATGACCGCATCAACATGTTCGTTGTTTCCCGTTACGAAGACGTCAAGTACGTGTTCGAAAACTGGGAGATCTTCTCGTCTAAAGACGCACAGGCACCTATTCGCCCGCTCGGCGCATCTGCCAAGAAGGTGATGGAAGAGGGCAAGTTCACCACGTACTCGGGCCTCTCAGCCCGCATTCCACCCGAGCACACCCGCATTCGCGAGGTTGCCACCAAGGCCTTCACGCCTCGCCGGTACAAAGTACTCGAGCCGTTCATCCGTGAAAACGCTGATCGACTGATTGAAGCGATGAAGGCAAAGGGCACTAACTCAGGAGACATCCTTCCTGAACTTGCCTGGGACCTGCCCACGCTCACGATTTTCGCCCTCATTGGTGTTCCTATGGACATGATCGAGCAGGTTAAAGAGTGGGCTGGCTCGCGCGCCACCCTCACCTGGGGCGACCTCAGCGACGACGAGCAGATTCCGCATGCACACAACATGGTGGCGTACTGGAACTTCTGTCAGAAGTTGGTCGCCGACGCCAAGGTGACTCCCGGCGACAATCTCGTCACCGACCTGGTCAACTTGCAGGCCGCCGGCGACGACATCTCTGACCATGAGATCGCCTCATTCCTCTACAGCCTTCTTTTTGCTGGCCACGAGACCACCACCACGCTGATCTCCAACTCGGTTGTGCAGCTGATGCTGAACCCCAGCGCGTGGGAGGCCATCAAGGAAGACCCCGCCAAGATCCCCGGTGCCGTCGAAGAGGTGCTGCGTACCGCAGGCTCAATCTTCTCGTGGCGTCGCACCGCGATGGTCGACACCGAGCTCAATGGTGTGGCCATCCCCAAAGGCTCGCAGTTGCTCGTGCTGATGGGCTCGGCCAACCGCGATCCCGAGATGTTCGAGAACCCCAATGACTTCGACATCGAGCGCCGCAACGCTCGTCAGCACCTGTCATTCGGTTTTGGTATTCACTACTGCATCGGCAACATGCTCGGAAAACTTCAGACCAAAGTCGCTCTCGAAGAACTGGTAAAAAATGTGCCTAGCCTGCAGCTTGCGCCCGGAACCGACATTGCTTTCGGAGATAACCTCTCCTTCCGTGTTCCCGTCGCTGTACCCGTCGTCTGGTAATAATCCGCTCCTCACCACTAAGGAATCCAAAGCAATGTCGCTTTACTCTTTCCCTTTTGACAGCACCGAAACCCCCGAGCACGACCGCCTGGGCGGCAAGTGCACATCGCTGGCGATCATGACGGGGGCCGGCATGCCCGTTCCCCCAGGTTTCGCTGTCACCACGGATGCCTTCAACGCCGTGATGAACGACACCAAGCTGCACGATCAAATCGCCGCGCACTTGGACGGTCTTGACTACAACAACCCAGCCGAGTTGGATCGCCAGTCGGCACTGATCCGCGAGCTCATCCTCACGCAGGAAGTACCCGAGGCCGTGCGCCTGGAGGTTGTGGGTGCCTATAACCGCCTGATGGAGATCTGTGGCGGTGAAGTTCCCGTCGCCGTGCGCTCCTCTGCCACCGCCGAAGATCTACCCGATGCCAGCTTTGCTGGACAGCAGGACACCTACCTCTGGATCATTGGCGAGCGCAGTGTGCTGGAGAAGATCCGCGAGTGCTGGGCTTCTCTCTACACCGCGCGTGCCATCAGCTACCGTCAGGCCAACAACATCCCCAGCGAAGGCCTCTCCATCGCTGTGGCTGTGCAGAAGATGGTCAACTCCCGTTCCTCTGGGGTAGCCATGACCATCGACCCCACCAATGGTGACCGCACCAAGATCGTCATCGACTCCAGCTGGGGTCTGGGCGAAATGGTTGTGTCGGGTGAAGTTACCCCCGACAACTTCATGGTCGACAAGGTCATGCTCTCGGTCGTCAAGCGCATCATCTCCGACAAGCACGAAGAGCTCGTGCCCAATGGTCGCGGTGGCATCACTCGTCGCGAGGTCGACGCCGAGCGTCGTAATTCACCCAGCCTGAGCGAAGAAGAGATCATCTCTGTCGCCAAGTTAGCCAAGGCAGCCGACAAGCACTACGGCAGCGTTCAGGATGTCGAGTGGGCGATCGATGCTGATCTTCCCGCCGGTGCAAACGTGCTGCTTCTGCAGAGCCGACCCGAAACGGTCTGGTCTCAAAAGGAAGCGCCCGTCGCAAATCTTTCTGGCGGAGCTGGAATCGAGGCCATCACGCGCTCGCTCCTGGCTTCGATAGAAAAAAACAAGAAGTAACACTGCTCCACCCCCTCCAACAAAGAAAGAAAGGTCGTTGCAATGGCGCCACGTGCCGCTAAGAGCTTCCCCTCTCCCTATTCGCTCAAGACCCCTAAGGGCGCTGAGGGATGGCAAGAGCTCTACCCCTATTACCTGGTCTTCCAGGACAACCAGCGCAAGGCAGAAGAAGAGAAATTCTGGTTCTGCGACAGCCAGCACTGGCCTAACGTGTTCAAGCCCTTCGAGGTCATCGGTGTGGAGTTCGCTTCGCGCTGCCTCGGTGCGTACAACACGCGTCACTACATCGTTCCCCCTGCCAACGGCATCGACTTCCGTATTCACATGGGTTACAACTACTTCAGCCCTGTGGGCGTTGCTCCCGAGCTCATCGGTGACCGCGTTCCTCACTTCATGGAGCGCGCTGGTCACTACTTCCAGAACTGGGGCACCCTGCTCGAGAACTGGAAGACTGACGTACTCAAGAACATCGCAGAGATTGACGCGATCAACTTTGAGGCCCTTCCTGACATGGTTCCCCTCGAAGACATCAAGGGCGGCAAGGGTATGGACCCCTCCGTCAAGATGTTCGAGGACTATGACCGACTGATTAGCCTCGTGTACCGCAACTGGGAGCGTCACTTCGAGTTCCTCAACCTCGGTTATGTTGCCTACCTCGACTTCTTTGGTTTCTGCAAGGAAGCATTCCCCGGCATCCCCGACCTGGCTATCGCCAAGATGGTGATGGGTGTGGACTCGGTTCTGTTCCGTCCCGATGACGAGCTGAAGAAACTCGCTGACCTCGCCGTTGAGCTGGGCCTGGCATCATCGTTCGCTCAGAACACCAGCGCCGAGAAGGTTCTCGCCGCTGTTGCTGCAGCCCCCAAGGGTGACGACTGGCTCAAGGCATTCGAAGCTGCGAAGGACCCCTGGTTCAACTACACCGTGGGTAATGGTTTCTACGGAACCGATGTCTACTGGCGTGACAACCTCGACCTGCCCGTGGGATACATTGCGGACTACGTTGAGCGCGCTGCCAAGGGCGAGAAGCTTCACCGCCCCAAGGACGAGCTCATCATCGAGCGCGACCGTATTGCTGGCGAGTACTCCGAGGCACTGACGGGCGAAGCCATGGAGACCTTCCAGGGCAAGCTGGGTCTGGCTCGCGCCGTCTACCCATACGTAGAAGACCACAACTTCTACATCGAGCACTGGACCATGGGTGTGTTCTGGCGCAAGGTTCGTCAGCTGGGCCAGCTTCTGGCCGACGCTGGCTTCTGGGCTAACGCTGAGGACATCCTGTACATCGATCGCAACCGTGTTCGCGAGGTCATGTTCGACTACGCCAACGCATGGGCAGTGGGCACGGAGCCCATCGGTCCTTCGTACTGGCCTGCTGAGATCAAGCGTCGCGCCAAGATCATTGACGCACTGGCTCAGAACCGTCCCGCTCCTGCCTTCAACGAGCCTCCTGCCGAAATCAGCGAGCCCTTCACGGTCATGCTGTGGGGTATCACGACTGAGCAAGTTCAGCAGTGGCTGGGTGCCGACTCGGGTAACAAGAACGAGCTCAAAGGTATGGCCGCCTCGGGCGGTGTCGCCGAGGGCAAGGCTCGCGTTATCTTCAGCCCCGACCAACTGGGCGAGCTCCAGCAGGGCGAGATCCTCGTTGCACCGGTCACCGCACCTTCGTGGGGACCTGTCTTCGGCAAGATCAGCGCTACCGTCACCGACATCGGCGGCATGATGTCTCACGCAGCTATCGTCTGCCGTGAGTACGGACTGCCTGCCGTTACCGGTACTGGTTCGGCTTCGACCACAATCAAGACGGGAATGATGCTGCGCGTTGACGGCACCAACGGAACCGTCGAGATTCTGAAGAAGTAACGCTCAGACCATGAAGCGTGTATCCCGCTCTCCCATCAATCACCTTGGTCGGGACGTCTCACACAAGATTCCTGTGTGGCAGAACGTCCCTGGGTTGATTGCCCTGGGCGAGCGGGATGCCCGCATCTGGGAGCTGGCAACGCCCTACCTGCAGACACGTGACAATGATGTGCACACGCTGTACTCGTACGGATTTGCTCGGCAGTTGTGCACGCGCATTCCTCAGGCAGATGAGCACATCGTGTTGCCCGCCATCCTGTTGCACGACACCGGCTGGTCCACTGTAGAGGAGCAGATCGCCTTTCAAGCGATCGCCCCCGATCGCGATGGCAGCTACAACTGGGCTGTGTTCCAGCACGAAAAAGAGGGTGCGCGCATCGCGCGCGAGATCCTCACCGAGGTGGGCTACGCCGAGGCCGATATCTCCGAGATTTGCGAGATCATCGATGGCCACGACACCCGGCTCACCAGCTTGAGTATTAATGACAGTTGCGTCAAAGATGCCGACAAAATTTGGCGCGTGAGTTATCACGGTGTCGACGTGGCCATGCCTCGCTTTGGGCTCGACCGCGACGAATCCCTGCGCATCAATGCGTTCCGCGCTTATGAAGACCTATTCACCGATGAAGGCAAGGCCATGTCGCTCGCGCTGATTGCGCTTGAGTCCATGGACCTCAGCCCCCAAATGTCCGACATGCAAGAAAGAGGCCGTGCGAATGTCACAACAACTCAGTGGTAAAACCGTCATCGTCACCGGTGCCGCCGGCGGCCTGGGCCGTGCATTTGCGTTGGGCTTTGCCGAGCGCGGTGCGAACCTTGTCATCGCCGATATGAATACCGCCGGCGCGGCTGAAACCGTGAGCCTGGTGGAAGCCACCGGCGCGCGCGCGATCGCCGTGCA
>Ga0228699_1000843_pt1 | contig 19206 bp, 15 predicted proteins | sample McNCre217_Aug_MG_FD_178016 | JGI IMG/M metagenome (GOLD analysis project Ga0228699, IMG submission 178016) | Freshwater microbial communities from McNutts Creek, Athens, Georgia, United States - 2-17_Aug_MG | ecosystem: Environmental > Aquatic > Freshwater > Creek | place: USA: Georgia... | reverse complement strand
CGCGCCGCTACGGCGAGGTCACCGCCAAGAGCGTCATGGACTACATGGTCCGCGACGAGCGCAACCCGTCGTCGATCTTCTGCTGCCTGCGGGCAGCGCGCGAGAACGCCCGTGCCGTGCGCGGCGCGCTGACGACCGAAGTCTGGGAAACCACGAACCAGACCTGGCTCGAATTCAACCGCCTGCTGCGCGAGAACACCTTCGAGCGCGACCCGAGCGGCCTGTTCGAGTGGGTCAAGTTCCGCTCGCACCTCTCGCGCGGCGTGCAGGTCGGCACCATGCTGCAGGACGAGTCGCTGCATTTCGTGCGCATCGGCACCTTCCTGGAGCGCGCCGACAACACCGCCCGCCTGCTGGACGTGAAGTTCCACGCCGTCGAGAGCGACTTCTACGGCGCTGCCGACGCCCGCGACCAGGAATATGACTTCTACCACTGGTCGGCGATCCTGCGTTCGGTGTCCGGTTTCGAGGTCTACCGCAAGGTCTACCGCAACGTGATCCAGCCGGAGAAGGTGGCCGAGCTGCTGATCCTGCGCCAGGACATGCCGCGCTCGCTGGCGGCCTGCACGCAGGAAGTGGTCGCCAACCTGAAGCTGGTGGCGCCTGACGCCACGTCCGAGACGCTGCGCCGTGCGGGGCGGTTGCACGCGGATCTGGAATTCGGCCGCATCGACGAGATCCTGTCGACCGGCCTGCATGCTTACCTGACGCAGTTCCTTGACCGCGTCGGCGACCTCGGGGCCGGCATCAGCCGCGATTTCCTCGTGGCCGTTCACTGAACTACAAGAAAGCACTCTCTCGTGTCCATCCACGTCGCGCTCAGTCACGTCACCCACTACACCTACGACCGCCTGGTCAACATGGCGCCACAGATCGTGCGCCTGCGACCGGCGCCGCACTGCCGCACGCCGATCCTGTCGTACTCGCTGCGGGTCGAGCCCGAGACCCACTTCATCAACTGGCAGCAGGACCCGTTCTCGAACTACCTCGGCCGCCTCGTCTTCCCGGAGCCGACGCGCCACTTCAAGGTCACCGTCGATCTGGTGGCCGAGATGTCGGTCTACAACCCGTTCGACTTCTTCCTGGAGCCGAGCGCCGAGAACTACCCTTTCGTCTACGAGGACGGGCTGAAGCAGGAGCTGGCGCCGTACCTGGTGCCGGAGCCCGCCACGCCGGCACTGCAGGCCTTCGTCGATTCGATCGACCGCAAGGAAGTGCGCACGATCGACTTCCTCGTCGGCCTCAACCAGCGCCTGCAGAGCGACATCCAGTACGGCATCCGGCTGGAGCCGGGCGTGCAGACGCCGGAAGAGACGCTGACGCTGAAGTCGGGTTCCTGCCGTGACTCGGGCTGGCTGATGGTGGAGACGCTGCGCCACCTGGGACTGGCGGCGCGCTTCGTGTCGGGGTACCTGATCCAGCTGAAGTCGGACGTGAAGGCGCTGGACGGCCCGAGCGGCACCGAGGTCGATTTCACCGACCTGCACGCCTGGTGCGAGGTCTATCTGCCGGGCGCGGGCTGGGTCGGCCTGGACCCGACGTCCGGCCTGATGGCCGGCGAAGGCCACATCCCGCTGGCCTGCACGCCGCAGCCGTCAAGCGCGGCGCCGATCAGCGGTGCAGTCGACAAGTGCGAGGTCGAGTTCAGCCACGAGATGCGCGTCACGCGCGTCTGGGAGTCGCCGCGGGTCACCAAACCCTACACCGAGGACCAGTGGGGCGAGATGCTGGCGCTGGGCGAGCAGGTGGATGCCGAGCTGGTCACGGGCGATGTGCGCCTGACGATGGGCGGCGAGCCGACCTTCGTCTCGGTCGATGACCGCGACGGCGCCGAATGGAACACCGATGCGCTCGGCCCGACCAAGCGCCTGTATGCCCAGGAACTGGTGCGCCGCCTGCGTGACGAGTACGGGCAGGGCGGCTTCCTGCATTTCGGTCAGGGCAAGTGGTACCCGGGCGAGCAGCTGCCGCGCTGGGCGCTGTCGATCTACTGGCGCAAGGACGGCCAGCCCTGCTGGCACAACCCGGAGCTGTTCGCCGACGAGCGCGATCCGCACCAGTACACCGCCGACGATGCGCAGCGCTTCATCCGTCTGCTCAGCGCCAAGCTCGGCATGACCGACCAGTTCGTGCAGACCGGCCACGAGGACACCTGGTACTACCTGTGGCGCGAGCGCCGCCTGCCGGTCAACGTCGATCCGTTCGACAGCCGGCTGGAGGACGAGCTGGAGCGGGTGCGCCTGCGCCGTGTCTTCGCGCAGGGGCTGGACGAGCCGATCGGCTACGTGCTGCCGCTCAAGCCGGAGGCCGCGCCCGACCTGACCGGCCCGCGCTGGGTGACCGGCCCGTGGTTTTTCCGCGACGAGCGCATGTACCTGATCCCTGGCGACTCGCCGATGGGTTACCGCCTGCCGCTGGACTCGCTGCCCTGGGTCGCGAAGAAGGATTACCCGTACCAGATCGACCACGACCCGTTCGCCCACCGGGACGCGCTGCCGTCGTCGACCCAGGTGCGCAGCCAGTACGCGGCGCATGTCATCGGCGGCGGCTTTGCCGAAGGTGGCACGGTGGCGCTGCAGCGTGGGGGTCCGTCGGAAGGGGACTATGCCTTCGGGGATGTGTTCGGGGCCGATGCAGCCGGGGCACGGGTTGGCGGCGACGTTGGCTCGGGCACGGGTGCCGGCACTGGCACGGATGCTGGCACCGGCACCGGCACCGGTCTGGCCGCCGACTCGGGCACCGGTCCGGGGACGGCGCCGCGTGCCGCTGCGCTGTCGCCGCTGTCCGCGCTGAGCGCGGAGGAGCTGGCTCGCCATCCGCAGCGTTTCGAGTCGGCGCACTGGATCACCCGCACGGCGCTGTGCGTCGAAGCGCGTGACCCGCGCCGTGCCAATGGCCCGAAGGCCGAAGGCGTCGGCACGGCCACGGGGGTGCTCTATGTGTTCATGCCGCCGCTGGCGCGTCTGGAGGACTACCTCGACCTGCTCGCCGCGGTCGAGGCCACCGCGTCCGACCTGGGCGTGCAGATCGTGCTGGAAGGCTACCCGCCGCCGCGCGATCCCCGTCTGACGGTGTTGCAGGTCACGCCTGACCCGGGCGTCATCGAGGTCAACATCCATCCGGCGCACAGCTGGCGTGATCTGGTGTCGCAGACCGAGTTCCTCTACGACGCCGCCTGGAAGACCCGCCTGTCGACCGAGAAGTTCATGCTCGACGGCCGCCACACCGGCACCGGCGGCGGCAACCACATGGTCATGGGCGGCGCCACGCCGTCGGACTCGCCCTTCCTGCGCCGGCCGGATCTGCTGGCCTCGCTGCTGACCTACTGGCACAACCACCCCAGCTTGAGCTACCTGTTCTCGGGCATGTTCATCGGCCCGACCAGCCAGGCGCCGCGGGTCGACGAGGCCCGCAACGACCAGGTCTACGAGCTGGAAATCGCGCTGGGCGAGATCGAGCGCAACAAGGCCATCTACGGCGCCGACATGCCGCCGTGGCTCGTCGACCGCACGCTGCGCAACGTGCTGATCGACGTCACCGGCAACACGCACCGCAGCGAGTTCTGCATCGACAAGCTGTACTCGCCGGACTCGTCCACTGGGCGGCTGGGCCTGCTGGAGCTGCGCGCCTTCGAGATGCCGCCGCATGCGCGCATGTCGATCGTGCAGCAGTTGCTGCTGCGCACGCTGATCGCCCGATTCTGGAAGGAGCCGTACCGCGCGCCGCTGGTGCGCTGGGGCACCGAGCTGCACGACCGTTTCCTGCTGCCGACGTTCGTGAAGATGGACCTCGACGACGTGATGGCCGACCTGCAGCACGATGGCTATGCCTTCGATGCGGCGTGGTTTGCGCCGCACTTCGAGTTCCGCTTCCCGAAGGTGGGCGAGATGTCGGCCCGCGGCGTGCACCTGACGCTGCGCAACGCGCTGGAACCGTGGCACGTGATGGGCGAGGAGGGCGCCATCGGTGGCACGGTGCGCTACGTCGATTCGTCGCTGGAGCGCATCGAGGTGCTGGTCACCGGGCTGGTCGATCCGCGCCATGTCGTCACCGTCAATGGCGAGCCGCTGGCGCTGCAGCCGACGGGCCGGGTGGGCGAGTACGTGGCGGGGGTGCGCTACCGCGCCTGGCAGCCGCCGACGGCGCTGCACCCGACCATCGGGGTGCATGCTCCGCTGACCTTCGATCTGGTCGACACCTGGAACAGCCGCTCGCTGGGTGGTTGCCAGTACCATGTGGCGCACCCGGGTGGTCGCAACCACGACACCTTCCCGGTGAACTCGTTCGAGGCCGAGAGCCGCCGTCTGGCGCGCTTCTTCGCGATGGGCCACACCCCGGGCAAGGTCGTTCCTGGCGTGGCGCAGCGCAGCCTGGAGTTCCCCTTCACGCTGGACCTGCGCCGGACCTGATCCGCATCAGGACCCGCCGGTGTGGTTTCTTGTGGCTGTTTCGCATGTCAGAAAAGCCGGCATCGGTGCATGATGCACCGATGCAATCGAGTCTTCTCCCCGATGAAGTCCCCGAGGCCGCCTTGTTGGCGGCCTCGTCCGCCTTGCATGGTACGCCAGGGCACCGTGACGAACTCCGTGGGTTCCTGACCGGATCCCCGGGCGCCGCAGGTCCGCTCGATCTGGCGCCTGTGTGGGCGCGCTTCTTCAATGCCAACGGAACAGCCGGCTGGCTGGACCTCGCGGCGCGTCTGGCGCGCGTGCAGCGCCGCGTGCGCGAGGATGGTGCGACCTACAACGTCTACGCCGAAGGTGGTGACAGCGCCCGCTCGTGGCCGCTGGAGCTGCTGCCGCTGCTGATCACGCCGCAGGAGTGGGTCCGCATCGAGGCGGGCGTGAAGCAGCGCGCGCGGCTGCTGGACGCCGTGCTGTCGGACATCTACGGCGCCCAGGACCTGCTGCACGACGGTTTCCTGCCGCCATCGCTGGTGCTCGCGCATCCGCAATACCTGCGGCCCATGCACGGCGTGAAGCCCGCGGGTGGACGCTGGCTGCAGATGGTGGCGTTCGATCTGGCGCGCCGGCCCGACGGACAGTGGCGCGTGGTCGGCCACCGTTCGCAGGCGCCGTCCGGCCTGGGCTATCTGCTGGAGAACCGGCTGATCATCGGCCAGCAGTTTCCCGAGGCGTTCCGGGAACTCAAGGTGCAGCGGGTGGCTTCGGCCTTCCGGGCGCTGATGGATGGGCTGCTGCGTGTCAGCCCTGCGGGCGAGCGCTCGCGCGTGGCCCTGCTGACACCGGGGCCGCGCAACGAGACCTACTTCGAGCATGTCTTCCTGGCGCGCTACCTGGGCGTGACGCTGGTCGAAGGCTCCGACCTGACGGTGCGCCACCAGAAGGTCTACCTCAAGACGCTGCACGGGCTGGAGCGCGTGCACGTGCTGCTGCGCCGGGTGGACGACGAGTGGCTCGATCCGCTGGAGCTGCGCGGGGATTCGGCGCTGGGCGTGCCGGGCCTGGTGCAGGCGGTGCGGGCGGGCGAGGTGGTGATCGCGAATGCACCTGGCTCGGGTGTCCTGGAGAGTCCGGGCCTGAGCGCCTTCTGGCCTGGGGTGGCCAGGCGGGTGCTGGACGAGGAGCTGCTGCTGCCCGCTCACACCAGCTGGTGGTGCGGCGAGGCCAGTGTCTGGGCGGCCAACCGGCGCAAGCTGCGCGAATTCGTGATCGTGCCGACCTTCTCCCCGAGCGCGGTGACGAAGAGCTTCGCGCCGGTGATGGCCAGCGAACTGGACGCGGAAGCGCTGCGCCAGTGGGAGGCCCGCATCGACGCCGATCCCGCTGCGCACACGCTCATGGCGCCGGCCCGGCCCTCCGAGCTGCCGGTGTGGCGGGCCGGGCGGCTGGAGCCGCGGCCGGTGGTCGTGCGGGTCTATGCGATGTCCGATGGCGAGGGCGGCTGGTGCGTGCTGCCGGGCGGCTTGACGCGTGTGGCCAACCGGCGCGATGCGGACGGTCAGGGCAGCGGCGGCACCGATGCCTACCTGTCCATGCAGTCCGGCTCGGCCAGTACCGACACCTGGGTCCTCACCGATGGCAAGGTCGATGCGACCACCTTGCTGCCCCGGCCGCTGGAACCCGCCGAGCTGGCGGACTGGCGGCGCGTCATCACCAGCCGCGCGGCGGAAAACCTGTTCTGGCTTGGCCGCTACACCGAACGGGCCGAGAACTCCGTGCGGCTGGCGCGGCTGACGCTGGAGGCGCTGCCGGCCGGCAGCACGGGCGTGCTGCAGGTCATGCATGGCCTGCTGGTGCGGCACGGCATGATCCCGGCGGCGGTGCCGCTGCCGGCGCATCCGTCCGGGCAGGCCGCACGGGTCTTCGAGCACACCTTGATCCACGCCATGGGCGACCCGCGCGCTGGCGCCAGCGTCGCCTTCAATCTGCAGGCCTTGCGCGGCTGTGCCGAAGCGCTGCGCGAGCGGCTGTCCACCGAGCACTGGGGCCTGATCAAGCACCTGAGCGAGCTGTTCACCCGCCAGCTCACCGCCATCGAGGCCCGTGAAGGGCACGAGCCGCTCAGCGATGTGCTGGGTGTGCTCAACCAGGCGGCGCTGCATCTGGCGGCCATCACCGGTGCCCAGACCGACCGCATGACCCGCGACGATGGCTGGCGCCTGCTCAGCGTGGCGCGCCAGATCGAGCGCCTCGACATGCTGGCCAATGCGCTGGCCACCGGCATCCAGGCCGGCCTCGCGGACACGGACGACGGCTTCGCGCTGCTGCTCGGGCTGTTCGACTCCACCATCACCTACCGGGCGCAGTTCCAGGCCCGGCGCGAGGTGCCGCCGCTGCTGCACCTCGTGGTGCTCGACACCGACAACCCGCGCTCGCTGGCCTGGGTGGCGCGCACCCTGCGCGAGCGGCTGCGCAAGCTCTCGCGCCACGACCCCGTCTGGGCCGAGCAGATCGTGCGCCAGCTGCCGCGCCCGGAAGACTGGTCGCTCGAAACCCTGAGCACCCGCGACGCCCACGGCCGCTACACCGCCTTGCTCGATGCACTGCAGACCTGCTGTGTGTCGGTGCTGGGCTTGTCCAACGAAATCAGCCGCCACCTGTTCTCGCATGTGGGGCCGGCAGACCGCACCGTATGGCAGTGACCCCTGTACCGGAGGACCTGGCGGTGACGCTGCGCGTTCTCCACGAGACCGCTTACGCCTACGACGCGCCGGTCGAGCTCGCCCACCACCTCGGCCACCTGCGGCCGCGCGCAACGCCCTTCCAGCGGGTGTGCGAGTGGCAGTTGTCGGTGGCGCCGCAGCCGGATGTGGCGGATGCTGACGAGCCGGACGAGGTGGACGCGCCGATCGATCCGTCGCGCTGTCGCGTGGTGGTGTCGTCCGGTGTGCACCAGAGCGTCGATCCCTGGGGCAACCACCGCGCGAGCTTCTCGCATTCCAGGGTGCACGACCGCCTGGTGGTGGTCTCCAGCTTCGTCGTCGAGATCGATCCGTTGCCGACGCTGCGCCCCGAGGCCAGTCCGCCCTGGCAGGTCGTCGCCGAGCGCTTGCGTTACCGGCCCGGCGCGGGGTTCGACGAAGCCGTGGAGTTCACGCTCGGCTCGGCCTACGCGCCGCGCGAAGCCTCGCTGGCGCGGTTCGCGACCCGGGTCTTCCGGCCGGGCACGCCGCTGCTGGCGGGGGCGCTGGCGATGATGCACCTGATTTTCCGGTATTTCGCCTACAAGCCGCTGGCCACCTCGGTCAACACGCGGGCCCCGGAGGCACTGGCCCAGCGCCAGGGCGTCTGCCAGGACTTCGCGCACGTGATGATCGGCGCCATGCGCTCGATCGGGCTGGCGGCGCGCTACGTCAGCGGCTACCTGCTGACCCGTCCGCCGCCCGGGCAGCCGCGCCTGATCGGCGCCGATGCCTCGCACGCCTGGGTCTCGGTCTGGTGCCCGGTGCATGGCTGGGTGGCCCTCGATCCGACCAATGCCGTGCCGGCTGGCACCGACCACGTCACGCTGGCCTGGGGGCGTGACTACGCCGACGTTGCACCATTGCGGGGCGTGATCCGGGGTGGCGGTCGGGCCGTGCCGCGCGTGGCGGTGACGGTGGAGCCGCTGGAGACGGTGTTCGACGCCGAGTAAGGCGCGGGGAGGTGGCGTGACGCTGTGGCCCGCGTCTTGCAAGATGCGGGGGTGAAGTACCAGATCCATCACCGCACCCACTACCGCTACACCCAGCCGCTGCACAGCGCCACCCAGACGTTGCGCCTGACGCCGCGCCACACCGACACCCAGATCGTCCACCACTGGCGGCTCGATGCACCCACGCCACTGCAGGCGCAGACCGATGCCTGGGGCAACCACAGCCATGTGCTGGCCGCGGGCGCAGGAGCGCGCATGCTCCAGTGCACGGCGACGGGGGTGGTCGAGGTGCTGGGCGCATCGCTGCAGACCGACCCACTGGGGCCGGATCCACGGCTCTACCTCATGCCCTCGCCACTGGCACGTGCGGATGAAGCCCTGCGCCGCAGCGCGCTGGTGGCCGTGCGCGGGGTGGACGGAAGCCGGGCACAGGCGCTGGCGCTGGCGGCGCTCGTGGCGGAGCGCGTTCGCTACCAGCCCGGTGCCACCAATGCGAACACCACTGCAGCCGAGGCCTGGCTCGGCGGGAGCGGTGTCTGCCAGGACCAGGCGCACGTGCTGGTCGCGGCCTGCCGGGCCGTGGGACTGCCGGCGCGGTATGTCAGCGGCTATTTCCATGCACCGGGCTCCCCCGAACTCGCCAGCCACGCCTGGGCGCAGGTCTGCCTGGATCCGGGTGCGCGGCACTGGCTCGGGCTGGACCTGACACACCGCTGTGTGGTGGACGAACGACACGTGCAGATCGCCGTCGGGCCGGACTATGCCGCCTGTGCGCCGGTGCGTGGCGTGCGCAGCGGCGGGGGCAGCGAGTCGCTCACGGTGTCGGTCGAGGTCACGCTCCTGACCTGACAGGCAGCGGCCAGGCTTGACCCTGAACAGCTACAGTTTGGCTGTCCAGACGTCGATATCGGGGTGTCGGTGAACTTCACCGTTCCAATGAAGCCGCCATTGCCATGATCAAAGCCCTGCAACGTTTTCAGCGACTGCTGGGGTCGCGCTCCGACATGACCGCCGACACGCAAGTGCTCGATGAATGGGCCGATACCCGCGGGCACCTGCTCAAGCGGGTCCGCCATGGCGAAGGTCGCGTGGTCGAGTTCGAGTGGGAGGATCGCCGCGGCCGCCTCGAATGGGGACCGAGCAAGCGCGCGTACATTCCGGAGCGCGAACTGCGGGTGTGCATCGATGCGGGCTTGCCGCAGCATCTGGAGATGCTGCTGATGTCGCGCTCGCTGGCACAGCGCCTGGATTCGCAGGCCTACCAGACCCTCGTGCAGGACCACCAGACCGGCATCGACACCACGCTGCCGGAAGAGGTCCGCTGGCTGTCGATGCTGGAGCGTGTGCCGGTGCCGTCCACCGTGGCGGGTTACGTGATGCTCTCGTCCTCGCCGCCCCATGCCCAGCGCTGGCTGGAAGGCGACCTGTTGAGCCGTGTCAGCCGCGCCGCCCACAACTGGCTGGGCAACGAGGCGCCGCTGGTGCTGATGACGCTGCGCGGGCGGGTCTACCTGCGCACCGAAGCCACCTTGCCGGAGCACGTCATGCTCGACGGTGCCTGCCACCTGGCCGAGGCCGCAGCGGCCTCGGCACGGCAGCTGATGACCAGGACGGTCGCGGTCTCGGCCCGCGAACGGCCCCCCAGCAGCCGGCTGGTCCATGTGCCGACACTGGCCGAGCCTTCGGTGATGGAGGTGCCGATGGACTCGGACATGATGGCGCTCGGGATGCCCTCCCGGATCGGGCCGCACACCGACATCGCCTTCTGACTCAGACCGGCCGGGCGCCCGCCTTCAGGGCATGCTTCCAGGCCAGCGCCGCCATGGGGTGCGCCCCGGCACCGGCCTGCCGCGCCTGGGCACTGGACGCGGTGCCGTCCACCACCCGTCGCGCGATGCCCTGCAGGATCGCGGCGATGCGGAACATGTTGTAGGCGAGGTAGTAGTCCCAGTCGGCCATCAGCGCTTCATGGGTCCATCCGCCGCTGCACCCTCGTTGACCCGCGCCAGATAGCGCTGCACGTACTCGGCCTCGGACGGAATTCCCAGCGGCTCCAGCGCCACCCCGCCAATGGACATGCGCCATCACGTAGAAGGCCCGGCCGATGACCCCCTCGTCCTCGCACAGCAGGTGCATCCGGGCCACCGGCACGTCGGTGGCGGCCAGTGCCTGCATCACGCGGAACTCGCGCTCGATGGCGTGCGCGGACGGCAGCAGCTTCGCCGCCGGCCCCGGCTTGGCGCGCATCACGTACAGGGCGCCGGGCGTTTCGAGCTGGTAGGTCGGGTTCGACTGTCCGCCCTTGAACTGGCGCACACGCAGCGGACCGGCAAAGCCCGGCAGCCGCTCGGCCAGCCAGCGCGCCAGGGCGGCGACGTCGAAGGCTGGTGCGTCGGGACCGGGCGGGTACCGGACTGGGTGTCGGCGTGGCGGGCCATGTCAGCGTGCTCCTGGGACGGGGGTGGCAAGGGCGGCCGGAAGAGCGTTCAGCGTTCCGAGATCGCCAGCAGCTTGTCGCGCGAGAGCACGACCAGCCGCGTCGGCTCCACCCGCACGGCGCCTGCGCGCTCGAAGCCCTTCAGTTCCTGGTTGACCCGCTGGCGCGAGGCGCCGACGAGCTGGGCCAGATCTTCCTGCGCGAGCTGCAGGCCGATGCGGGTTTCCTCGCCGTGCGGCACGCCGTAGGCGCGCTCCAGCGTCAGCACCTGCTTGGCGAGCCGGGCGGCCAGCGGCCTGGTGTTCAGGTCCTCGAAGGACGCGAACATCCGCCGCATGCGCCGGCAGTTCAGCCGCAGCAGCGCTTCGGCCAGCTCGGCGTGGCGCGAGAGCAGGTCGAAGAAGTCGTGCTTGCGCACGATCAGCAGCGTGGTCGGGCCGTGGGTGGTGGCGTCGTGGGTGCGCGGCAGGCCGTCGAAGAGGGCGATGTCGCCGAACCAGGTGCCCGGCTCGACGTAGGTCAGCGTGATCTGCTTGCCCGACATCGACACCGAACTCACCCGCACCGCGCCGCTGGCCACGCCCACCCAGTCCACCGGCGGCGCCCCGCGCGTGGCGACCTGCACGCCGTCCGGGTAGCGGCGGATGATGGTGCGGTTCAGGATGTCCTGGCGCAGTGCGGGCGAGAGCTTGGCGTACCAGGAGCCGGACTCGATGTGCTGGCGTTCTTCGGGGGTCAGGACGGGCGTCGTCATGCGGGCACCGTTCCGGGTCTCGGAGACTGCGGTCGGCGCGGCGGCAGGGTCTGCGTCATGTCGGTTCCGGGTCCGGATCCGGTCAGCGGAACTGCGGCGCGCGCTTCTCGCGCCACGCGGCCAGACCTTCGCCGCCGTTGTCGTGGTTCATGTTGCTGACGAAGGCGTCGCGCTCGCGGTCGAGGTGGGTGGTCAGTGGCAGGACGGCGGCGTCCGCCGAGAGCCGCTTCACCGAGGCGATCACGTTGGGGGCGAAATGCGCGAGCGACGCCGCCAGCGCGAGCGCTTCGTCGAGCGCCTGCCCGGGGTCGGTCAGGCGGTTGACCAGTCCCGAGCGGTGCAGATCCGCCGCGCTGCGCACCTGCGCCAGCCACAGCCACTCCAGCGCCTGCTGGCGTGGCAGCCACTGCATGAGCGCCTGCACGACGCCACCGTCCGGCGAGGCGCCGATGCGGCCATAGGCGAGGCCGAAGCGGGCGGTGGTGGAGGCCACGAGCAGGTCGCAGGCCAGTGCCAGCGCGCAGCCCGCGCCCGCCGCCGCACCTTCGACTGCCGCGATCACCGGCAGCGGATGTGCCCGCATCGCCGCGATCCAGCCGTGCAGGGCGTCCGCGCGCGCGGCCTGCACGTCGGGCTGGCCACGCACGGCGGCGAGCTGGTTCAGGTTGCCGCCGCCGCTGAAGTGGCCGTCCGCGCCGGTCAGCACGATGGCGCGCAGCGTGGGGTCGCGGGCCGCATCGTCCAGGACGGCGCTGGCTGCGGCATAGACCGCAGGCGACAGCGCGTTGCGCGAGGCGGGATCGTGGAGGGTCAGCACCAGCGTGCTGTCTTGGCGGGAGGTGATCAGTTCGGCGGACATGGCCGAAGATTCTGGCACGACAAAAAGAACGATCGTTCGTTCTTCTTGTCGCAAACGGTTGCGACGGCGTCGGTGTTTACCCGCGTGTCAACCGAGGCGGGCGCGCAGCCGCTCCAGCGCCCGCACCAGCGTTTCATCGCGCTTGGCGAAGCACAGCCGGGCGATCTGCTGGTCGCGTCCGTCCGGGTAGAAGGCCGACAGCGGGATGGCCGCCACGCCCACTTCGCGCGTGAGCCATTCGCAGAACGCGGCTTCGCCCAGCCCGGCAATCTCCGGGGCGAGGCCGCTGTAGTCCACGCTCTGGAAGTAGGTGCCTTCGCAGGGCAGCAGCCGCAGCCCGGTGCCGGCCAGTCCGGCGCGGAACAGGTCGCGCTTGCGCTGGTAGAAGGCGCCGAGTTCGCGGTAGGGCGCGGGGTCGGCCATGTAGGCGGCCAGCGCGTGCTGCATCGGCGTGTTGACGGTGAAGACGTTGAACTGGTGGACCTTGCGGAACTCGGCCATCAGCGGCGCGGGCGCGGCGACGAAGCCGATCTTCCAGCCGGTGACGTGGTAGGTCTTGCCGAAGCTGGAGACGAGCACGCTGCGGGCGGCCAGTTCCGGATGGCTGGCGACGCTGAGGTGGGCGGCGCCGTCGTAGACCATGTGCTCGTAGACCTCGTCCGAGAACAGCAGGATGTCGGTCGGGCGCAGCAGGTCGGCGAGCCGCTGCTGCTCGGCGGCGGTCCAGACCGTGCCGGTCGGGTTGTGCGGCGTGTTGACGAGCAGGGCGCGGGTCTTCGGCGTGATCGCGGCGGCGAGGGCGGCGAAGTCGGGGCGGAAGGTGCCGGCCGTCAGCGCGACATGGACCGGGGTGGCGCCGGCCAGCACGATGCTCGGCGCGTAGCTGTCGTAGCAGGGGTCGAGCACGATGACCTCGTCGCCCGGGTGCACGAGCGCCAGCACGGTGGTGATGATGGCTTGCGTCGCGCCCGCCGTGACCGTCACCTCGGTGGCGGGGTCGTAGCGGTGGCCGTAGAGCGCCTCGACCTTGGCGGCGATGGCCTCGCGCAGCGCGGGGATGCCGGCCATCGGCGGGTACTGGTTGTGGCCGGCGTCCAGCGCGTCCTTGACCGCCTGCATCAGGCGCGGGTCGCCGTCGAAGTCCGGGAAGCCCTGGCCGAGGTTGACCGCGCCGCACTGGGTGGCGAGCGCCGACATGACGGTGAAGATGGTGGTGCCGACTTGCGGCAGGCGGCTGGTGACGGCGGGGGTACGGGCGAGGGTGGTCATGGCGTGGGCTCGCGTGGCGTGGGTCAGAGGCCGTCGCTGGCGGGGCGGTCGGCGGCGAGGCCGAGCATGGCGCGCTCGATCAGCGGGCGGGTGAGCTGGTCGGAGAGCAGCTCGGCGAAGGTGTAGACGAAGTTGCGCAGGTAGGCGCCGCGCTTGAAGGCGATGCGCGCCACGTTCGGCCCGAACAGGTGCCCGACCGGACGGGCGATCAGGTCACCGCCCGCGGCGCACAGCGGGTCGTCCGCCACCGCCATCTCGGCCACGATGCCCACGCCCAGCCCGAGCCGCACGTAGGTCTTGATCACGTCCGAGTCGATGGCCTCCAGCACGAAGTTCGGCTTGAGCTGGCGCTGCTCGAAGGCGGCGTCGATCTTGGAGCGGCCGGTGAAGGACGGGTGGTAGCTGATCAGCGGCTCGGCGGCGATCTGCTCCAGTGTCAGCCGCTCGACGCGCGCCAGCGGGTGCGCCGCCGGCACGACCACGACGTGGCGCCATTCGTAGCAGGGCAGCGTGACGAGGTCTTCGTACTGCGTCAGGCGCTCGGTGGCCATGCCGATCTCGGCCGAGTCGTCGAGGATCATCTGCGCGACCTGCTCGGGCGTGCCCTGGTGCAGGCTGACCGCGACCTTGGGGTAGCGGGTGCGCAGGGCGGCCACGGGCGTCGGCAGCACGTAGCGGGCCTGGGTGTGGGTCGCAGCGATGGAGAGCGTGCCGGCCTCCTGGCGCGAGTAGTCCTCGCCGATGCGCCGCAGGTTGGCGACCTCGCGCATGATGATCTCGATCGAGGTCAGCACCTGCCGGCCCGGCTCGGTGACGCGGCGCAGACGCTTGCCGTGGCGGGCGAAGATGTCCACGCCCAGCTCTTCCTCCAGCTCCAGGATGGCCTTGGAGATGCCGGGCTGCGAGGTGTGCAGGGCCTTGGCGGTCTCGGTGAGGTTGAGGTTGCGGCGCGCCGCCTCCTGCACGAAGCGGAACTGGTGCAGATTCATGCCGGCAGCAGCGTCAGCGCCGCGCGGGCGATGGCCAGCGTCACGGCGTCGAGTTCACCGATGGCGGCCGTCGTTGCGATTTCCACACCGGGGAAGTGCGCGCGGGCGTTGTCGAGCAGCAGCGGCAGGTCCCGCCGCACATGGCCGCCCGCGCCGAGGAACAGCGGCACGACCGTGACGGCGGTGCAGCCCTGCGCGACGAGTTCGGCCACGCCGGCTTCCAGGTCGGGCGTCATCAGTTCCAGGAAGGCGAGGGCGACGGGACGGCCGCCGGACTCCCGGCGCATGTGCGCGGCGATGGTGTGGAAGGGCGTGGCCCAGGCGGGGTCGCGGGCGCCGTGGGCGAAGAGAAGGATGCCGTGCATGGGAAGGGTTCCTGGTTCAGCGGTGCAGCAATTCAGCGGTAGCGCACCAGCCAGCTGAAGGCGCCGAGCGACATCAGCAGGTACAGCGCGCTGGGGAGACTGGCCGCCAGCCACGGCGTCCACTGGTGGAGCAGCCCGAGGTGGCCGGTGACGTTGTTGAGCAGCACGAAGCTGATGCCCAGCAGGATGCCGCCGAAGACCTTGAGCGAGAGGCCGCCCGAGCGGGCGTGCAGGTAGGCGAAGGGCAGTGCCAGCGCCATCATCACGAGGCAGGCGAGCGGGTAGAAGGCCTTCTTCCAGAACTTGATCTCGTAGCGCTGGGCGGACTGGTCGTTCTCGGACAGGTGGGTCATGTAGGTGTAGAGCGCCATGGTGGACATGGTGTGCAGCGGCAGCACCGCCGAGGCCACCACCTGCCGCGTCAGGCCGGATGGCCAGCGCAGGTGGTCGAGCGTCTGGTCGGGTGCGAGCGAGGGCGTGCTGTCGGCGGACCACTGCGAGATGCGCACGTCGTCGAGCAGCCACACGCCGTCGGTGCCGATGGTGGCGCGCGCGGCGGTGGTGCGGGTGCGCAGCTCGCCCTTGGGGCCGAACTCGAAGATCCGCACCTTCTCGACGGCACCGTTGTCGCGGGCGACGCCGACGTTGAGGGTGTAGCGGTGCTCGCCGTCCTCGGCCATCCGGCTGTCGCGCAGCCAGACGCCGCCGAGCTCGGTGTCGAGGCGGCCCGTGCGCATCGACTCCAGCACGGTCGCCTGCGTGTCGCACCACGGCGCCACGAAGTCGCCGACGAGGAAGGTGACGGCGGCCATCGCCAGGCCGAGCTGGGCCAGCAGCTTCAGCGCCAGACCGGGCCCGAGCCCGCCGGTGCGCAGGATGGTGAACTCGCTCGACTGCGCCAGCCGCGCCAGTGCATAGATGGCGCCGATCAGCACGCCGATGGGCGCCAGTTCGTAGACATGGCCCGGCACCTGCAGGGCGCAGACCAGCAGGGCCTGGGCGAGCGTGTAGCCCTCCTTGCCCACGTTGTCGAGCTCGCCGACCAGGTCGATGAACAGGAACAGGCCGAGGAAGGCGAGCATCACGAAGCCGGTGGCGCCGAGGATCTCGCGGTAGAGGAGGCGGCGGATGGTGCGCATGGATGACGGGGGGGGCGGGTCAGCGCATGCGCCAGCGCAGCAGGCCGAGCGCGCCCAGCAACAAGCCGCCGTGCAGGAGCACGAGCGTGCCTGCCGCGCCGAACTTGCCCGTGCCGACCCAGGCCTGGCTGAGGTTGATCAGGTTGAAATAGACGACAAAGCCCAGCAGCGCCACCAGCAGCACCCAGTTGTTGCCGCCCCGCGGCCCGCCGGAGGCCAGCCCGATCCCCCAGAGCAGCAGGTTGAAGGCCGCCAGCACCATGCCGGCGCGCCAGACCAGCTCCCCCTGCGCCCGCAGGCTGGGGGCGCGGAGCAGGTCGAGCGTGTCGAGTGCCTTGGGCGGGCGCTCCTGCAGCTGCGACATCGCCTTCTCGCCGATGCGCACTTCGTACTGGTCGAAGCGCGAGATCGTGCGGGTGCCTCCGGTGATGTCCAGATCGGTGCGGGCGCCGTTGTTCAGCACGAGCCGGCGGCTGGCGTCATGGCCTGGCTCGATCCGCCCTGCTTGCGCGGTGGTCACGGACTCGCGGCCCTCGCGCTGGTCCAGGATGAAGATGTGGTGGCCGGTGGCGCTGTCGCCGGTCTGCTTGTCGAGGAAGAACACCCGCTTGCCGTCACCTGACGACTGGAACTGGCCAGGGGCCACCCGCGACAGATCGGAGCGCTGCTCGTAGCGGGCGCGCAGGTCGACCGTGTTGCGGTTTGCCCAGGGCCAGACCACCAGCATCAGTGCTGCCGCGACCACGAGCACCGGGGCCGCGAAGTGCAGCACCGGTGCAACGAACCGCTTCAGCGACAGGCCGCTGCTGAACCAGACGGCCATCTCGCTGTCCCGGTAGAGCCGCGTCAGCGTGGACACCACCGCAATGAACAGCGACAGGCTCAGCATCGTCGGCAGGTGGCCCAGGGCGGTGTAGCCCAGCAGCAGCACGACATCCTGAGGCGCGACCGTCCCCCCGGCCGCCATGCCCAGGACACGGATCAGCATCATCGTCAGCACGATGGTCAGGATGACCACCAGGGTGCCGCCGAAGCTGCGGGACAACTCTTTGCGCAGGGTGGAATCGAATAACATCTGAAAGTCTAGGAGCAGCGCGGAATTATGGACGTTCAAACACTCACGGCGGCAACGCAGGATTATTCGAAGCTGGTCACCGATGCACTGGTGGTCGTCGTGCCCCCCGAGACGGACGCCTGGCGTCTGCCGGTCGCGGTGCGCAAGCTGGTCGACGATGCAGTCGCGCAGGGCGATCTGGCCCTCAAGGCGGGCCGCAGCCTCTACCTCCACCGGCCGGCGGGCCTCAAGGCGCCGCGGCTGGTCGTCGCCGTGGCGGCCGATGGCAGCGGCAAGGCCTGGCGCAAGGCGCTGGGTGCGGCGTTCGGGCTGCTGAAGAGCAGCGGTGCGGAGCGCGCGGCGCTGGTCTGGGCCGGCGCGGGCGAACCGGACGCCGCGATGGCCGAAGCAGTCGTCTGCGTCGCGCAGGACGCCGTCTACGTCTACCGCCACACCAAGCCGAGCGCTGCCGAGGCGCCGAAGTGGGCGCGGCTGGACCTCGTCTGCGGCGAGGCCGCCCAGGCGGACGCGGACGCCGGTCTGGCACGCGGCCGCGCCATCGCGGCTGGCAGCACGCTGGCCCGCGAAGTCGCCAATCGCCCCGGCAACCACTGCACGCCGTCGATGCTGGCGGACCATGCCCGCGCGCTGGCCAAGGAGCAGCACGGTCTGAAGGTCGAGGTGCTGGACCGCAAGGACATCGAGAAGCTCGGCATGGGCGCGTTCCTGGCGGTCGCGCAGGGCTCCGAGGAGCCGCCGAAGTTCATCGTGCTGCGCTACCAGGGCGCCGGCAAGAAGGACGCGCCGACCGTCCTGGTCGGCAAGGGCATCACCTTCGACACCGGCGGCATCTCCATCAAGCCGTCGGCCGAGATGGACGAGATGAAGTTCGACATGGGTGGTGCGGCCAGCGTGCTGGGCACCTTCCGTGCGATCGCCGAACTCAAGCCGAAGATCAACCTGGTCGGCCTGATCCCGACCTGCGAGAACATGCCCGACGGCCGTGCCATCAAGCCGGGCGATGTGGTGACCTCGATGTCCGGCAAGACCATCGAGATCCTCAACACCGATGCGGAAGGGCGCCTGATCCTGTGCGACGCGCTGACCTACGCCGAGCGCTTCAAGCCCGCGGCCGTGATCGACATTGCCACGCTGACCGGCGCGATCATCATCGGCCTGGGCTTCCAGCATGCCGGCCTGTTCAGCCCCGATGACGCCCTGGCCGACGCGCTGCTGCAGGCCGGTACCGCGTCGCACGACACCGCCTGGCGCATGCCGCTGGACGAGGAATACGACGAAGGGCTGAAGAGCCACTTCGCGGACATTCCCAACATCGGTGCCCGTGCAGGTGGTGCGATCACGGCGGCGAAGTTCCTGCAGCGCTTCACCGGTGCCTACCGCTGGGCGCATCTGGACGTGGCCGGCGTGGCCTTCCGCTCGGGGGCCGCCAAGGGCGGCACGGGGCGGCCGGTGCCGCTGCTGACGCATTACCTCCTGGGTCAGGCGGGCTGATCGGTCGGCATGACGGCGGTTGCCTTCCATTTCAACGTGCCGGACCGGCGGGCCTACGCCTGCCGTCTGCTGCGCAAGGCGTACCGGGCCGGTGCCCGTGTGGTGGTCACCGGCGAGTCCGCGCAACTGGCCGAGCTCGACCGGCTGCTCTGGACCTTCGAGCCGCTCGAATTCATCCCGCACTGGCGCGGGCCCTCGGCGGATGGGCTGCCCGTGCGTCTCCAAGCCACCCCGGTGCTGCTGACGGTCGACCACAGCGCCCGCTTCGGGCACGACGTGCTGGTCAACCTCGGACGGGATGTGCCGCATGCGTACACGCAGTACGCCCGGGTCATCGAGGTGGTCGGACGCGATGACTTCGACCGGGAAGGTGCCCGTGGTCGCTGGCGGCAGTACAGCGCCGAGGGCTGCACGATCGAACGCCATGAGGTGGGTGGGTGACCACCTCGCTGCGGCCCTCGTCTGTCCACCCGGTGCACGCGTCCAGCGTGATCCGAGGGCTTTCCCGATCCGAGGTTCCGCTGGCTGGAGGTGCCTGCAGATTTGGGGTAAGTTCCGCGGCTGTGTTGTTCAAGCCTGTCGTCGGCGGGTCATGTACCTTGTTCCAGAAACTGGAGTTCCATCCATGAATCACAAGCTCAACGTCGTCATCGCCACCCTTGCACTGGCAGCGGCCAGCCAGGTCAGCGCACAGGAGGTCGTCAAGATCGGGCACGTGGGCCCGACCAGCG
>Ga0228699_1000839_pt1 | contig 19280 bp, 16 predicted proteins | sample McNCre217_Aug_MG_FD_178016 | JGI IMG/M metagenome (GOLD analysis project Ga0228699, IMG submission 178016) | Freshwater microbial communities from McNutts Creek, Athens, Georgia, United States - 2-17_Aug_MG | ecosystem: Environmental > Aquatic > Freshwater > Creek | place: USA: Georgia... | reverse complement strand
GACGAAGGCCTTGCCGTCCAGGGCCTCGAAGGTCGTGATGATGCGGTCCTGCAGGTCCAGCAGGTAGCGGCGCACGGCCTGGGTGTCGAAGCCTGAGGTGGTGCTCATGTCGGGCGGGGGCTGGGTGGATGGGGTCAGCGCGACTTGATGGCGCGCCAGCCGATGTCGCGGCGGTACTGCATGCCATCGAACTGGATGCCACGCAGGTACTCGTAGGCACGCTGCTGGGCGATCTTGGCCGAGTCGCCCAGTGCGGTCACGCACAACACGCGGCCACCGCTGGTGATGGTTTCGCCCTTGTCGTTGGTGCTGGTGCCCGCATGGAAGACCATGGCGTCTTCGGTGTCGGCCGGCAAGCCGGTGATGACGTCGCCCTTTTTGGGATCAAGCGGGTAGCCGCCTGCGGCCATCACCACACCGAGGGCGATGCGGCGGTCCCACTGCAGCTCGATCTGGTCGAGCGTGCCGTCGGTGGCGTGCAGCATCACGTCCACCAGGTCGCTCTTCAGGCGCATCATGATGGGCTGGGTTTCAGGGTCGCCCATGCGGGTGTTGAACTCCAGCGTCTTGGGGTTGCCCGCAGCGTCGATCATCAGCCCGGCGTACAGGAAGCCGGTGAAGGGCACACCGTCGCGCGCCATGCCTTCCAGCGTCGGCTGGATGATCTCTTGCATGGCCTTGGCGTACACATTGGGCGTGACCACCGGGGCCGGCGAGTAGGCCCCCATGCCGCCGGTGTTGGGGCCGGCATCGGCGTCCAGCAGGCGCTTGTGGTCCTGGCTGGTGGCCATCACGGCCACGTTCTTGCCATCGGCCATGACGATGAAGCTGGCCTCTTCGCCGGCGAGGAACTCTTCGATCACCACGCGGGCGCCGCCCTCGTTGTGCTGCACGCCCAGCTTGTTGTCGAGCAGCATGAAGTCGATCGCCTCATGCGCCTCTTCCAGCGTCATGGCCACGACCACACCCTTGCCCGCCGCCAGGCCATCGGCCTTGATGACGATGGGCGCACCCTTGTCGTTGACGTAGGCATGGGCCTTCTCGGCGTCGGTGAAAGTCTCGTAGAAGGCCGTGGGGATGCCATGGCGCTTCATGAAGTCCTTGGCGAAGGCCTTGGAGCTTTCCAGCTGCGCGGCCTTCTTCGTCGGGCCGAAGATGCGCAAGCCACGGGCGCGGAACTCGTCCACGACACCAGCAGCCAGCGGGGCCTCGGGGCCCACCACCGTCACGGCGATCTTGTTGGCCTCGGCGAAATCGGCCAGGGCCTTCACGTCGGTGATGGGCACATTGACCAGGCGCGGGTCACGCGCGGTGCCGCCGTTGCCCGGTGCCACATAGACCTTCTGGGCCTTGGGCGATTGGGCCAGCTTCCAGGCCAGGGCGTGTTCACGGCCACCGGAGCCAATGACGAGGATGTTCATGGGTGCAGGCAATCAGATCAGTTCAATTCGGCGTTGTGATAGACCTCCTGGACGTCGTCCAGGTCTTCGATCACATCGAGCAGCTTTTGCATCCTGGCGGCGTCGTCGCCACTCAGCGAGACGGTGTTTTCGGCGCGCATGGTCACTTCGGCCATTTCAGGCTTCAGTCCGGCGGCTTCGAGGGCGTGCTTGACGGCCTCGAACTCCGACGGGCTGCTGAGCACCTCGATCGAGCCATCGTCGTGGGTGACCACGTCGTCAGCGCCCGCTTCCAGCGCGACGTTCATCAACTGGTCTTCGCTGGCACCTGGGGCGAACAGGAACTGGCCCACGTGCTTGAACTGGAAGGCCACCGAACCCTCGGTGCCCAGGTTGCCGCCGTGCTTGCTGAACGCGTGGCGAACTTCGGCCACGGTGCGCACGCGGTTGTCGGTCATGCAGTCCACGATGACCGCAGCGCCGCCGATGCCGTAACCCTCGTAGCGGATTTCTTCATAGGTGACGCCGTCGAGGTTGCCCGTGGCCTTGTCGACGTTGCGCTTGATGTTGTCGGCCGGCATGTTGGCTGCCTTGGCCTTGTCGATGGCCAGGCGCAGGCGCGGGTTCATGGCGATGTCGCCACCACCCTGGCGCGCGGCCACGATGATTTCACGGGTGATGCGGGTCCAGACCTTGCCGCGCTTTTCGTCTTGGCGGCCTTTGCGGTGCTGGATGTTGGCCCATTTGGAATGACCGGCCATGGCGGTGTGCTCCGAGTCGTGCGAAAGCCCCGCCCTGCCCGAAAAATAGGCAATCGCGGGGTGATGTTGCGTGTTGTTGGCTGTCCGTCGCCCAGGGCGGGTGCGGAGATACACTCATTTTACCCGCCCCCCACCCTGCGGCCGCTGTCCGGGCCACAGAGTTTGATCCAACCACCCCATTCCGGGCCGCGCGAGCGCGCCGCCCTCCTTGGTGAGGCCCCATGAGCACCGACCCCATCCTGTTTGCCCGCCACGGCGATGCCGAATGCCACCTGCTGCCCGCCTTGGCCAACCGCCACGGCCTGATCACCGGTGCCACCGGCACGGGCAAGACCATCAGCCTGCAGGCCCTGGCCGAGCGCCTGTCGGCCATCGGCGTGCCGGTGTTCATGGCCGACATCAAGGGTGACCTGACCGGCATTTCGCAGACCGGCAACGTCAGCCCCAAGATGGCGGCCATCTTGCAAGAGCGCGGGCTGGACGCCCCCACGCCCTTCGTGGCCCCGACCACGCTGTGGGACGTGTTTGGCGAGCAAGGCCACCCGGTGCGCGCCACCATCTCGGACATGGGCCCGCTGCTGCTGGGCCGCATGCTGGCGCTCAACGACACCCAGCAGGGCGTGCTGCAGCTGGTGTTCAAGATCGCCGACGACAACGGCCTGCTGCTGCTCGACCTCAAAGACCTGCGCGCCATGCTGCAGCACGTGGGCGACAACGCGAAAGACTTCACCACCGAGTACGGCAACATCAGCCCGGCCAGCGTGGGCGCCATCCAGCGCGGGCTGCTGCAGGTGGAGGAGCAAGGCGGCGATCAGTTCTTCGGCGAGCCCATGCTCAACATCAGCGACTTCATGCAGACGGTCGATGGCAAGGGGGTGATCAACATCCTGGCCGCCGACAAGCTGATGAACTCGCCGCGCCTGTATGCCACCTTCTTGCTGTGGATGCTCTCGGAGCTGTTCGAGACCCTGCCCGAGGTGGGCGACCTCGACAAGCCCAAGCTGGTGTTCTTTTTCGACGAGGCCCACCTGCTGTTCAAGGACGCCCCCGCCGCGCTGGTCGAGCGCATCGAGCTGGTGGTGCGCCTGGTGCGCTCCAAAGGTGTGGGCGTGTACTTCGTGACGCAAAACCCGCTGGACGTGCCCGAAACCGTGCTGGGCCAGTTGGGCAACCGCGTGCAGCATGCGCTGCGCGCCTTCACCCCGCGCGACCAAAAAGCCGTCAAGAGCGCCGCCGAAACCATGCGCGCCAACCCGGGCCTGGACATCGCCACGGCCATCACCGAGCTGGCCGTGGGCGAAGCCCTGGTGAGCCTGCTCGATGACAAGGGCCGCCCGGGCGTGACGCAGCGCGTGTATGTGCTGCCGCCGGGCAGCCAGATTGGCCCCATCACACCCGAGCAGCGCAAGGCCCTGCTGGCCAACTCGCTGGTGGCAGGGGTGTACGACGAGGCGGTGGACCGCGAGTCGGCCTACGAGAAGCTCAAGGGCCGCACGGCCAGCGCCCCGGCCGGCAACAGCGCGCCAGCGAGCGCGGGTGGCAGCATGCGCGACGAGGCCGCACAGGCCTTCAAGCGGGGTGCGGGCGACGCCGCCACCGGCGCCGCGCAAGATGCCGCCACGCAAGCGGCAGGTCAGGCCGCAGGCTCGGCGGGCGGCTGGCTGGGCGACCTGGCCGGCGGGCTGCTCAAGGGCAGCGGCCGCAAAGATTCGATCTTGGAGACGGTGGCCAAGTCGGCCGCGCGCACCATCGGCTCGACGGTGGGCCGCGAGATCATCCGCGGCGTGCTGGGATCGATCCTGGGCGGCGGCAACTCACGACGCCGCTGAAGCGGCCCCGCGCCAGCGCTGCGGCGCTCAGCGGCGACGCTCAAAGCGCGCCGCCCCGTCGTCGCGCTCGGCGAACTCTCGGCCATCGTGGGGCACCACGCGGCGCGGGCCCTCGATCGGCTGCACGCCCCGAGGAGACGGCACCGGCGGCGCCACGCGAACCTGACCGGCATCGCGGCCGATCCAGCGGGCCTCGCCCCGGTCGTCCCAGCGCCCTTCTCTGCGCTCATCCCAGCGCTCGCCTCGGCCCACATCTCGACCTTCGTACCGACGCTCACCCCAGCCCCAACCTCTGCCCTCATCGTGCGGGTGGTGGTGGTGACCCCAGCGGGGCTCGGGCGCATACAACGCAGGCGGCGGCACGTAGACGACGCGCGGCTCCTCGTACACCACCGGAGGCGGCGCGTAGACCGGCGCGGGGCGCACATACACCGGCGGGCGTTCGATCACCACCGGCGGCTGGACATACACCGGCTGCGGCTGCACGTACACCGGCTGGCGCACCACATACGGGGCACTGACGGCGCGCAAGACCCCGCCCGGCACGCCCACATCCACAGAGACATACACCTCGGCCTGCGCACGGGTGGCCGCCACGCCCAGGCCGCAGGCCAGGCTCAAGGCCAGCCACGCAGCACGCGGGGCGCACAGCCCACGCGAGCGGGCCAAGTTGGAGGGGGAGTTGGACGAGGTGTGCATGATGTGCTCCTTGTGAGCACTCAACGCCTTGGCGCCTGTCCGGGATGACAAGCCAGGTGTAACCAGTCGCTGGCCCGCGCGCTTTGGAGGCGCGCTGCGGCCTCAACAGCGAGGTGATTCAGTGGCAGTCTCGGCGCGCGATGTCCAGCAAGCGCGCCAGCTCGTCCGGGTGGCGTTGCACATTGCGGCGGTGCCACACGCCGATCAGCGCCATCGACAGCGCCACGAACACACCGAAGGCCGTGATCGCGCCATAGGCCGACAAGCCCGAGTGCGTCAAGCCGCTGTAGAGGAAGCCCAGCGCCAGGATGCAGGCCTGCTCGTTGAAGTTCTGCACGGCGATCGAGCGGCCAGCGCCCATCAGGTTGTGGCCGCGGTGCTGCAGCAGCGCGTTCATCGGCACCACCAGGAAGCCGCCCAGGCCACCCAGCAAGATCATGAAGGGCACGGTGGGCTCGATGTCACGCAGGAAGTTCATGCCGATGACCAGCACGCCCATGGCCACGCCCAGCGGGATCACCGCCGTGGCCTTGTCCAGCTTCATCTTGACCGAGGCGACCACGGCGCCGACAGCCGTGCCCACCGCCACCACGCCCACCAGTGCCGAGGCCTTGGTGGTGTCGTAGCCCAAGGCCACGCCCGCCCACGCCAGCACGATGTAGCGCAGGTTGCCCGACACCCCCCAGAACAAGGTGGTGGTGGCCAACGAGATCTGGCCGAGCTTGTCGCGCCACAGGCGGCTGTTGCACGAGATGAAATCCGTCAGCAGGTCCAGCGGACGCGCCGGGAAGGCTTGCAGCGGCGTGTCCGTGCGGGGAATGCGCAGGTTGAAGCACGCAGCCAGCACATACAAGATCACCAGCGAAGCGATGGCGGCCTCAGCGGGGGTGTCGATGCCGGTATCAAAGCCAGGCAGATCGAGCGCCAACAACATGGGCGACACGACATGACCCATGAGCTGCCCACCCAGCACCACGCCCAGGATGATGGAGGTGATGGTCAGGCCTTCGATCCAGCCATTGGCCTTCACCAGCTGTGAAGGCGGCAGCAATTCGGTGAGGATGCCGTACTTGGCCGGCGAGTAGGCCGCAGCCCCCAGGCCGACGATGGCGTAAGCCGCCAGCGGGTGCGCGCCGAACAGCATCATCAAGCAGCCCACCACCTTGATGGTGTTGGAGATGAACATGACGCGCCCCTTGGGCAGGGCGTCGGCAAAGGCGCCCACGAAAGGCGCGAGCACCACATAAAACAGCGCGAACATCGGCACCAGGGCTGCGCGCTGCCACTCTTGGGCACCGCTGCTGCGCAGCAATTCCACCGCCGCCACGAACAGCGCGTTGTCAGCCAGCGAGCTGAAGAACTGCGCCGCCATGATCGTGAAGAAACCTTTTTTCATGCGATGGCGGAAAGGAACAGGAGCGTGAACAGATGTATCGCCGGGAGCGGCCGCCGGTTATAGCATGGCGCCGCCTGCGATCTTGGCGGCAAACCCGGGCAAGTGCGTGGTGTGGCTGAGCAGCCCCCAGGGGATACCCTGGCAAAATCACGGGATGTCGCGTCCCCTGCAAGCCCTGATCCACATCGATGCCCTGCGCCACAACCTGCAACGTGTGCGCCAAGCCGCGCCGGATGCGCGCATCTGGTCGGTGGTCAAGGCGGGGGCTTACGGCCATGGCCTGAGCCGTGCGTTCGAGGGCCTGCGTGCCACCGATGGTTTTGCCTTGCTGAACGTCGACGAGGCCAAGGCGCTGCGCGACCTGGATTGGCGCGGCCCGATCTTGCTGCTCGAAGGCGTGTTCGACGCCCGCGACCTGGAGTGGTGTTCGCGCCTGGGCTTGTGGCACGTGATCCACCGCCCCGAGCAGATCGACTGGCTGGCCAGCCACAAGACCGAGTGGCCGCACCGCGTCTTCCTCAAGATGAACACGGGCATGAACCGGCTGGGCTTCAAGCCGCTGGCCTTCCGCCAGGCCTGGGCACGGCTGCAGGCCTTGCCGCAGGTCGAAGAGGTCGCCTTGATGACGCACTTCTCGGACGCCGATGGCCCACGCGGCATCGCCCACCAGGTGCAGGTGTTCAACGAAACCGCCGCCGACCTGGATGGCGACCGCAGCCTGTGCAACAGCGCCGGCATCTTGCGCCATGCCCATGACCTGGCTGTGCGCGGCGACTGGGTGCGCCCCGGGGTGATGCTCTATGGCGCCAGCCCCGATCACCCCGAACACGACGCCCAGCACTGGGGACTGAAGCCCGCGATGACGCTGCGCAGCCAGATCATTTCGGTGCAGCACCTGCAGGCCGGCGAGACCGTGGGTTACGGCAGCCGCTTCACCGCCAGCGGCCCCACCCGCGTGGGCGTGGTGGCGTGTGGCTATGCCGACGGCTATCCCCGGCACGCGCCCGATGGCACGCCGGTGCTGGTCAACGGGCAGCGCACCCGGCTGATCGGTCGCGTGTCGATGGACATGCTGTGCGTCGACCTGACCGACGTGCCCGATGCCGAAGCCGGTGCCGAGGTCACCTTGTGGGGACATGGCCCGGTGCGCGACGGCCAGCCCACGCTGCTGGGCATCGACGAGGTGGCCCAGGCCAGTGGCACCATTGGCTACGAGCTGATGTGCGCGCTGGCGCCCCGCGTGCCGGTCACCGTGGTCGATCCGCAGGCTTGAGCCTGACGCCGCTTCCCCCTCTCCCAACCTTTGCCCGCACCGCCCATGGAATCCGATCACCAACGCCACCAGCTGCGCATGACCGTGCTGATGACGCCCGACATGGCCAACTTCTCGGGCAATGTCCACGGGGGCACCATCCTCAAGCTGCTGGACCAGGTGGCCTATGCCTGCGCCAGCCGCTATGCGGGCACCTATGTGGTGACGCTGTCGGTCGATCAGGTCACTTTCCGACAGCCCATCCACGTGGGCGAGCTGGTGACCTTCCTGGCCTCGGTGAACTACACCGGCACCTCGTCGATGGAGATCGGGGTGAAGGTGATCGCCGAGAACATCCGCAGCCAGGTGGTGCGGCACGCCAACAGCTGCTTTTTCACGATGGTGGCGGTCAACGACGACGGCAAGCCCACCGCCGTGCCCGCGCTGAGCCCGCAAACGCCCGACGAGCACCGCCGCTTCGCGGCTGCCAAGCTGCGTCGCCAGCTGCGGCAAGAGCTGGAGCAGCGCTTCAAGGCCATCCAGGCCGCGCCCAGCCCAGCGCCCTCGCCCGACGCGGCGGCCTGATCGACCCACCGCGAAGCACAGCAACGGCAGAGGCAAAGGCAGCACATGGCCAAGGACAAGACGCTGTACACCTGCAGCGAATGTGGCGGCACCAGCCCCAAGTGGCTGGGCAAGTGCCCGCACTGCAACGCCTGGAACACGCTGGAAGAGACCCGCGCCGAAGCGCCCACGGGCAAGAACCGCCTGCAGGCCATGGCCCGGGGGCTGAACGCCGCCCAAGCGGTGACCAACCTCTCTGACATCGAAGCGGCCGATGTGGCCCGCACACCCACTGGTCTGGAAGAACTAGACCGGGTGCTGGGTGGCGGCATCGTGGCCGGCGGCGTGGTGCTGATCGGCGGCGACCCGGGCATCGGCAAATCCACCTTGCTGCTGCAGGCGCTGGACGCGCTGTCGCGGCAGATGAAGGTGCTGTATGTGACCGGCGAAGAAAGCGGCGCCCAGGTGGCCTTGCGCGCCCAGCGCCTGGGGCTGGACGGCCGCCAGGTGCGCGTGCAAGCCGAGATCCAGCTGGAGAACATCCTGGCCACGCTGCAGGCCGAGCAGCCTTCGTTTTGCGTGATCGACTCGATCCAGACGCTGTTCTCGGACCAGCTCAGCTCGGCGCCCGGCTCGGTGGCCCAGGTGCGCGAGTGCGCCGCCCACCTCACCCGCGTGGCCAAGTCCAGCGGCTGCACGGTGGTGCTGGTGGGGCACGTCACCAAAGAGGGCACGCTGGCCGGTCCGCGCGTGCTGGAGCACATCGTCGACACGGTGCTGTACTTCGAGGGCGACACGCACAGCAGCTTCCGCATGATCCGCGCGATCAAGAACCGCTTTGGCGCGGTCAACGAGATCGGCGTGTTCGCCATGACCGACAAGGGCCTCAAGGGGGTGAGCAACCCCAGCGCGATCTTCTTGTCCACGCACAGCGAGCCGGTGCCCGGCTCGTGCGTGATGGTGACGCTGGAAGGCACGCGCCCCATGCTGGTCGAGATCCAGGCCCTGGTGGACAGCGGCGGCCCCAGCCCCCGGCGCCTGAGCGTGGGCCTGGAGCGCGACCGCCTGGCCATGCTGCTGGCGGTGCTGCACCGCCATGGCGGGCTGTCGTGCGCCGATCAAGATGTGTTCGTCAACGCCGTGGGCGGCGTGCGCATCAGCGAGCCAGCGGCCGACCTGGCCGTGTTGCTCGCCATCCAGAGCAGCCTGCGTGGCCGCGCCCTGCCCAAAGGCTTCATCGCGTTTGGCGAGGTGGGCCTGGCCGGCGAGGTGCGCCCAGCACCCCGTGGGCAAGAACGCCTCAAAGAGGCCGCGAAGCTCGGCTTCTCGGTGGCGGTCGTGCCCAAGGCCAATGCGCCAAAAAAACCCGTGGAGGGTTTGACCATCCATGCCGTCGACCGCGTCGATGAGGCCATGGATCTGGTACGGTCACTCCATTGAACGCTCCTCCGTTCACCTTCCTTGCAGTACAAAGATGTTTCACATGCCGACATGGGCCCGCTTGCTGGCCGGCGGGTTGCTCCTGAGTGACTGGGCACACGCCCAAGACAGCCACCGCGTTGCCTCGGAAGACGACTATTTCGCCAACGTGCCCGTGGTGCTGACCGCCAGCCGCTTGGACCAGCCGCTCAACGAGGCGCCTGGCGCCATCACCGTGATCGACCGCAACACCATCCGCCTGTCGGGTGCGCGCACGCTGGTGGACGTGCTCAGGCTGGTGCCCGGCTACCTGACTGGCGGGCTCAATGGCGCCAACCCCAACGCGGCTTACCACATCCCCATCGACGACGAAGGCACACGCAACCTGGTGCTGATCGACGGGCGCTCGGTGTACTCGTCGGTCTACAAGGGCGACACCCACCGGGGCATGATGGACGTGATGCTCGAAGACATCGAGCGCATCGAGGTGCTGCGTGGGGCCAACTCGGCAGCCTATGGGGCCAACGCCATGTTCGGGGTGATCAACATCATCACGCGGCACAGCGCTGACACGATCGGTGGCGAGGTGAGCCTGACCAAGGGCAACAACCAGATCTGGGACCGCCGCGCACGCATCGGGGTGGGTGACGACAAAGCCAGCTTGCGCCTGTCGATGGGCGAGCAGCGCGATGGCGGCTACCTCGATGCCCACGATGACAGGCGCCTGAGCCAGGTCAACCTGCGCACAGACTTCAAGCCCACCGCCGTTGACGACGTGATGATCAGGGCGGGGCTCAGCCGGCTGGGCGCGCAAGGGGGTTACGCCGGCAATGACGACGACCCTCCACGCACGGTGTTTTCCCGGGATGTGCACTTCAATGGCGTGTGGAAGCACCAACTGTCCGCCACCGACGAGCTGCAGTGCTCGGCCAGCTACATGGAAGACTGGGTGCGCGACGCGGTGCCCTACCCGCCTTTACCCAGCGTGCTGCTGGATTTCAGCGGCACAGGCCGCCGCACCAACCTCGAGGTGCAACGCAAGACCACGCTGAGCCCCACGGTTCGCCTGGTGGCTGGCGCAGGCTACAAGGACGAGCGCGCATATTCACCACCGCTGTACTCGCGCACAGACTGGCTGAGCTACAACGAATCGCGCGCGTTCGGCACCGTCGAATGGCGCGCCACGCCAGAGTGGCTGCTCAATGCGGGCGCCTTCGTCGGCCACCACAGCGTGGCGGGCCAGTACACCGCCCCCCGCCTGATGGTGAACTGGCTGCCCTCGCCTGAACACACCTTCCGCGCCGGGGTCACCGAGTCAGTGCGCACCCCGACGCTGGCCGAGTACTACGGCGACATCCGCTACTACATCGGCAGCGTGCTGGCCGCCCAGACGGTCGCCGCATCGGGCCATGTCAAGCCTGAGCGCCTGCGCAGCCAGGAGCTGGGCTACCTGGGCCGATTCCCCGCCCAATCCCTGACGCTGGATGTGCGGGCCTACCGCGAGCGCATGGACAGCGTGATCCACAACATCAGCGCCAACCGTGCCACCCCCCTGCCGGTCAGCGGCTACGACATCATTGACTTCGTCAACTTGCCTGGCCTGGAGATCCGCGGCGCTGAGGGCCAGTTGCGCTGGAAACCTCAGGAGCTGATCGAGTTGTGGGTGAACCACAGCGTGGAGCACGTGGACTGGGACCTGCCCCGGTTTGACGCGCAAGATGAGCGCCGACCGCCACGCCAAGCCACCACTTTGGGCCTGTTCATGCACCTCCCCAACCAGGTGACGTTCACGGTGATCGCGCAGCGATTGGGCGAGATGACCTGGCGCGACAACCGAGACATGTTGCCGGTGACACGCCGCACCGATGTGCGCGTGGGCATGCCGGTGCGTGTCGGCGACGTTCGGGCCGAGCTGTCCTACACGGTGCAATCGCTGGAAGGCGCCCACCCGGTGTTCCTCGTGCGTGAGCCGATGCAACTGGGCCTGCGCAGTTTCGTCCAATTGAAGATGGAGCTCTGACCCTGCCCACGCGCCGCCAGTCCCTCGCGATGCTCGCTGGTTGTGCCCTGACCACAGGGGCAGGACGGGCTGCGGCAGCGACCGAGCCGATCTGGATGGTGCTCTCGAGCAATTCGGGTATTCACACCGAAGCAGCGGCCGCATTCCTGGCCGATTGGAAACTCTCACGGCAAGACCGAGAGGTGGTGGTCTGCAGCGCGCTGGAATTGCCCGCGAACGCGCCACCCGCAGGCGTGGTGACCCTGGGCCTCGCCGCCCTGCGGGCCGTGCTGGAGCGCATGGACAACCAGGCTGGCTGGACCCAGGTGCCTGTGGTGGCCGCCCTCATCCCCAAGGAAGGGCTGCAGACCACGCTCAAGCGCAACCACGCCAACCTGACGGCGGCCTACCTGGACCAACCTTTTGAGCGCTACATCGACCTCATCAAGATGGCCTGGCCTGCGATGGGCCGCCTGGGGCTGCTGGTGGGGCCGGAACAATCGCAGAGCAGCCCCGCCATGTTCAAGGCCGCGCAAGAGCGTGGCTTCAAGCTGTCTTTGGGGCGCGTGTCCCGCCCAGAGTCGCTGTTCAGCACCCTGCGCACCGTGTTGAGTGAATCAGATGCCTTGCTGGTGCTGCCAGACACCGCGCTGGCCGATGCCAACGACTTGCAAACCATCTTGATCACCGCTTACCGCCAGCGCATCCCGGTGGTGGCTTACTCACCGGCGCTGGTCAAGGCCGGTGCCGCACTCGGCCTCTATGCCAGCCCGAGCCAGGTCGGCAAGCAAGTGGCGGCGGTGATGCGGGCCACCATGAGCGGGTCACGGGTGGCCCCTCGGCTGGCAGACGGCATCACGGTCAGCGTCAATGACCAGGTGTGCAGATCGTTGGGGTGGAGTCTGCCCGATGGCCAGGCCCTGGCCGATGCGCTCAAGCACGGCTGAGTCCAGTCAACAGCCCGCCCCCACTCAGCGCTTGATGGCCTGACGCAAGTTGAGCCCCGTCAGCATCAGGGTGCCGAAGTAGACCACGGCCGCGCCAACCAGGCACAAGAACAAAGTGCCCACCCGCAGGCCCGCATGCGCCCGCATCGCCACCCAATCGAGCTGGTTCGCGGCCATCCACAGTCCCACACCCAGCACGGCAGTGGCCAAACCCACCTGCAGCGTAAAACGCAGCCAGCCCGCGCTGGGTTGGTAGCGACCGCTGCGGCGCAGCCCCAGCAACAACCAGCCTGCATTGACCATGGAGCCCAGTCCGATGGACAAGGCCAGGCCCGCATGTCCCAGCAGCGGCACGAACATCAGGTTGAACACCTGCGTGATGCCCAGTACCACGATGGCGATGCGCACCGGGGTACGGATGTCTTGCGACGCATAAAAGCCGGGCGCCAGCACCTTCACCCCCACCAGGCCCATCAGGCCCACGCCGTAGCAGGCCAGCGCGCGCACCGTTTGCTCCACATCGCGGGCACTGAAGTGCCCATAGTGGTAGAGCACGGCCACCAGCGGTTTGGCAAACACCAGCAGCGCCACGGCACTGGGCAAGGCCAGCAACAGCACCAACCGCAAGCCCCAATCCAGCATGTCGGAGAACTTGGCCAGGTCACCGCTGGCCTGGGCTTTCGACAACTGGGGCAGCAACACCACGCCCAGCGCCACACCCAACATGGCCGTGGGGAACTCCATGAGGCGATCCGCATAGGTCAGCCACGACACGGCACCCGCGCCCAGGTGAGAGCCGATCTGGGTGTTGATGATCATCGACAACTGGGCCACCGACACCCCCAGCAGCGCGGGCGCCATCTGCCTGAGGATGCGGCCCACGCCCGGGTGCTGCCGGGCCCGACGCCAGGCCGCCAACGTGAGGCCAATGCGCGGCACCATGCCAATGCGCAACAAGGCGGGCACCTGCACCAGCACCTGCAACACGCCGCCCACCATCACACCGACGGCCAGGGCATACACCGGCTCGATGCCATGGGCGCGGAACCAGGGGGCCAGCAACCATGCTGCGGTGATGGTGCTGAGGTTGAGCAACACGGGCGTCACGGCGGGCACGGCAAAACGGCCCCAGGTGTTGAGGATGCCCGCCGACAGCGCCACCAGCGACATGAAAGCGATGTAGGGAAACATCCAGCGCGTCATCACCACGGCAGCGTCGAAGCCCCCGCTTTCCTGAAGGCCCGAGGCCATAGCCCAGACCAGCACGGGCGCGCCCAGGCTGCCCAGCAGCACCACGATGGACAACGCGCCAAACAGCACGGTGCCCACCGCGTTGACGAGGTCGTGGGTGGCGGCATCGCCCTGGCGGGTGCGGCTTTCGGCGATGATGGGCACAAAGGCCTGCGAGAACGCGCCCTCGGCAAACAGCCGGCGCAGCAGGTTGGGGATGCGGAAGGCGACGTTGAAGGCGTCGGTGGTGGCGCTGGCGCCAAAGGCGGCGGCGATCAGCAGCTCTCTGACCAGGCCAGTGATGCGGGAGGCCAGCGTCAGCAGCGAGACGATGGAGGCGGACTTGATCAGGCTCATCGACCGATTATAGGAAGCGCCCCACCCTGCCTTGGCCGAAAAGCTAGCCAAACCCCCTGACTCAGGCTATACTGGCGGGCTTACCAACCAACTTTGCTCCGGTTGGGTGCGAATTGAGGCGTGCGGCAGTGCTTGCTCACCCTCAGGCATTGACCGGGGCCCTGAAGATCATGGCATCTGCATCCAAAGCCAAGAAGACCGTCCGCATCGCCTCGGGCCGCAAGCGCGCCCGCCAGGACGTCAAACTGAACGCCGCCAACGCTGCCCTGCGTTCGAAGTTCCGCACCGCTGTCAAGAGCGTGTTGAAGGCTGTGAAGGCTGGCGACAAGGCCCAAGCCGCTGACGCTTTCAAGTCGGCACAATCGGTGATCGACTCGATCGCTGACAAGGGCATCTTCCACAAGAACAAGGCCGCTCGCCACAAGAGCCGCCTGTCGGCCAAGATCAAGGCCATGGCCGCCTGATCGAGCCCGATCACTGAGAGCCCAGGCTCTCGCAAAGAAGCCCGCCGGATGCGTCCCGCGGGCTTTTTTCATGGCCTTTTGTCACCAGGCGAACTGAACGCCCATCAAGTGGCAAGGCTTCTGGCCGAAACTGATGGTGTCCCTCGGGCCGGGAATGGCCCGCTTTGATGCCCACACATCTGCGACCAAGGCCATGACCATGCACAGCACCCGCCAGATTTTTGCCGCCCTCAGCCTGTCTTTGCTTTCGGCTGCGGCCTGCGCCAACGACCCCAAGGCCACCATCGAAGACCTCGATGCCCGCCTGCGCCAACTGGGCCCGGTCAAGGTGGAGGGCACCGAGCGCGCCGGCGACAAGCAGGCCCCGGGCCTGTATTTCGGCAGCCGCAAGATCAACAACAACTACGACCTGGTGGATGACGTCAAGCGCAAGTCGGGCGCCACCGCCACCGTCTTCGTCAAGGATGGCGACGAGTTCGTCCGCGTGAGCACCAACGTGCTGACCCCCGAAGGCAAGCGTGGCGTGGGCACGCAACTGGCCCGGGCCAAGGCCTACGAGGCCCTCAAGGGCGGTCAGCAATTCTGCGGCGATGTCGACGTGCTGGGCACCGCTTACGCGGCCTGCTACCACCCGATCAAGGACGACAAGGGCGCCGTGGTGGGTGCCTCGTACATCGGCTTCAAGAAGTGAGCGAGGCACGCCATGGCGCACACACCCGGTCACGCTGAGCGTCACCACGGGCGCTTGCGCGCCTGGCTCGACCACATGCCCCTGGGCCGCAAGATGGCCTTGGCGTTCGCCATCGTGTTGAGCTTCACGGCCGTGCTGGGCGCATCGTCGCTGCTGGCGCTGGAGCGGGTCAACGCGGCCTCGCAAGGGCTCTCGCAAACCTGGATGCCCATGGTGAGGGAGTTGGCGTCCACGCGGGCATCGATGATCGAGGCCCGCGAGTTCGAGATCAAACACACCCACGCCAGCGACGACAGCTACCGCGCGGAATACGAAGACAAACGCAAAGCCGCACTGGGGCATGTTGAAACCGGGTTGCAGCACATCGAGCAGGCGCTGCGCGACGCCGCAGGTGCCCAAGAGGGGTCAGCGCTGCGCACGGCCATGGCCAAGCACTGGGGCGCCTACCTCAAGTTCTCGGACAACGTCATCAAGCTCAGCCGCAGCGGCAACGAGAGCGACGTGATGGACGCCCGAGACATCTCAGAGGGTGCCAGCAAATCGGAGATGGACGACGCCACAGCCAAGCTCGACCGGCTCAACGCTTGGGCGTTTGAGCAAGGCGTGGCCTCGTCTCAGGCCTCGGCCACCCTGTTCGGCCGGGTGCGCCTGGCCATCGTGGGCCTGCTCGTGGCAGCCCTTGCGCTGGGTGCCACCCTGGCGATCGCCTTGACCAGCGGGCTCTTGCGTGCCCTCGGCGGCGAGCCTGCGGAAGCCCGCGCCCTGGTGCAATCGGTGGCGGCGGGCGACCTGTGCCGCCCCATCCCCGTCCAGCACGGCGACAACACCAGCCTGATGGCTGCCCTGAGGGACATGCAACGCAGCCTCGCCACCGTGGTGCAAGAGGTGCGCAACGGTGCCGACCACGTGGCCACCGCCAGCATGCAGATCGCCCAAGGCAATGGCGACCTGTCGACTCGCACGGAGATGCAGGCCAGCGCCCTGGAGCAAACCTCGGCGTCGATGACGCAACTGGGTGCGACCGTCACGGCCAACGCCCAGCACGCCCGCGAGGCCAACGACCTCGCCCGCCAGGCTGCCGATGTGGCCGGCCGTGGCGGCGACTCGGTGCACCAGGCGGTGGATTCGATGCGCGGCATCAACGACAGCTCTCGGCGCATCGCCGAGATCACCAGCGTGATCGACGGCATTGCCTTCCAGACCAACATCCTGGCGTTGAACGCCGCCGTGGAAGCGGCGCGGGCGGGCGAACAAGGCCGTGGCTTTGCCGTGGTCGCCTCAGAGGTGCGCAGCCTGGCGCAACGCTCGGCCACCGCCGCCAAGGAGATCAAGACATTGATCCAGCAGACGGTGGAGCAGATTCACCACGGCAGCGGCCAGGTGGACCAGGCCGGAGCGACCATGGCCGAGGTGGTGCGCGCCATCCAGGGCGTGAGCGCCATCGTCAGCGAAATCAGCGACGCCAGCGAGCAGCAACGCGCCGGCGTCAACCAGGTTGGCGAAGCCATTCACCACATGGACGATGCCACCCAGCGCAACGCCGCCCTGGTGGAACAAAGCGCCGCAGCCGCAGGCAGCCTGCAGCAGGAGGCCGGGCGACTGGTCGACGCGGTGTCGCGCTTCAAGTTGCACTGAGCACAGCCAGAGGGCCCGGGCGCTGGCAGACCGCCGGCGCTGCGCCACGAAAAAGCCGCCTTCATCCAGGCGGCTTTTTTTCAGGGCAGCGCAGCGGTGACGTCAGGTCAGCCGCGCGGCGCGTCAGGCAGCAGGCAGGCTTCCACCACCTGCAATTCGTTGTCACGCGCGAAGTTCATGACGAAGTCCCAGGCCATGGGCTCCAGGTCGCGCAGCGCCTCGTTGACCACCACGCACTTGAGGTTGCCCATGCTGGTGGGCACGCAGTACGGTGAGTAGCCGATGTGGGCGATGGGGTTGCGCCCCATGCCGCCAGGGCGAAAGCTCGACATGGCACCGGCCAGCCGCTCGGCCCAATCGCTGGGCCGGAAGGTGCGACCGTCTTTGGTGACGCCTTGGATGAAGATTTCTCGGGGTTTGATCGCGGGCGGCACTGGAGACACGGATGCGCTTCCGACAACGGGCTGCACCAGGGATGGCCTGGCAGGAGTTGGTGGAGCCGCCACGCACGCCGGGGTCTCCGGCGCGGGACGGGATGCCGGCGGCGGTGACAGCGGGTGGGCTGCACCAGTCGCCTGGTTGATGGACACGGCCTGTTCGATCGTTTCCATGCGGTATGCCCTCCATTGTCGCGGGTCAAGGACAGGGCCGCAACTTTGATGCCAGGTTCCCGTGCCCCGAGGTGGGTCAAGGCTTGCCATCTGTCGCGGATGGGTGCAGCCGACCCGTGTCCGCTCGCACCACTTTCAGGCATTTCGACCAACCGGCCCCCGGACTTGACGGCAAAGGTGGTGAAGCGCGTCGCCAGGCGCCCAAGTCGTCACAGACATTCCTTAAAATGGGCCTCCGAGGCGCAGTTTCGGACTGCGCCATTTTCTTTCTGCCACGACCTCGCCCCTGCCATGAACGCCCCTGTGTCGATGCCCCATGTGATGCCCACCTATGGCCGCCTGCCCGTTGCCCTGTCGCACGGCGAAGGCGCCCGCGTCTGGGACACCGATGGCCGCCGCTACCTGGATGCGCTCTCCGGCATCGCCGTCAACACGCTGGGCCACAAGCACCCGCGCCTGGTGGCCGCCCTGCAAGACCAGGTGGCCAAGATGATCCACTGCTGCAACTACTACCAGGTGCCGCTGCAGGAAGAACTGGCCGCCTTGCTGGTCGAGCGCTCGGGCCTGACCAATGTGTTCTTCTGCAACTCGGGGCTGGAAGCCAACGAGGCCGCGCTGAAGATCGCGCGCAAGTACGGCCACGACAAGGGCATCGACCGCGCCGAGGTGGTGGTCTACGACAAGGCCTTCCACGGCCGCTCGATCGCCACGCTGTCGGCCACGGGCAACCCCAAGGTGCACGCCGGCTTTGAGCCGCTGGTGGATGGCTTTGTGCGCGTGCCGCTCAACGACATCGCCGCGCTGCAAGAGGTGGCCCGCACCCGCCCGAATGTCACCGCCGTGTTCCTGGAGGTGATCCAGGGTGAAGGCGGCATCAACCCGGCCCGCGCCGACTACCTGCAGGCCGTGCGCGCCCTGTGCGACAGCCAAGGCTGGCTGCTGATGCTCGACGAGGTGCAATGCGGCATCGGTCGCACCGGCAAGTGGTTTGCGCACCAGTGGGCCGGCATCCAGCCCGACGTGATGCCACTGGCCAAGGGCCTGGGCTCGGGCGTGCCCATTGGCGCGGTGGTGTGCGGCCCCAAGGCGGCCCACGTGCTCAAGCCGGGCAACCACGGCTCCACCTTTGGTGGCAACCCGCTGGCCATGCGTGCCGGCGTGGAAACGCTCAAGACCATGGAGGTCGAAGGCCTGCTGGCCAACGCCGCCCACGTGGGCGAGCACCTGATGGGCGCCCTGAAGCGCGAACTCGCTGGCGTGGCCGGCGTGAAAGAGGTGCGCGGTCAGGGCCTGATGATCGGCATCGACCTCGATCGCCCCTGCGGTGTGATCCTCAACCGCGCGCTCGAAGCCGGCCTGCTGCTGTCGGTGACCGCCGATTCGGTGGTGCGCCTGCTGCCGCCGCTGACCTTCACCACCGCCGAGGCCGACGAGTGCGTCGCCATCCTGGTGCCCCTCATCAAGGCCTTCTTGGCCGAAGCCGCCTGATCCAGCTGTACGCACCATGAAGCCTGGTATGAGTCTCATCAAGCACTACCTGCAGTTCAAGGACCTGCGCGAGCAGGAATACGCCTACCTGTTCGAGCGCACCGCCATCATCAAGAAGCGCTTCAAGAACTACGAGAAGTACACGCCGCTGGTGGACCGCACGCTGGCGATGATCTTCGAGAAGGCCAGCACCCGCACCCGCGTGAGCTTCGAGGCCGGCATGTACCAGATGGGCGGCTCGGTGGTGCACCTGACCACCGACGGCAGCCAGCTGGGCCGCAGCGAGCCGATTGAAGACAGCGCCAAGGTGATCTCGCGCATGGTCGACATCGTGATGATCCGCACCTACGAGCAGGAAAAGCTCGTGAAGTTCGCGGCCAACTCGCGCGTGCCGGTGATCAACGGGCTGACCAACGAGTACCACCCCTGCCAGATCCTGGCCGACATCTTCACCTACATCGAGCACCGGGGCTCGATCCAGGGCAAGGTGGTGGCCTGGGTGGGCGACGGCAACAACATGGCCAACACCTGGCTGCAA
>Ga0228699_1000838_pt1 | contig 19287 bp, 13 predicted proteins | sample McNCre217_Aug_MG_FD_178016 | JGI IMG/M metagenome (GOLD analysis project Ga0228699, IMG submission 178016) | Freshwater microbial communities from McNutts Creek, Athens, Georgia, United States - 2-17_Aug_MG | ecosystem: Environmental > Aquatic > Freshwater > Creek | place: USA: Georgia... | reverse complement strand
GCCACGGCCGCCCGATGCGGCCTTCATCAGCGTGCGGGCATCGAAGGTCAGCTGCGCGGCCGAGATCGCCAGGCGGCCCGCGTCGCGTGTCAGTGCGCCCACCGAGGTGTCATTGAGGTCGGCCTGACGGGTCAGGTAGGTGTCCACGTTCGTGCCGCGCACCTCGCTGAATCGGCGCGCCTGCTCGGCGCTGCGCACCGTGTAGGCCGTGGCCACGGCGTTGCCCGCCACGCCCACGCCGGCGGTGCCGCGCACGGCCCCCACAACCTGGCTGCCGTCCGAGCGGGTCTGCGTCGAGCCCAGGGCCACGGCCGTGGTGCTGCCCGTGGGCGTCACCAGGAAGGCGCCAGGCAGCAAGGCGTAGCGCGCGGGCAAGATGGCATAGGTGCCTGCCGGCACCATGGCGCCCTGGCCAAACTGGATGGTGTTGCCCAGGCTCAGCACATTGCCCGCCGAGGGGTTCGGTGTGAGCACGCTGCCGTTGCCCAGCATGATCTGGGCGTCGTAGGGCGCGTACTCGCCCATCGTGGGCACCACCGCGAAGGCGCCATTGGCAGCACCCGCAAAGATGTCTTTGGAGCCACCCGGGCCAGGCACGAACTCATAGGCCAGCAACTGTCCACCACCATCGAGGTTGAGCGAGGCACCCGCCTTGGCCTCCACGTTCCGGCCTTGGGCATCCAGCGTGATGGCCTGGCCCTGCAGGCTGCTTTGCGTCTGTCCGTTGTATTGCCAGGCGCTGCCGGCATTGGTGGTGGCGCCATACGGCACCAGCAGGCCTTCGCCCGACACCGAGGTTTCGCTGCCTGCACCCAGCACCAGCTGATCGCTGGCGCGGAGGCTGATCTTGCCAAATGGCGCGCGCAGCACGCCGTTCTGGAAGATGTTGCGCGCCTCGACCGTGAGCGCACTCTGGGCCGACAGCACCGGCGCCACCTTGGGCTGGCCGGCACCAAAGGTCACGTCACCCGTGGTCTGGATGGTGTAGTCGGTGGCTGTGCTCGGGGTGATCTGAGCGGCCTGGATGCTCACGTTGGCTTGGGTGTTGAAGCCCCCCACGCTGCGGGCCACACCGGACTGGGCCAACCCACGCAAACGCACCTCGCGCGTGGCCGCAATGGCCACATCGCCCAGGCCTTGCGTCGTCTGCTGGCCAAACAGCTCGACCATGCCCGACTGCACGTTGAGCTTGCCCGAGCCACCCGAGGCCACAGGCAGGCTGGTCAGCAACTGGCTGTTGCCCAGCTGCACGGTGCTGCGCGCGCGCAGGTTGGTGATGCCATCGCCACTCAGCACGGGGGCATCCACCAGCAAGTGGGCGGACATGTCCACGTCCACCCCGCCGGTGAAGTTCACGGCCTTGAGCCCAGCCAGATTGAGGGTCGAGAAGCCGCCGTTGGCCACGGCTGCGGCCGACAAGGTGGCCTGGCCTGCGGTAGGCTGCCCGGCACCGTCTGCGCCGGCCTGTACCTTGAGCACCATCTCGCTGGCATCTGATGCGGCCGAGCCCTTGACGCTCAGGTTGCCCAGCTGCACCGTCAGGCTGCCGCCGTTGGCCGAGGCGTTGCCGCCCTGGGCGCTCAGGCCACCGGCCAGGCGCATGCCCCCACTGCCGCCCTGCAGCACGATGCTGCCGCCATCCGAGGCCACCAGCGTGCGCGTGTAAGCGGCACCCGTGCCGCCCTGCTCACGCGCCACATCGAGCACGCCCTTGCCGCCATCGGCCAGCAACTGGGCCCCGGCCGCCACGTCGATGGTGGCGTCAGACTGCACGTTGGTGCGAGTCACCGACACGTTGATGTTGCCGCCTTGCAGCACCTGCCCATTGAGTCGCCCGTTGTTGAGCGACGTGCCCACCAGGCCTCCAGACACATCGAGCTTGGCGTGATCGCCCAACTGCACCAGGAAGCTGCTGTCGTCGGTCTGCTCGCTCTTGGTGGCCATGCCCGCATTGATGTTGCCACCCAGCGTCTGCACCGTCCCATCGATGCTGAGCTTGCGCCCCGCCTGCAGGCTGATCGTGGCCTGCGGCCCGCTGGACAGCACCGCGTTCTGGGCCATGCTCAAGGTGCCCGCACCAGGCTCGATGCCCGATGAGGCCAGGGCCACGTCCACCGACTTGCGCACGGTTTCGGCGCGGTTGTCCACCGCCATGAAGGCGCTGACCTTCGAGCCTGTGGCCGCGTTGCGGCCGGCCGCCTTGGCTTGCCACTTGGCCTGCACCGGTGTGATCTGCGTGCCCTCGGTGATCGTCAGGCTGGTGCGACCATCCAGATCGAAGGCGTTGAAGCCCCCTTCACTGAAGAAGCCCGAACCAATTTTCAGGGCCGTGGCGCCTGTCGATTGCAGCGTGCGGTCCTTGCCGTCGATGACGATGCTGCCCGCCTTGATGCGCAGCTTGCCACCATTGCCCAGGCTGTAGCCCTGCACTTCACCTTGGAGATTGACCACCTCACTGCCGTTCAACACCGTGGCGTTCACGCCTTCGAGCGTGATGCTGCCGCCAGCTGTGCCGCTGAACGTGCCGGCGGTCGACACCGTGGCGCCGCCTGATGCATCGATGCGGCTGCCCTGCTCGGTGATCAGGCTGTGATCGCTGCGCAAGGTGACCTTGCCACCCGCCACCGCCTTGGCGCTGGGCGTGGCATCGAGCCGCTGGTTCACCCAGTTGCCCGAAGCATCGAGCACCGCACCAGCCTGGAGCGTTACCCCTTGCGAGACGTGGCTGATGGTGTCGTAGGTGCCTGCGGTGATGGTGCCGCCATGGGTGGTGATGTTGCCGCCCAGCGTGATCTGACCCAGGCTTTGCAGGCTGATGGTCGACAGATCGGGCAGCGTGATGTTGGCCCCACCTTGCTGCGTGATGCCCTGGTTGGCGGCGAGCTGCACGTTGCCGAAGCCACCCGACGTGAGGGTGCTTGCGGCGATGCGGCTGAGGCGGTCATCCACCGTCGCGCCGTCGCGGGTGATGACCAGCTCATTCATCACGGTCGTGCCGAACTCGCCGGCGCCAATGGCCAGCGGGTTGATGCCCGAGAGGTTGCTGGCCGTGCCCATGCGCAAGGTGCCCATTGCAGCCAAGGGATCGAGCCCGGCCTTCTGGCGCTCGCCCACCACGGTGCTGGCACGGACCTGGCCATCGATGTGGGCCACCGGCGCATACACCGACACCGAGCCCGCATCGCGGCCTTCGATGTAGCCGGCCTGCTGCTTGCCGCCCGCTGCGGCCAGCACGGCGGGCTGGGTGCCAAAGCGGGTGCTGGTGCTTTCTGACTGGCCACCGATGTCCACATACTTGATGTCGGCCGGTGCCGTGTTCAGCGTGTAGAGCTTGCCGTCCTCGCCCAGCAGCACACTGGGGCTCACCCAAGCCGAGGTGAAGTTCACCGTGCCACCCGATGCGTTGATGCGGGCCCCCGCATCCACATTGACCTGCCCGGTGGCCGACAGCACCACATTGCCGCCCTTGGCCATGAATTCACCAGCGGTCTTCTGCACGCCGTTGATGTAGCTGCTCGTGTCGTGGAGGATGGGCGAGCCGCTGCGGATGTCGAAGGTGAGCTTGCTGCGGTAGATCGGGCCGTCCTTTTGCAGCGGGGCGTCCTTGAGGTCTTGTGCGCCCAGCAGCGCCGTGGTCACGAAATTCCGCGCCACCGAGACGGTGGTGTCGGTGGTGCCCGACACGTCGATGCTGGCGCCGTTTTGAACCGTCACCACGCCAGTGGTATCGCCATCGGCCATCACGCCCACATCGGGTACGCCGAGCTTCAGGTACGCCGGCACGGCCGATGCGCGCACGTTCACCGTGCCGCCTGGGGCCACCACCTTGGCGCCCGTGGCACCATTGCCTTCGAGCGTGATGCTTTGCGCGCTCATTTCCACGCGCGAGGGTGTGAACACCGCGTTGCTGGCCGCCGTGATGGGCGAGCCGTCTGCAGCGGCGGTGGCATCCGGCAGGATTTCGGTGGTGCTGGCGCTGCCCAGCACCAGGCTGCCGCCCACGGTGGCCAGCTTGGTGTTGGAGCTGCTGCTGCCCGCGGCGCCGCTGCGCGCCAACAGGTAGACCGAGCCGTTTTGCGTCACGCTGGTGGTGGCGCTCACGCGCCCCAACTGGTTCACGGCCCAGCCCACGATGGTGGCGTTGCCCGTGGGCGTGCGGATCGTGCCCGATGCCGCGTTGGTGGCGAACTCGTTGTTGACGCGCTGGCCATCCACCTCCACCAGCAGCCCCTTCACCGTGGGCACATTGGCGTTGGCTTCAGACAGGTACAGCGAGGTGGGCGAGGTCTTGTTGCCCGTGTCCACATCGGTGGGGTTGCTCAAAAACACCGAACTGCCGGCAGCCAGCACCGTCTGGCCATTGGGGGTCTGGATGGTGCCCGCGTTCTCGACCTGGCCGCCCAGCAAGAACACCCGACCGCCTGAGCCGGTGGTGATCTGGGCGTCCTGATCGACCTTCACGAAGGCGTGTTCGGGCGAGTATGTGGCGATGCCATCCGGGCTCACCCACTTGAAGGTCGCATTGGCGCTGTTGATCGAGTTGGTCAGGCCCGCGTTGTAGTCGGCCTCATCGACGGCCAGTGTCGACGCGAACAGGCTGCCCACATTGACCGACGCATTGCGTCCAAACAGGATGCCGTTGGCATTGATGAGGAAGATCTCACCGCCCCGGGTGCGGCTGCCATCGGCAGCCACGATGGCGCTGTTGAGGCTGCCGTAGATCTGCGAGGGCGCGGTGCTGTTGGACACCTGGAACAGCGACGACCAGCCCGCGCTGCCCGGGTTGGTGGTGGAGCCAAAGTCCACGTTCATCACGGCCTTTGCGCCGATGTCGAAGCTGTTGAACAGCACCACCGCGCGGCTGGTGGTCTGGGTCAGCGTCAGTGTGTTCCCGTTGGTCACCACACCGGTCACGTTGCCTGACTTGGCGAGGTTGTCCTTGCTCAGGTCCACCGTGGTCTGCGGCAGCTTGTTGACGTCGGGCATGCGCAGGCCGCTGATGTCGACCGAGGTGGGGCGCACAAAGGGCAAGGCCAGGCGCACGGCGGGCGCACCCGCCAGCGCATCGGGTTGGCCGACCCACAAGGCGGCCAGCGCCACGGCGGCATGGGCCACCGGCTTGAAGCGCAGTGGCAGGCTGCGTCGCGCGGTGCGACGGAAGGCGTGAGAAGGGCTTGCGCTGCGGGCCATGAGGGTGCTCCAGACGATGCTCAGAAATCCAGGCTCAAGGCCATGTGCAGATGGGGATGCTGGTTGGGCGTGGCCAACGTGCTCTTCAAGGGGTTGGCCCAGGTGACGGTGAGCCTGCTGTGGCGCACCGTCTTGAACTCGGCGCCCAGGCCCACGCTGGCCACCGATTGGCGCGGCTGCTGACCGGCCGTGGGGTTCATCGTCCAGGCGCGAGCGGCATCCACAAAGCCGAACAGGCGGGCTTCGTTGAAGAGGTACCAATCCTTGGTGGCCGGCGGCTCAGGGGTGATCAGGTTGGGCGTGTGCAACTCCAGGCTGCCAAACACACCGTGGTCACCCACCACCTCGGCCACCAGGTAGCCGCGCACGGCTTCGGCGCCGGTGAGCGCGAACTGCTCGGCAGCCAGCAGTGCCTGCGAGGCCACCTGTGCGCTCAGGCGGCCATCCAGGAGCCACGCCCCCACGGGCTGCAGGCGCCGGCCGTCAACCTTGAAGTAGGCAAAGCCACCATCGGCCCCGTTGCGCTTGCAAGCAAACTGGTCGGCCTTGCCAAAGCCACAGTCGTGGTCGTGCTGAAAGAGCTGACGCCAGTTGAACACCATGGTGGTGGTCAGGGTGTTGACGGCGCCGCTCTCCTGGTTGAACTGTCCGTCGTAAGACAGGTTGAAGGGCGCATAGCGGATGGGCGTGTACAGCTCGTTGCTGCCAGCCAGCGTGCGCTCCTTGAAGTTCTTGAAGTCCCAACCGGCGGTGAAGCTGTGGGCCAGGCCCGTGATGCCGGGCAGCGCCCACACCCGCTTGACGCCCACCGTCTGCCCCTTGCCCAGGATGGTGGCCGCACCCAGCGCGTCCACATCGCTGTTCGAGTACATGGTGGTCACGCGCCACGCATCGCCGCCCGCCATGGGCACGATGTAATCCAGCAAGAAGGCCTTCGAGGTTTGCGGGTTCTGCGGGGCCGTGATGGCCATGAAATTGATGGTGTGGTCCAGCTGGAACGCGTTCTCGTAGCGCAGCGAGGTCATCACCCGCCACGGCTTGGTGTACTGGCCGTGGTTGTTGTTGAGGTCGATGCTGCCGTGCACGGGCAGCTCGTCGTTCACCTTGAGGTCGGCCTCCACACCGCCGAGCTCGCGGCCTTGGCGCAAGATGGGCTGCACGCGGCGGTCATCGGTGCGGTTGATGTCGGCGAGCTGCTTTTGCACCACCAGGAAGTTGGGCACGGTGCCCTCGGCCAGCTCGGGCACGCGCTGGCGGATGTAGCCCTGCGAGAAGTAGCGCGAGCCCTTGACCGACAGGCGCTCGACGCGGCCTTCGAGCACGCTCAGGCGGATCACGCCCGATGCGGTGGACTGCTCGGGCAGGTCGACGAACACGGTGAGGAAGCCAGCGTCCTGGTAGGTCTTCTCCAGCGCGATGCGGGCGGCCTCCATGTCGCCAATGGTCTTGCCCGGGCCCAGGTAGGGCGCCAAGACCTTCTCAATGGTGAGCGCCGGCATGACGGTGTTGCCCTCGACGGCGAACTCCAGCACGGTGAAGGTGGCGGCCACGGGGGCGGCCGGTACGATCGGCGCGGTGGGCGCTGCGGTCTGCGCCCATGCGGTGGACAGCAGGGTGGCGCCCATCAGCGGCGTGATCAGCGCAGTCATCAGCGAGGTCATCACAGGGGCCCTCGACACCAGGGCAGAAGACAGGGTTTTCATGGACGCGCAGTCTGCGGTTCGGGCATGAATTGGCTTTGGGCACGCATGAGCCGAACAGACCATGCCCCCATGACCACGGGGCGGCCACCACCGGCTGAACGCACTGGATGGGCCATGAAAAAGGCCCGTCCGGGGACGGGCCTTGGCACAGAGCGCCTTTGGGGGCGCCCAGGGCTTTCTTGAATTACTTCGTGAAAGCGGGAACGGTGCGGTTGTCACCGTTGCGGCTGAAGCGGCCACAGAACTTGTCAGCAGCGTTGGCGTAGCCGGTCGAGGGGTAGGTGCCAGCGTATTGCGAGCAGTCGTCAGCAGCCACGTCCGATTGCGACAGGGGCAGAGCGAAGACGCCGTTTTGGGCAGCGGTGCTCAGTTGACCCAGGTTGGTCGATTGCTGGGCCTTGGCCACGAACTTGGCCAGGAAGGCCTTGGCGGCAGCCGAAGCGGTCGACAGCTTGTTGACTTGCACGGTCGATTCGACCCAGAAGCTGTACTTGCCGTTCTTGGCGTTGTCGCGGGTGGCGGCCACGCCGTCCACGCTCACGTAGCGCCAGTTGCCAACCGACTCAGCGGTGCCCGTGCCCAGCAGGCCGATGCCGTAGCCGATGGCGTTGCCGTTGACCGTGGTCAAGCAGGAGGTCACGCCACCGCCAGAGCCTGCTTCGTTGATGTACACATCACCAGACACGTCGCTGGGCGCAGTCGCGGTGGCAGCGGTGCCGTCCAGAGGGGCGAAGCCAGCGGTGGTGTTGCCCGGGAACTGACCCAGGAAGATGTTGCCGGCCACGCGGGTGCCCGAACCTTGGTCACGGAAGCAGACGTTCACGCCGGCGTCGGCGTTGGCCACACCCAGGGTGTTCCAGCCGATCGAGCCAACGCTCTGGCTGAACAGGTTGGTCAGGTAGTCACGCGACAGCGAAGGCGTGCCGGTGGTGCCTTGGGCAGCTTGCAGGGCGTTGTACAGCTTCTGGGTCACGGCCACGCCGAAGACTTGCGAGAACACCGGGGTGACGGTGTTGGTGCTCTTGGAGGCGTCGGGCAGAGTGATGGTCAGCGGGGCGAAGCTGGTGGCCGACACGGCGGCAGCCGAAGCGAAGGCGGCCGGGCGGTTGGCGCCCACGTTGAACAAGGTGGGCTCGACGTCGGAGATGCCGGCGTCAGCCGTGTGGTTGGACAGGGGGTACTTGCCGGCAGTGGGGGTGCCAGCCAGGTTCAGGAAGGCGATCGGGGTGTTGTAAGCCACGGGGAACACGCCGAAGCCCGAACCTTGGTCGTCGCGCTTGTTGACGACGACGACGGTGTTTTCTGCCAGGCCCCAGTCGTTGGTGGCGGCCACGCGGCAGGCGTAGGCGTTGTACTGGCCCGAAGCGTCAGCGAAGGTCACGAACGAACCGCTGGTGCAGTTCTGTTGCACCAGACCGGCGATGATGGCCTTGGCGGCCGACGAACCCGACAGGTACAGGGTGTTGGCGGCGGCAGCGGCTTCGGCAGCGGTCACGGGGGTGGTGTTGGGGGCAGCGAAGGCGGTGCTGGCCAGGGTGGCCAGGGCGGCCAGGGTCACGAGACGCAGTTTCATGGCGATCCTCAGATGGGGTCAGGAAAATTCAGGGCGCACCAAGCCCACCCACTTGGGCAGGTGGGCTTGGCAAACTTCAGAAGGTCAGGCAGTGATCAGCAGATCACTTGGCAGCGCGGCGACGGGCCACGGCGCCAGCAACCAGCAGGCCAGCCAGGGCCAGACCGGTGGTGGTGGGCTCAGGCACGTTGCTGGTGACAGGGGTAGGGGTGGCGATGGTCAGGGTGCCGTTGGCGCTCAAGCTGGCGACAGCGGCGGGCACTGCAAAGATCGTCTCTTTGAGGGTGTTCTTGGTGGTGTCAGAGTTGGCTGCACCAAAGAAGCTGACATTGGTCGTGCCAATGGTGTTCGACAGCTGAGTGATGCTCAGCGACTTGAACTGGTCATACACACCCATGTAGTTGGGGGTGCCACCAGCGGCCACTTCAGATTGACCAGCGCCAACTTGCCATGCCTGCAGGGCGTTGTTCAAGTTGGTCACGTCGGCGTTGAATGCCAAGTTCGTGCCAGGAGTCGTAACGGCTTGACCAGCACCCAAGGTGGCATAGCTGAACTTGGTGTTCTTGCCGTTCTGGAACTGGAGGGCTTGGACATACCAGGCCACGTTGGAGGCACCCACCGACGACACGAACGACGTCCAGTTGGCGTCATTGGCGAAGCTGGTGGTGTAGTTGATCGAACCATCGATCAGCTTCGACACGTTCACGCCGGTGTCGAAGTTGAACGACTTGGTGCCGTTGGTGATGTCGTAAGCAACGAAGAAGATTTCAGCGTTGTTCAGGCTGGTGTTGACACCGGCTTGAGCGGCGTTGAAACCCAGAGCGGCCACAGCGGCCAGAGCGATGTGCTTGATTTGCATGTTTGTTTCTCCGAAAAGATTTGTCTTGATGGACAGACAGTTGGATGGATGTACGGAGACCCCCCTTGGTGGTCTTGCTGCCCGTGGCGCCGTCATGGCGACGCTGCGGACGCAAAACCTGGTCGATCTGCCTAAGAGCGCGGGACCTCTTGCGAGGCAACATTGAGGATTCTCAAAACTTGACGTGACATGCCTTTGGGCGCTGCGGGTCAGCCCCATGGTCCCTTCGGACCAGTCGCGATGAAGTTCAATCAGCGTGGGCCGCATCCCCCCCGAGTTGCGGGGTGAGCGTGGGGGTGGCCGGTGCCAGCGGGGCGGCCAGGCGGCTGCGCGTGGGGCTGGCCGACATCGGCGTGTTGAACATGTTCATCATCAGCGCCTTGGCCACGGCCTGCGCGCGGTTGGAGGCGCCCAGCTTGCGCAGGATCTTCTGCACGTGGTTCTTCACGGTCAGGGCGCTGATGCCCAATTCATCAGAGATGGCCTGGTTGCTCTTGCCATCGCGCACCCAGCGCAAGATCTCGCGCTCGCGCTCGGTCAGGTTCTGCACCATGCGCACGCGCTCGCCATCGGTCTGGCCCACCGTGCGCGGCAAGCGCCCCAGGCCTGCCATCTCGCCCTCGATGACGAACACACGCATGTAGGTGCAGTGCAGGTAGGGCAGGAACAGGTGCAGCGCGTGGGCCGCCAAGGGGTCAGGCGTGCCACCGGGCGAGCCGAAGGCAAAGAAGCTCTCCAGCTCGTGGGGGCGCCCCGGGCGGGTCATGGCGTGCAGCAGCACCCAGTCGTAGCCGCTTTGCGTCAGACCTTGCGCCGAGGGATCGTGCTGGGCCAGCTGGCGCATGTCCACCCACACCGGCTGCCCCTGGCCCTTCTGCCACTCGGCCACCAGGTTGCTCATCAAGGGCGAGCGTGCATCGTTGAGCACGGCCAGCACCTCAGGCGCCAGGGGCACGCTGTTGAGCACATCGAAGGCCAGGTCACGCTGGGAGAAGTCGAACGCTGCACACGCCGCGAGCTTGTGGGGCACCAGGCGCTGCAGGTCGCCTTGCGTCCAGAGGTAGAACTGGTATCGCCGCCGCACATCCACGGACGATTCCAGCAAACGGATCAGGGATTCAACCTGGGCAGGGGTGAAGGCATGTGTGCTCATGGCCCCGCAATCTAGGCATCAACGGTGAAGTTTTGTTGACGGTGACATGTTTCATGGTGCAACGGGATGGGGGCTGGCCTCGAAACGCCAGTCCGCATAGCGCTGCACACCCAGGGGGGCGCGGATGGGCTGGCCTGTTGCACGGCTGTAGACGCCGCGGATGGCGGGCTCGCGCGCGTGGTCCAAACGGCTCATGGTGGTGGGCGCAGCGGAGGGCGCATGAGTGGGCGCAGTGGTGGCCACGGGCTCGTCCATCACCAGCCCCCAGTCGGCACGGCCGGTGAGCGGATCGGTCCACACGCGGCGCAGGTGCCGCACCACATGGGGCCCGCGCCGGTCGGCCACCAGCTCAGCGAGGCTCTTGGGCCAGCCGGCTGGCTGCCCCGGCAACGCCACGCGGTGGTACGACTGCAGCGCGGCCTGTATCTCGGTGGCGCGGGCCACCATCTCGGCCTCTTTGTCGCGCTGGCGCTCGAAGCGCCAATGCTGGCTGGCCGCGGCAAGCATCACGCCACTGAGCGCCACCCACCACAGCAGCATGAAGTAGGTGAAGCCGCCCTGGCACGCGGGGGCGCGCATGGGTCTGGGCCTGGCGCCTGGCCTGCACATGCTGCGCTCACCAGCTGTTGTAGGGCGTGCCATCTTCGCCGCGTCCCGTGGCACCGCTGCGCACATCGGCCACCTTGCCCTTCATCACCGAGCTGGCCGCGGGCGGCAGCATCTGCCAGCTGTCGCGCAGGCCAGTGACCGGGTCTTGCGGCAGCTGGCGCAAGTAGCCGCGCGCCACCAGTTCATCGAGCGAATCGGGGTAACGGTCGCGGTCGGCCGTGAACTTGTCGATGGCGTCGCGCACCACATTGAGCGAGGTGCGCAGGCTGGCATCGCGCGCGCGGTCAACGGTGTGGTGGTAGCGCGGGGCCACGATGCTCACCAGCAAGGCGATGATGGCCAGCACCACGATGAGCTCGATCAGGGTGAAGCCACTGAGGCGACCTGCGGGGTGTGTGCGCATGGCGTTCACCAACTGCGGTAAGGGGTGCCGTCCAGCCCCTGGCCAGGGCTCAGGGGATAGACGTCGAACACATCGGCGCCAGCTGCGGGCGCGTCTGGCGGGCTGCTGTAGGCGCGCAGCCCCCAGGTGCGCTCGGCCGGCACATCGGGCTCGGCAAAGGGGTCGCGCGGCAAGCGGCGCAAAAAGTAGATCGTGCCGCCTTGCGGGCTGCTGGCGTCCTTCACACCGCTCACCAGCACACCCAGGCTGGGCGGGTAGCCGCTGGCATCGGCACGGCGCTCGATGCGGCCTTGGTCAAAGGCCTTCTTGTACGCATCGATGGCCTGGCGCAGCGTGCGCAGGTTTTGGCGCAGCTCGGCCTCGCGCATGCGCTGGCGCTGCATGGCGGCCATGGGCATGGCGGCACTGGCCAGGATGCCCACGATCAGCACCACCACCACCATCTCGATGAGGGTGAAGCCGCGTTCAGCGCGTGACTTGTTGCAAGGCATCTGCGGGCTCCTGCTCAGGGGCCTGGTCTGCGGGCGGCACGGGGCCGTCCTGCGGCGCATACTGGGCCTCTGCCGGCATCACCGGGGGTTTGACGCGGATGCTCAACGGCGGCGCCCCGGTGTCGAGCTCCACCGTGGCCTCCACCTCGGCGGCCTGAGGCTTGGCCACCAGCATGACCTGCACCTGCCCTTGCGGCGGCACCGTCAGGGCGATGCGACCCTTGCCTTCATCGGGCCCGTCAAAGCGCAAGCTGCCCGTGTCGATCGACAGCGTGACGCTGCTGGCTTGCCGCTCGGGGTTGCGCACCGTCACCATGAACATGGCACCGGGCAACACCTCTTCGGGCCCGCTCAGCTGCCCCACTTGCGCAGCGGCACCTCGGGCGCCGCTTGCTGCATTGGGCCGGCCACGCACCGTGCCCCCAGCGCTGCCCCCCACGCCTGAGACGCTGGCCTCGTCGCGCAGGCTCATGGGCGCGGCGCCCGGTTGTGACTCGGTGCCCGACGGCACGCCCGTACCCGATGAGCCCGGCTGCACCACGTTGCGCACGATGTGCGGCGTGACCAGCAGCACGATCTCGGTCTTCTTGGTCTCGTCCTTGGTGACGCCAAACAGGCGGCCCACCAGCGGCGCGTCGTGCAAGAAGGGCAGCCCGGCCGACGAGCGGCTTTCGGTGTCGTTGATCAGGCCGGCGAGCACCTGGGTCTCGCCATCGCGCAGGCGCAGCGTGGTGCTGGCCTGGCGCGTGCCCACCTGGTAGGCCACCGAGCTCTTGTCCGGGCTCGTCACGGTGTTGGTGATGCTGCTGACCTCCAGGCCGATCTTGATGGTGACGTCATCGTCGAGCTGCACCTGGGGCTCGATGTCGAGCTTGAGGCCCACATCCAGGTACGACACCGTGGTGGCGTTGGACACCCCCGTGGTGACGGGCGTGGAGGTGGTGGTGAAGACCGGCAGCCTTTCAGCCAGCACCACCTTGGCCTTCTCGCGGTTGCGCGCCCGGATCTTGGGGTTGGCGAGGATCTTGGTGTTGGCACCTGAAGCCAGCACCGTGGCCACCGCCAGCGGGTTGGTGGTGAAGGCGCGGAAGTTCATGTCGCGCGTGATGGCGCTGCCCGCCGACAGCCCCTGCACGCCATAGGTGGCCGTGGTGGGCCAGCTGATGCCCAGCGTCTGCGACTCTTCGCGCGAGACCTCCATCACCTCCACCTCCATCATCACCTCGGGGTCGGCGATGTCGAGGTTTTGCACCAGGCGCTCGACCAGGCGGATCACATCGGGCGTGTCGCGCACCACCAGCATGTTGAGGCGCTCGTCGACGAACACATCGCGCGATTTGGCCACCGTTCGCACCAGCGCCTGGGCCTGCTTGGGATCGGCGTTGGTGAGGTAGAAGGTGCGGGTGATGGTGTCCAACAGGTCACGCTGCTTTTGCTGCGTGGCGGGAAACACCAGCACCGTGCTGGGGTTGAGCAGCTTGTAGGCCAACTGCTGCGTGCTGAGGATGAGGCGCATGGCCTCTTCCACCGTCGTGCCCTTGAGGAAGAGCGTGACCTTGGCATCGCTGCGCACGTCCTTGTCGAACACGAAGTTGATGTCGGCGGCGCGGGCCAGGGTTTCGAAGACCGTGCGCAGCGTGGCCTCGCGGAACTCCAGCGTGACGGGCTGGTTGGCCACGGCCAGCTGCAAGGCGCTGAGCGTGCGGGTTTGTGCGGCGCGCAGCGCTTCGATCTGGTTGAGCTGCTCGCGTGCATGGCTGTTGAGCGGGTCTTCGGCCAGCACGGCGCGGAAGGCCATCTCGGCCTTGTCGTAGGCCTTCACGGCCATGGCTGTGTCGCCATCGGTGCTGAGCTTGCCGTGGCGCTCCAGCCGCGACACCTCGGTGCGCAACCAGGCCACACGCGGGTGGTTGGGCGCCGCCTGCTCCAGCCGGGCCAGCACCTCGGCCAGCTCGCTCCTGCGGCCAGCCGCCTTGAGCGCCTCGGCCTGGGTGATGAGCTCGGCGACGGTCAGGTCGCGCTGCTCGGTGAGGGCGCGGCGCAGCTCGCGGTCTTGCGGGCGCGCTTGCGCGGCCTGGGCCAAGGTGCGCAGCGCGGCTTCTTGCTGGCCACGCGCCGACAGCTTGCGGGCTTCGTCGATGGCCGGGTGGGCGCAGGCCACCAGCAGCAACACCACCGATACCCAGGTGGCGCGGCGCAGCAGGCGAGGCAGGACAGACAGGTTCATCGCATCACGACTTGTTGGGGCAGGTTCAGGGGCAAGTAGGTCAGGCTCATGCGGCGGCCATCGAGGCGCTCCACCCGCCACTGGCCTTCAATGACATCGCCCGGGTGCACGACCCAGGTGGCATCGGCGCCGCTGACCACGGCCCCGTCGTTGAAGCGCCCCACCCAAGCGTGCGGGAAGCGCGGTGCAGTGGGTGCAGGCGGCGCCACCACCATGGCTGTGGCCGCAGGGGGCGCGCGCAGCACGGGCGGTGCGGGCGGCATGGCAGGCGCCCAGGCTGTGGCGGGCAACTGGAGAGTCGTGCGGGCGGCGGCCTGGCGCTCTTGCCAGGCCTGCACGCTTTGCATCAGGGCTTGATCGGCCCAGGTGGCAGCACCCTCGCCGGCTTGCGCACGCGGTGCCTCGGCGGTGCGCGCACGCGCTGCCGTGCCCCGCTCGCCGCCATCGGCCTGCGCCGCGCTGCGCCCACCAGCAGGCCGGCGGGCCACGCTCAAGCCATCGTCGTCGCCCTGGCCTTGCAACCAGGCCACGGCCACCAGCACCACGGCCAGCGTCACCATCAAGCCCCGGTTCATGGCTGGGCTCCTGCGGTGGCCACTGGGCTGACGCCGCCCGGGTTGACCACGGCTTGCTTCCACCACAGCGACAGGCTGACCTGGGCGGTCACGGCATCGGCGGTGGCGGCGTCGCGCTGCATGGCCAGCGATTCGATGCTCAGGGCAGGCTCGCGCAAGACATCAGCCACCCAGGCGTGCACGGCCGCTGCGCTGCCTTGCACAGGCATGGTCATGCGCTGGCGCCACAAGGTCTGCTCGCCCTGACTGGCCCAGGCCAAGGCCTCACCCTGGTATTGCACGGCACTGACCTGCAAGCCGTGCTGGCGCGCAGCCTGCAGCACGGCAGCCGGCAGGGCCACACGGCTGGCGGCCGAGGGCAAGGCTTGCCACAAGAGCTGCCAGGCCTGCGCGGCATTCGCCATGGGGGCTGCCACACCCTTGCCCAAGCCCTTGGCCGCGCCTGCAGCCGCTTGAGATGCGGCCTGCGCGGCGGCGCTGTCCAGCTGGTCTTGCAGCGCATGGCGCAAGCCACGCGCGTCAGAGGCCAATTGGGCAGACTCGGCACGGCGCTGGGGCAGCCACACGGCTTGCGTCCACAAGGCCAGCGCGAGCAAGCCGATGCCCAGCCACCCGACCAAGCCGCAGGCCCGCAGCGTGGCCTGCGCCGTGGCCCAAGCTGTTTGCAGCACCTTCATGGCGTGCCTCCCACCCAGCTCAACTCGGCACGGGCGGTGTAAGGCCCGCGTGCCGTGGGCAGCGGTGCGCTCAAGGCTGCACGGCTGATGAGTTGGGCCTGCGGGCCCAGCACCTGGGCCCAGCGCAAGGCGGCGGCGTCGTCGGCCACCACGGCGCTCAGGCGCACCGCAGGCTGGGTGGCCAGCTGGCCATTCCACCCGCTCAAGTCGAGTTGCCAGCTCACCATCAGCGCGTGCGCTTCATTGGCGGCGGCATCGGCCTGCGTCAGATGGGCGGGCCACGGGTAAGCCAGCCATGCGACCACTTGGGCGGCACGCGCGGTTTGGTCCGCGCTCAGTGCGGTGGCGGGCGTGCCGGGTTGCGGGGTTTGACGGGACTGAGTCTGCGCCTGCATCGCCACTTGCTGTTGATGGCGGGCACGCTGCAGGCGCTGCACATCGGCGCTGGCCTGGTCGTGTTCAGCTTCCGCTTGCTCCAGGTCCAGACCGGCGCCCAGCGCGGCGACGGTGCCCAGGGCCAGCACGGCCCAGGCCCAGCGGGCCGTGATGGCCCGGGGCCCGGCCAGGTTGAAAGCCTCGGCCCAGGCGGGCACGCTGACCTGGCGCGCTTGGAAAAGCTTCAGGCTCAGCGCCATGTGGGGCTCCAAGTCAGGTGCCATGCCGGCGACACGCCGCGCAACAAGGCCAAGTCAGCAGGCACGCAACTGGCCTGCTCGCCGCCTGCGCCGGGTGCGACCAGGTCCACGCGGGGCGCGCCGGGGGGCTGTTGCCAGGCGTCGCTGTCCAGGGTGAGCTGCGACAAGGCCCAGGCGCTGCGTCCCGTGGGCTTGCCCGCTAGGACCACGGCACGCCAGCCGCAGCCGGGCTCGGTCAGCCACAGGGCGGCTTGGTGCTGGGGTGCAGCGGCAGGTGCGTTCACCTCAGGGATGACCTCGGCACCTGATTCAACCTTCTGGCCTTGCAGGCAACGCGCCAGGCCACGCAGCCACCACGCGCCCATCCAGTCCACCTTCACGCCATGTGCGGCGGCCACATCCAGCAGGCCTTGGCTGAGCGCCAGCGGTGTGGCCGCCAGCAGGCAGGCACCATGGATCTTGGCCTCATGCAGCTGCCATTGGGCCAGCACGGCCGGGTCTTGCAGGTCGATGTCGAGGTAATGCGCCCAGGTCTGAAAGGCCTGTGCCCAGGCCTGCGCCATGGCGTCGGTGCCGTGCGCATCCAGGGGCACCACTTGCCACAAGGTGGCGGCCGAGCCCAGCGCCAGCTCGCAGCGTTCGCCCGGGTGTGCGGCACACCAGGCATCGAAGGCGCTGAGCACGTCGGCCAGCGCGGCATCGTCGTCGGCCTGCACGGGCCAGTGCTGCGGCAGGCCCAGGTACAGGCCATGCGGCGGCGTGAAGGGCCGCCAGCGCCAGCGTTGGGCCCGCAGCGCCTCCCAGCGGGCGCGCAGCCCGTTCAGCTGTGTGTGCACCGCCATGGCCTCACTCCACCAGCGTCACGCGGTTGAGCTCGTCGAGCGTGGACTCGCCGCGCAGCACACAGGCCTGCGCCGCCTCGCGCAACAGGCGTGTGCCGCTGCTGCGGGCATGGGCCTTGATGCGGGTGAGCGGCGCGCGGCTGACGATGAGGTCGCGCAAGGTGTCGTCCATCAGCAAGATCTCGGTGATGGCCTTGCGGCCCCGGTAGCCGGTGTGGCGGCACTTCGGGCAGCCCATGGCACGGTGAAACTGGGGCGCACCCAGGTGGCGCGTGGCGGTGCTGTCCAGCGGCCATTGCGCAGCGTGCAGCTCGGCCGGGGTGGGCTGCCAGGGCTGGGCGCAGTCGGTGCACAGCTTGCGCATCAGGCGCTGGGCCACCACGCCGTTGAGCGCCGACACCATGTTGTACAGGTCGACCCCCATGTGCATGAAGCGGCCCACCACGTCGAACACGTTGTTGGCGTGGATGGTGGACAGCACCAGGTGGCCCGTGAGTGCCGCCTGAGACGCGATCTGCGCGGTCTCGGCATCGCGGATCTCGCCCACCATCACACGGTCGGGGTCGTGGCGCAGTATGCTGCGCAGGCCACGCGCAAAGGTCAGGCCCTTCTTGTCGTTGACCGGGATCTGCACCACGCCCGGCAGCTGGTACTCCACCGGGTCTTCGATGGTGATGATCTTGTCTTGCCCGTCGTTGATCTCTTGCACCACCGCGTACAGCGTGGTGGTCTTGCCGCTGCCGGTGGGGCCGGTGACCAGCAACATGCCATAGGGCTTGCGGGCCAGGTGGCGCACGGTGTCGGCGTCTTCGACGTCGAGGCCCAGGCCTTCCAGGCTGAGGCTTTGCGAGGCGCTGGACAGGCGGCTGCGGTCCAGGATGCGCAGCACGGCGTCTTCGCCAAAGCTGCTGGGCATGATGGACACGCGGAAGTCGACGTCACGCACCGTGGCATCGGCACCCGCCTGCACGCGCAGCTTGAAGCGGCCGTCTTGCGGCAAGCGGCGCTCGCCAATGTCGAGCTCGGCCAGCACCTTCAGGCGCGACACCAGCTGCTCGGCCACCTCGCGCGAGCCCACATCGCCCACGGCCAGCATCACGCCGTCCAGGCGGTGGCGGATCACCATGCCGGTGGCGGTGGATTCGAGGTGCAGGTCACTGGCCTGGGCCTTGAGCGCATCAAACAGCGTGGCGTCCAGCAGCTTGACCACCGGGCTGCTTTCGCGGCTGATGGTGTCGAGCGACAAGGCATGGTCGGCCTGCACGTCGGCCGCGCCTGCAGCGCTGTCTTGCGGCCGCAGCACGCCGCGCGCCTCGAAGGCCTGCTCGCCCTGGGCGATCAGCAGCTGCAGCGTGTCCACGTCCACCGCGTGCCAGACCACAGGGCAGCGCGCGGTGCGCAGCACGGCCTCGCGCAGCATGGCGTCATCGGGGTTGGGGCTCAGCGCGTGCAGCGCGTCATCGTCTGGCGGGCAAGCCAGCACCACGCGCAAACGGGCGGCACGCACCACGGGCCACAGCGCCCACTGCGGTCGCCACGACAAGGGTTGATGGGCGCCCGTGCCTGCGCCCGCCCCGGCAACCGCACCTGCAGCCAGCTTCAGCACCGCGCTCATTGGATCTGCTCCGCCACCTGGAAGATGGGCAAGTACATCAGCACCACGATGCCGCCAATCAACACGCCCATGATCAGCATCAGCGCGGGGCTGATGACCTTGCCCACCCACTCGGTGAAGCGGGCCAGCTCTTCGTCGTAGAAGCCGGCTGCGCGCTCCAGCATGGGGCCCAGCTCGCCGCTTTGTTCGCCCACGCGCACCATGCGCAGCGACACCGGTGTGGCCAGCTGCACCGCCTGCAGACTGTCAGACAGCCGCTGGCCTTCGCGCACGCGGCTGGCAGCGCCCTGCACCGCCAGGCGCAGCGAGGGGCTCACCAACTCGGCCGCTGCCGACATGGCCGGCACCACGGCCACACCCGCTTGCAGCAGCAGGCCCAGCGTGCGGTACAGCGCCGCCAATTCGATCAGGCGCAGGCGGGGGCCCACCACAGGCATCTGCCAAGCCCAGGCGGCCACGGCGGCACGCGCAACCTGCGATCGCCACGCCACCACGGCCAGCGCCACAGCGGCCAGCAGCGCGCCCAGCACGCCCATGGGGTGGGCGCCCACCGTCTGGCCCGTGCGCAACAGCAGACCCGACAGCCAGGGCAGCTCTCCACCCATGCCTTCGTAGATGTCGGCAAAGCGCGGCACCACGAACACGGTCAAAAAGCCCACCACCAGCAGGCTGGCGCCGATCAGGATCGCCGGGTAGATGGCGGCACTCACCAGCTTGTCGCGCAAGCCGCCCAGC
>Ga0228699_1000836_pt1 | contig 19312 bp, 17 predicted proteins | sample McNCre217_Aug_MG_FD_178016 | JGI IMG/M metagenome (GOLD analysis project Ga0228699, IMG submission 178016) | Freshwater microbial communities from McNutts Creek, Athens, Georgia, United States - 2-17_Aug_MG | ecosystem: Environmental > Aquatic > Freshwater > Creek | place: USA: Georgia... | reverse complement strand
AGAAGCGCTGAGCGTCCAAAGCGGCCATGCAGCCGGTGCCAGCGCTGGTGATGGCTTGGCGATAGACGTTGTCTTGCACGTCGCCAGCCGCAAAGATGCCGGGCACGCTGGTCATGGTGGCAAAGCCTTCGGAGCCGCTCTTGGTCAGCAAATAGCCGTTTTTCATGGCCAGTTGGCCTTCAAAAATGCCGGTGTTGGGTGAGTGACCGATGGCGATGAAGCAGCCTTGGGTCGCAATGTCGCGGGTGCTGCCATCAGCGGTGCTCTTCAGGCGGATGCCGGTCACGCCTGAGGCGTCACCCAGCACTTCGTCCAGCGTGCTGTTGGTCTCCAGCACGATCTTGCCGGCTGCCACTTTTTCCATCAACTTGTCGATCATGATGGCTTCGGCCTTGAAGGTGTCACGGCGGTGCACCAAGTGAACCTTGGATGCGATGTTGGACAAATACAGTGCCTCTTCCACAGCGGTGTTGCCGCCGCCGACCACGCTGACCACTTGGTCGCGGTAGAAGAAACCGTCGCAAGTGGCGCAGCCCGACACGCCACGGCCCATGAAGGTTTCCTCAGAAGGCAGGCCCAAGTACTTGGCCGATGCGCCCGTGCAGATGATGAGGGTGTCGCAGGTGTAGGTGCCGCTGTCGCCGGTCAAGGTGAAGGGGCGCTTCGAGAAATCGACTTTGTTGATGTGGTCAAACACGATTTGGGTGTTGAAACGCTCGGCGTGTTGCTGAAAACGCTGCATCAGCTCTGGGCCTTGTACGCCGTGTACGTCGGCGGGCCAGTTGTCTACTTCGGTGGTGGTCATCAATTGGCCGCCTTGGGCCATGCCGGTGATCAACAGAGGCTTCAAATTGGCGCGGGCTGCGTAAACGGCAGCGGTGTAGCCAGCAGGGCCGGAGCCGAGAATCAAAACTTGGGCGTGTTGGGTGGTAGACATCTGAAGAACACAATCAAAGAGACAATAAAGGCAAGATTGTAAGAACCTCTCCTTTTACCCCTGACGGCGTATGGTTGCCGCTCGGGTAAGCTCTCCCTCTAGACATGACTTACTCGCTCAATACATTAAAGAACGACCCGCGCGCCTCTACTGCCGACGCGGATCACAAACCCACAGGTTTTCGCCGTTTTGCGCAAGAGATTGCGCTCACAGCGGGCTTTGTGTTCATGACCTTTTGGTTGCTGGCGCTCATCACGCAGTCGCCACTCGACCCCGCATGGACCACCTCTGGCTCGGGCAACACGGTGCGCAACTTTGGCGGGCGCTTGGGCGCTTGGTTGGGCGATTTGAGTTTCTTCTTGCTCGGCTACTCGGTGTGGTGGTGTTACGCCGCGGCCTTGGTGGCTTGGCTGGCGGCGTTGGCCAACCGTTTGCGTGACGAAGACGAGCCAACCGCTGAGCACGCTGGCTGGCGCTACACACGCTTTGCGTTTTGGTCGGGTTTGGCTTTGTTGTTGATTTCAAGCACGGGCCTCGAGTCCACACGCATGTACCGCTTTGAAGACCGCTTGCCCGGCCACAGCAGTGGCGGCGTGTTGGGTTATTTGGTGGGGCCTTCGAGCGAAAGCTGGTTGGGCTTCAACGGCTCGGGCTTGGTGTTCATCGCGTTGGGCGTGGTGGGCGCTTCATGGGTGTTTCGCTTCTCTTGGGGGCAAACCGCTGAAAACCTCGGCGCTTGGATTGACGGCATGTACGAAGCTTGGCGTGAGCGTCGCGAACGCGAAGAAGACGTGGCCTACGGCTTGGTTGCTGCGCGCGAACGCGAAGAAGTGGTGTTTGAAGAGCTTGTGGAAATCAAAGAGCACCCACCCATCACCGTGCACATTGAGCCCGAAGTGATTGAGGTGCCCAAGAGCGCACGCGTGGCCAAAGAGCGCCAAAAAACCTTGTTCACTGACATTGCCACCGATTCACGCTTGCCGCAGGTTGACTTGCTAGACGACCCGCTGGCGCGCCAAGACACGGTGTCGCCCGAAACGCTGGAAATGACCAGCCGTTTGATTGAGAAAAAACTCAAAGACTTCGGTGTGGAAGTGCGCGTGGTGGCTGCATCCCCCGGCCCTGTGATTACCCGCTACGAAATTGAACCGGCCACTGGCGTGAAGGGCTCGCAAGTGTTGAACCTCGCCAAAGACTTGGCGCGTTCGTTGTCACTCGTGTCCATTCGTGTGGTCGAAACCATCCCCGGCAAAAACTACATGGCTTTGGAGTTGCCCAACGCCAAGCGTCAGTCGATTCGCTTGAGCGAAATCTTGGGCTCCGACATTTACAACGAGTCCAAATCGATGTTGACGATGGGCTTGGGCAAAGACATCGTGGGCAACCCCGTGGTGGCTGACCTTGCCAAGATGCCGCACGTGTTGGTGGCGGGTACCACCGGCTCAGGTAAATCGGTGGGTATCAACGCGATGATTTTGTCCTTGCTCTACAAGGCCGAAGCACGCGATGTGCGTTTGCTGATGATCGACCCCAAGATGTTGGAAATGTCGGTGTACGAAGGCATTCCGCATTTGCTGGCCCCGGTGGTGACCGACATGCGCCAAGCCGCACACGGCCTCAACTGGTGCGTGGGCGAAATGGAAAAACGCTACAAGCTCATGAGCAAGTTGGGCGTGCGTAACCTCGCGGGTTACAACGCCAAGATTGACGAAGCCGCATCGCGTGAAGAGTTCATCTACAACCCCTTCAGCCTCACACCTGAACAACCCGAACCACTTCAACGCTTGCCCCACATCGTGGTGGTGATTGACGAGTTGGCCGACTTGATGATGGTGGTGGGTAAGAAGATTGAAGAGCTCATTGCGCGCTTAGCGCAAAAGGCGCGTGCCGCAGGTATCCATTTGATTTTGGCCACACAACGCCCTAGCGTGGATGTGATCACTGGCCTCATCAAAGCCAACATTCCTTCGCGTATCGCGTTCTCGGTGGGCTCCAAGATTGACAGCCGAACCATCCTCGACCAAATGGGCGCAGAAGCCTTGTTGGGTATGGGAGACATGCTCTACATGGCCAGCGGCACAGGTTTCCCTGTACGCGTGCACGGTGCGTTTGTGAGTGACGAAGAAGTGCACCGCGTGGTGAGCTACTTGAAGAGCCAAGGCGAGCCCGACTACATCGAAGGCGTGCTCGAAGGCGGCACCGTCGATGGCGATGGCAATGCCTCGGGCCCTGATTTGTTTGGCGATGTGCCGGCTGAGAAAGACCCGATGTATGACCAAGCGGTTGAGGTGGTGTTGAAGAACCGCAAGGCCAGCATTTCGTTGGTGCAACGTCACTTGAAGATTGGCTACAACCGCGCCGCACGTTTGGTGGAAGACATGGAAAAAGCGGGCATGGTCAGCGCCATGAGCAGCAATGGCCAGCGTGAAATTTTGGTGCCCAAGCGCGATGAGTGAACGATTCCAGCACATGATGGGCACTGTGCGTACGGCGGTGCTGGCCTTGGGTGTGTTCGGTGCAGGTGCTGCGTTGGCCAGCAGCCTAGACACGTTGGACGCGTTTTTGAAGTCCACCAAAAGTGGCCGTGCCGATTTCACGCAAGTGGTGACGTCTCCGGCCAAAGCAGGGCAAACGGTCGCGCGCAGCAAAACATCGACAGGGCAGTTTTCGTTTGTGCGTCCCACGCGTTTTCGGTTTGACTACATCAAGCCGTTTCCTCAGGTCATCGTCGCCGATGGGCAAACCTTGTGGCTCTATGACACCGACCTAGAGCAAGTGACGGCCCGCAAACAAAGCCAAGCCTTGGGCAGCACGCCCGCAGCGTTGGTGGCCACTGCGGTGGATGTGGGCAGCTTGCAAAAAGAATTCAACCTCGAAGCGCAAGCTGATACCGATGGTTTGCAGTGGGTGCAAGCCAGCCCTAAGAACCGTGAAAGCACCATCCAATCCGTGCGAATGGGCTTGCGTGTTGAGGGTGCGCAGGTGAGTTTGGCTAAGTTGGAAATTTTGGATGCGATGGGCCAGCGCTCAGTGCTCAGCTTTGAACGCTTCGAGGTGAATCCTGCCAACTTGGGTGCAAGCCAGTTCAACTTTGTCACGCCCAAAGGCGTGAGCATCCTTCGCCCTTGATCGACCGTGTCCACCACCCATACGCCCCTCGCTGAACGTCTGCGCCCACGCACCTTGGGTGAGGTCATTGGCCAGCAGCATTTGCTGGGCGAGGGCATGGCGTTGCGCGTGGCGTTTGAGTCGGGCCAGCCGCACAGCTGCATCTTGTGGGGGCCGCCTGGCGTGGGTAAAACCACCATCGCCCGTTTGATGGCCGATGCGTTTGATGCGCAGTTCTTGTCGATCAGCGCGGTGTTGGGCGGCGTGAAAGAAATCCGCGAAGCCGTGGAATTGGCCCAAGCTGCACGCGACTCGCTCGATCCCAAACGCACCATCATGTTTGTGGATGAGGTGCACCGCTTCAATAAGAGCCAGCAAGACGCGTTCTTGCCGCATGTCGAATCGGGCTTGTTCACCTTCATTGGTGCGACCACCGAGAACCCTTCGTTTGAAGTGAACTCGGCCTTGCTCTCGCGTGCGGCGGTGTATGTGTTGCAGTCGCTCAGTGTGGAAGACCTCACGCAAATCATTGCCAAAGCACAAGCCATAGGCGCCGTGCCTGCGCTTGAAGACGCAGCCTTGGAACGCTTGATTGCCTATGCCGATGGCGATGCCCGCCGCTTGCTCAACACGCTCGAAACCTTGTCGGTCGCGGCCCAGCGCGAGAAGCTGGAAGAAATCAACGATGCGTGGTTGCTGCGTGTCTTGGGCGAGCGCATGCGCCGCTACGACAAAGGCGGCGAACAGTTTTACGACACCATCAGCGCCCTACACAAATCGGTGCGTGGTTCAGACCCCGATGCCGCGCTCTACTGGTTGGTGCGCATGTTGGACGGCGGTGCCGAACCCAAATACATGGCGCGCCGCTTGATTCGCATGGCTGCCGAAGACATTGGCTTGGCCGACCCACGCGCTTTGCGCTTGGCGCTCGATGCTGCCGAGGTGTACGAACGCTTGGGCTCACCCGAAGGCGAGCTGGCACTGGCCGAGTGTGTGGTGTATTTGGCCGTCGCGCCGAAGTCCAACGCGGTCTACAAGGCCTACAACGAAGCCAAAGCCTTGGTGAAAAAAGATGGCACCCGACCCGTGCCCATGCACCTGCGCAATGCCCCGACGAAGATGATGAAAGACATGGACTGGGGCAAAGGCTACCGTTACGCGCACGACGAAGAAGACGGCTTTGCCGCTGGCGAAAACTACATGCCGCAAGGCTTGGAAGGTACGGGCTTTTACCGACCTGTCGAGCGTGGCTTAGAGATCAAAATCGCCGACAAATTGCGCCACTTGCGCGACAAGAACCAACAAGCAGGTAAATAACAAATGGACGTCTTGCTTCAACAAGTCATCAACGGCTTGGTGCTCGGCAGCATGTACGCGTTGGTGGCCTTGGGCTACACCATGGTGTACGGCATCATCAACCTCATCAACTTCGCGCATGGCGAGGTGTTGATGGTGGGCGCTTTGTGCAGTTGGTCAGTGATTGGGTTTTTGCAACCGCTCATGCCAGACGCACCGGGCTGGGTGTTGCTCTTGATCTCGATGGTCTTGGCATCCATCGCCGCGGCAGCGTTGAACTACGCGATTGAAAAAATTGCGTATCGCCCTTTGCGCAACGCACCCAAGCTGGCCCCGCTCATCACCGCCATTGGCATGTCCATCTTGCTGCAAACGCTGGCGATGATTGTGTGGAAACCCAACTACAAACCTTTCCCAGTACTCTTGCCCACCACGCCGTTTGAAATTGGCGAAGCGGTCATCACGCCTACGCAGTTGATGATTTTGGGTTTGACCGTGGTGGCGTTGGCTGTGCTGTCTTGGTTGGTCAACCGTACCAAGCTGGGCCGTGCGATGCGTGCCACGGCTGAGAACCCACGCGTGGCCAGCCTCATGGGCGTCAAGCCCGATGTGGTGATTTCGGCCACTTTCATCATCGGTGCGGTGCTGGCCACCATTGCCGGTGTGATGTGGGCCATGAACTACGGCACCGCGCACCATGCGATGGGTTTCTTGCCCGGGCTCAAAGCCTTTACGGCTGCGGTGTTTGGCGGTATTGGCAACTTGGGTGGTGCGGTGCTCGGTGGTGTGTTGCTGGGTTTGATTGAGTCGATTGGTTCGGGCTATTTGGGTGAGCTGACCGGCGGTGTGCTGGGCAGTCACTACACCGACATCCTCGCGTTCATTGTGTTGATCGTTACGCTCACGCTGCGCCCCTCGGGCTTGTTGGGCGAACGCGTGGCAGACAGGGCTTGATGCAATGACACACAAACTTTTTTCCAACCGTTGGCTCATGGCCGTGGTGTTGCTAGCGTTGCCTTTGCTGCTGCAAAGCTTTGGCAACGCGTGGGTGCGCATTGCTGACATGTCGCTGCTGTATGTGTTGCTCGCGCTGGGCCTGAATATTGTGGTGGGCTACGCGGGCTTGCTCGACTTGGGCTATGTGGCCTTCTTCGCGGTGGGTGCTTACATGTTTGGCTTGTTGGCCTCGCCGCATTTGACCGAGGTGTTTCCGTGGATCGCCGCCATGTTTCCCGATGGTTTGCACTTGAGCCTGTGGCTGGTGTTGCCTTTGGCTGCGGGCTTGGCGGGGTTGTTTGGTGTGCTCTTGGGCGCGCCCACCTTGAAGCTGCGCGGTGACTACTTGGCCATCGTCACCTTGGGCTTTGGCGAAATCATCCGTGTGTTCCTCAACAACATGGACCACCCCGTGAACTTGACCAATGGCCCCAAAGGCTTGGGCCAGATTGATGCGGTGAGTGTGTTTGGTTACCCGCTCTCCAAGCGTTTGGATTTGGGTTTTGTCGAGTTGCCTTCGGTCACCTTGTATTACTACCTGTTCCTCGCCTTGGTGGTGTTGAGCGTGGTCATCTCGCACCGCTTGGAATACTCGCGCATTGGCCGTGCATGGATGGCCATTCGTGAAGACGAAATTGCTGCAAAGGCGATGGGCCTCAACACCCGCAACTTGAAGCTCCTGGCCTTTGGCATGGGCGCCACGTTTGGCGGTATTTCGGGTGCGATGTTTGCGGCCTTTCAAGGCTTTGTCTCGCCCGAGTCGTTCAGCCTCATGGAGTCGGTGATGATTGTGGCGATGGTGGTGCTCGGTGGCTTGGGCCATTTGCCCGGCGTCATCTTGGGGGCCGTGTTGCTGGCTGGTTTGCCCGAGGTGTTGCGCTATGTGGCCAGCCCCTTGCAAGCCATGACCGATGGCCGTTTGGATGCCGCCATCTTGCGTCAGTTGCTGATTGCGTTGGCCATGATCACCATCATGCTGTGGCGGCCACGCGGTTTGTGGCCCACGCCCGAACACGGCAAAAACCTCAACCCACAAGGAGGTGCGCGATGAGCGACCTCGTGTTGAATGTCTCCGGCATCTCCAAACGCTTCGGTGGTTTGCAAGCCTTGAGCGATGTGGGTCTGCGCATCGAGCGCGGGCAGGTGTATGGCTTGATTGGCCCCAACGGCGCTGGCAAGACCACGTTCTTCAACGTCATCACAGGCTTGTACACGCCCGACAGCGGCAGCTTTGAGTTGGCCGGGCAACCGTATGCGCCCACCGAGGTGCACCGTGTGGCGCAAGCCGGTATTGCACGCACGTTTCAAAACATCCGTTTGTTTGCCGACATGACCGCGCTTGAAAATGTGATGGTCGGTCGCCACGTGCGCACGCACTCAGGTTTGCTCGGCGCGATTTTCAGAACGGCAGCGTTCAAAGCCGAAGAGCTGGCCATCGAACAACGCGCACGCGAACTGCTGGAGTACGTGGGCATTGCCAACTTGGCCGACTACAAAGCGCGCACGCTGAGCTACGGCGACCAACGCCGCTTAGAAATTGCACGCGCCTTGGCCACCGACCCGCAGCTCATTGCGCTCGATGAACCCGCCGCTGGCATGAACGCCACCGAAAAAGTGCAGCTGCGTGAGCTGATCGACAAAATTCGCCGCGACCACCGCACGGTGCTGCTGATTGAGCATGACGTGAAGTTGGTCATGGGACTGTGCGACCGCGTGACTGTGCTCGACTACGGCAAAGTGATTGCCCAAGGCACGCCCGCTGAGGTGCAGCGCAACCCGCAAGTGATTGAAGCTTATCTCGGCACGCAATCAGGCCATGTGGAGCATTGAGATGACACACCATAAGGCGAGCCATGACAACGCAGCGGTGCTGCTGAGCGTCAACGAAGTGAAGGTCGCTTACGGCGGCATTCAAGCCGTCAAAGGCGTGAGCCTAGACGTGCGCGAGGGTGAACTGGTGTCGCTCATCGGCTCCAACGGCGCTGGCAAAACCACCACCATGAAAGCCATCACGGGGCTGCTGCCTCTGGGCGGCGGCCACATCCAACTGGCTGGCCAATCCATTGATGGTCAAGGCCCTTGGGATTTGGTGCAACAAGGTTTAGCGATGGTGCCCGAAGGCCGTGGCGTGTTCACCCGCATGACGATTGTGGAGAACCTGCAAATGGGGGCGTACATCCGCAACGACGACGTGGCCATTGCCGACGACATCGAGCGCGTGTTCACCACCTTTCCCCGCCTCAAAGAGCGCCGCGATCAATTGGCGGGCACCATGTCGGGCGGTGAGCAACAAATGTTGGCGATGGGTCGTGCGCTGATGAGTCGGCCCAAGGTGTTGTTGCTTGATGAACCGTCGATGGGTTTGTCGCCCATCATGGTGGACAAAATCTTTGAAGTGATTCAAGAGGTGTCAGCCCAAGGCGTGACGATTTTGTTGGTGGAACAAAACGCCAGCCGCGCCTTGCAAATCGCCGACCATGGCTACGTGATGGAATCGGGCTTGATCACCTTGAGCGGCAACGCGCACGACATGTTGCACGACCCCAAAGTGCGCGAGGCTTACTTGGGCGAATAAGCCTTTGTGAACGAGGAGGGCTTAGCCCTCCATCATCCAAATCAACACTTGTTTGGCAATGAAACCCACCATGCCAAATGCAAGCACCAAGAACAACACAAAGGTGCCGAACTTGCCCGCCTTTGATTCGCGCGCGAGCTGGTAAATGATGAACAGCATGTACAACATGAAGCCGCCCACGCCAAAGGTCAGCCCGAATTGGGCGAATTGTTCTTCTGTCATAAAAAATCAGTGCGCCGAAGGGTCGTAAGCCACCAAGTCGCGGTAAGCGTGCCAACTGGCGTGGCCCAGCATGGGCACCACACCGAGTAAGCCTAAAAAGGCAGAGCCAATGCCCAACGCGGTGAACACACACAAAATGCCAGCCCAGCAAGCCATGGCAAAAGGGTTCATCGCCACCACGCGCCAACTCGTGAGCACAGCTTGTTGAATGGTCAGTGTGGGGTGGTCCATCAACAAGGGGATGGTGACGAGGGTGGAGGCAAACATCGGCGCGGCCAGCAGCGCACCCATGATCACCCACAGCTCAAACAAACCGAATTGCGGCTGCAACACCACCAAGCGCACAAAGTCTGCGGGTGTGTGCACGCTGGCGGGCAGCATCCACTGAATCAATGCGGCGGATGAGGCCATCCATCCCGCGCTGGAGAGTGCGAGCAACAAGCCAAAGTGAATCAAGCGCTTGTCGCCACAGGTCCAAATGCGAAAGGCGTCGGCGAGCGTCGCTTCTTCGCCGCGCTCTAGGCGACGGCTGATGTCATACAAACCGGTGGCCAGCAACGGGGCAATGATCATGCTGACCGACAGCATGGCGGCAATCCACCAAAAGCTGTGACGCGCAAACCAAAACAAACCACCTGCGACGACGGCCAAGATCAAGCCATGCGTTGCGCCTGCGGTGGGGCAACGCTCCATGTCCTTCCATGCCAAGGCCAGCCAATGCATGGGCCGGAACATCTCGATGTCTTTGACCTCAAGTGCGGGGTGGGGTGTGATGGGTTGCATGAGGCTCAGTCTATGCGTGCGCCAGAGCGTTTGATGATCGGCGCCCACTTGATGGATTCATCTTGAATCAGCTTGCCAAACTGTTCGGGCGTGCCGCCCACGGGCTCGAGGCCTGCGGCTTTGAGGCGTTCTTTCACAGCAGCGTCGTGGATGGCTGCATTCAAAGCGCTGTTGATGCGGTCTACCACCTCACGCGGTGTGCCTGCGGCCACCAACACACCGTTCCACGCCAAGGCTTCAAAGCCTTTGAGTTCAGGCACGCCGCTTTCCGCGACGGTGGGCACATCGGGCAGCAGAGGGTAGCGATGCGCGCTGGTGACGGCCAAGTATTTCAAGCGACCTTGTTTGACTTGTGGCGCAATGACTGTGGGTACCGATGCCGTGAGCTGTGTTTCGCCGGAGATCGTGGCCATCACAGCAGGAGGGCTGCCGTTGAAGGGGATGTGCACGGCGTAGGTGTTGGTCACGGCCTTGATGTATTCCATCGTGAGGTGTGACGAGCTGCCGTTGCCCACCGAGGCAAAGTTGTATTTGCCGGGCGTGGCTTTGAGCAAGGCCACCGCTTCGCGCATGGTGTTGGCGGGCAACTGGGCGTTGGCGGCAATCACATTCGGCTGCGAGGTGGTGGTCATCACCGGCTGCAAGTCTTTCAGCGGCTGGTACGGCAGCTTGGGATACAGATAGGGCGCGAACGACAACGGGCCGTTGTACGACATGACCCAGGTGTAGCCATCGGGGGCCGACTTGGCCACCTCATTGGTGCCCAAGGTGCCACCGGCTTGCGGCTTGTTTTCAATGACAACGGCTTGCCCCAAGTTGTCTTTGAGCTTGTCTTGCATCGCGCGTGCAATCACATCGAGCGATGAACCCGCGGGGGCCACCACGATCCAACGTATTGGTTTGTTGGGAAAGTTTTGCGCGTGTGCGGTTGACATGCCAAGCCCTGCACTCAAACTCAACAAGGCAGGCAAGAGACGAAGCAGTTGACGGCGAGGAAATGTGTGAGGGCTTGGCATGGTCATGGTCTTCTCGCGTTTAGGTTTTGTCAGCCGCCGAGGTGAACGAGTCGGCGTAGAACTCATCCACTGGCAAGCCTGCTTGGGTGTAGGCCGTGCGGGCCGAGTCCACCACGATGGGCGCACCGCAGGCGTACACCTGATGGCCGCTCAAGTCTGCATGGTCTTGCACCACGGCAGCGTGCACAAAGCCTGTGCGGCCTGCCCAGTTGTCTTCGGGCAAAGCGTCAGACACCACGGGCACGTAGGTGAGGTTGGGCATAGCCGCTGCTTGCGCTTGCACCCAGTCGTGCATGTACAGGTCCGCAGGGCGGCGGCCACCCCAGTAGAGCGACACGGGACGTGTGATGCCCTTGTGTTGCATGTGCTCCAAGATGGCTTTGATGGGCGCAAAGCCGGTGCCCGAGGCCAAGAAGATCAAGGGCTTGTCAGAGTCTTCACGCAAGAAGAAGCTGCCTTGTGGGCCTTCGATGCGTTGAATTTCTTTTTCCTTCATCGCACCAAACACGTGGTCAGTGAACTTGCCACCGGGCATGTGGCGAATGTGCAGTTCAATCGCGGGCGCGCCTTCTACCAAGGTGTGCGGTGCATTCGCCATTGAGTAGCTGCGGCGGTCGCCGTCACGCAGCAAGAAGTCGACGTATTGACCGGCATGGAACTTCATCACATCGGTGGCAGGCAGTTGGAGCTTGACCACCATCACATCGTGTGAGGCTTTTGCAAGGGAGATGACGCGCACAGGCATCTTCTTCATGGGGAACGCGCCTTCTTCCACCACTTGGCGAGATTCGAGCACCACATCGCTGTGCGCGGTGGCGCAGCAGGTGAGCACAAAGCCGTTGGCCGCTTCTTCGGGCGACAGGGCTTTTTCTTGGTGTTTGCCGTGGGTCACTTCGCCCGAAATCTTTTTGCATTTGCATGAACCGCAAGCGCCGTCTTTGCAGCCGTAGGGCAGGCCAATGCCTTGGCGCAGGCCAGCGGCCAGCAAGGTTTCGTCAGACGTGGCGGTGAATGCGCGGCCGCTGGGTTGGACCGTGATGTTGAAACTCATCTTTGGGTATCCTTGAACTTTTATAGGGTGTATTTTGCCTTCCAATCAATCCCCCCTCGGCGCTTTGCCTTCTCGCTTCAAACGCGAGCGTTTGCTCATCATCGGCTGCGGCGATGTGGGTCAGCGCGTGGTGCGCGCGCAGCGCCATGTGCGGGTGGTGGCGCTTACCTCTAGCCCTGTGCGTGTGGCCGCTTTACGTGCCCAAGGCGTCACCCCTGTGTTGGGTAATTTGGATGCACCCGCCAGCTTGCAACGCTTGGCGGGTTGGGCCACGCGTGTGCTGCACTTGGCACCCCCGCCCTTGCAAGGCAGCACCGACCCGCGCACCTTGGCGCTCGCCCGTTTGCTGATGCACCGCAGTGCACCGCGCAGCGTGGTGTATGGCTCGACCAGTGGCGTGTATGGCGACTGTGCAGGGGAATGGGTGGATGAACACCGCACGGTGAACCCCATCACACCGAGAGCTCAGCGTCGTGTCGATGCCGAAGCGCGTGTGCGCCACCTCGGGCGTTTGCGTTCAGGCGTCACGCGTGTGAGCGTGTTGCGCATTCCCGGTATTTATGCGCCTGACCGTGAAGGCGGTACACCGCGTGACCGCTTGCTGCGCGGCACGCCTGTGCTGGCGCGTGAGGACGATGTGTTCACCAACCACATCCATGCCAACGATTTGGCGCGCGCGTGCCAGCTCGCGTTGTGGCGTGGCAAACCTCAACGCAACTACAACGTCAACGACGACAGCCAGTTGTTGATGGGGGATTATTTCGACATGGCCGCAGGCTTGTATGGCTTAGCCAAGCCCGCACGCATCAGCCGTGCGCAAGCGCAAACAGAGTTGACCGCCATGCAGCTCAGCTTCATGCGTGAGTCGCGCCGCATGGTGAACACGCGCATGAAGCGCGAGCTGCGTTTGCAGCTGCGCTATGTGAATGTTAAAGACGGGTTGGTTTAAGCCGCAGGCGATGCGCTGCGGCGGGGATCGAATCAGTCGAACTTGATGTTGCCTGCCTTGATGGCTTTGGCCCAGCTCGCTGTGTCGCGCTCCAAGAGCTTGGTGGTGTTGTCAGGCGTGAGGTAACGCACTTCAACGCCCGCAGCGTCGGCGCGTTGCTTGGTCTCAGCTTGCTCCATGCTGCGTTTCACATCCGCAGACAACTTTTGCACCACGTCTTTGGGCGTGCCGCTGGGCACATACAAAGCCACCCACGACTCCAACTCAAAACCATTCAAACCGGCCTCTGACACCGTGGGCACTTGCGGCAGCTGCGGGTGACGTGTTTTGCCCGTCACCGCCAAAGCTTTGAGTTTGCCGTTGAGCACATGGCCCATCACTGATGGCGGCGTGGTGATGAACACCTGCACTTGCCCCGCCAGCACGTCTTGAATGGCTTGGCCCGAACCTTTGTAGGGCACGTGCGTCATTTCAATGCCGGTTTGTTGTTTGAAAATTTCTGTGCCGATGTGCGACACCGAGCCATTGCCCTGCGAGGCGTAGTTGAGTTTGCCCGGGTTTTGTTTGGCCCACGCGATGAACTCTTTCAAGTTGTTGGCGGGCACAGAGGGGTGCACGGCAATCACGTTGGTGGCCACGGTGATGAGGCCCACGGGTGTGAGGTCTTTCAAATCCCACGGCAGTTTGTCCATCAGGATGGGGTTGGCAATGTGATAACCCGAGTACGACACCAACACGGTGTAGCCATCTTTCGCGCTGCGCGCCACGTTGGAATACGCCAAGTTGCCGCTGCCGCCGGGTTTGTTGTCGACCACCACCGATTGGCCGGTGACGCGTGCCAACGGTTCGCTCACCAAACGTGCGGATGTGTCGACCAAACCGCCCGGTGGGTTAGGTACCACCAAGGTGATGGGCTTGCTGGGGTACGCGTCTGCTTGCGCGTGTGCGGTGAGTGGCGCGAGGCATGTGCCTGTGGTGATGACCGTGGCGGCCATCAACGCGGCGTTGAGGCTGCGGCGTGTGAGGTGTGTCATGTTGTCTCCTGTTTGTTTTTTATCGTTGGCCCATGTGCACGGCATCAAAAATGCCTTGTGCTTCGCGTGGCATACAGCGCCAGTATTGCGGGCTGGCTGTGACCTTGCCATTCAATGCCGCGGCGGCTTCCCACACCCAACGCGGTTTGTAGAGGAAGGCGCGGGCCATGGCAATCAGGTCGGCATCTCCACGCGCCAAGATGTCTTCGGCCTGTTGCGGCTCGGTGATGAGGCCCACGGTGATGGTGGGCATGCCTGTCTTTTGCTTCACCAATTTGGCGAAGGGCACTTGGTAGTCAGGGCCGAGCGCGATTTTTTGTTGCGAAGCCACGCCGCCTGATGAGATGTGTACAAAGTCTGCGCCTGCCAGTTTTAAGCGCAGCGAGAAGTCGGCGGTTTCTTCGGGTGTCCAGCCACCTTCCACCCAGTCCGAAGCGGAGATGCGCATGCCCAGCGAGCCCTTGTAAACCGCACGCACGGCCTCAAACACTTCCATGGGGAAACGTGTGCGGTTGTCAAAGTTACCGCCATAGTTGTCGGTGCGATGGTTGGCGATGGGCGATAAAAACTGGTGCAACAAATAGCCGTGTGCGCCGTGCAGTTCAATGGCTTCAATGCCCATGGCCTCGGCGCGTTGCGCGGCTTTGGCAAAGGCTTGTTTGATGTGTTCTAAGCCTTGTGCATCGAGTTCGTGTGGTGCCGCCTCTTGCGTCAGATGCGGAATGGGCGATGGCCCCACGGTTGACCAGCCGCCTTGCTCGGGGGGTAACAACTGCCCGCCTTGCCAAGGCGCAGCGCTCGATGCTTTGCGCCCTGCATGGGCCAGCTGAATGCACACGGGCACGGGTGGTGCCAATTTGCGTGCGCGGTGTAGCTTGTCTTGCAAGGCGGTGGCTGTGGCGTCATCCCACAGGCCTAAGCACAGGGGAGTGATGCGGCCTTCGGGCACTACCGCAGTGGCTTCGATGATGAACATCGCCGTGCCGCTGTTGAGCATGTTGACCCAATGCGCCAAGTGCCAGTCCGTGGCTTGTCCGTTCTCGGCCGAGTATTGGCACATGGGTGCCACAACAGCGCGGTTCGCCAAAGTGAGCGGGCCACTGGGCGAGGTGAGGGTGAATTGAGAAAAGAGATGACTCACAGAAACTCCAAAAACAAAAATGCCTGCGGTTCAGGCAGGCACGAATCGTAATCAGGAAGTCGCCAAAGTCATGGCATCTGGGTGACAAGGGCTTAGTCCAAATCGACCTCAAAGTCATCAGGATTGCCTTTGATCAATTTGGCATCTTCTTTGTGAACCAGCTCTTCGAAATCCGTGAGGCGGTGATTGAGCGCGTTGACGTTGCTCTTGATGCCCGCCAAGCGGCCATGAAACGCATCCTGCATTTGCTCGCGCTTGAGCTTGACTTCTTGTTGTTCAGCTGCCGTCATCGGGGTGCGGCGAGGGGCTGCACTTGCCGCAGATTTGGCAGAGGAGGAGGGGGACGCTTGACGGGCAAAGTCCACCTTTTTGCGAACCACCTCGCCCGAGGGGAGTGTTTCAAAATGCGATTCAATCTTGCCGTTATCTACGCCTTGGCGGTTGATGCTGTGCGGTGCATCTTGCGGCGCGGCTTGACGGTTGAGCGTGGCGGCATCGGCGCCGATGCTCTGGTTGTTGGGCGCCATGCTGGGGGTAGGCGCTAGCGCTTGACGGTTGGTGGCGAAGCTGTCTTGCTCAATGGTTTGGTGATTCGCTTCAGTGCCGAGTGCGGCGAGCTTTTGCGCGTTGCTGCTGTTGCCGTCTGTAGGAATGCCTTGCTGGTTTTTGAGGTGACCATCGTCACCGAGCGATTGGTGATTGGGTGCCACATCGTCTTGGGGCAACGCTTGCAAATTTGCCGCTGCCGAAGGCCCGTTGTCGATGCCTTGACGATTGAGCCCTGGTGCATCTTGTGCAATGGCTTGGTGGTTGTCAGCGAAAGTTTGGCTGCTGAGGCCTTGCATATTGGCGGCGGTGCTGCTGACGGCAATGTCTTGCACGTTGTCAGCCATCACGTCAGTGGGGATGCCTTGTCGATTGGCCTCCATCGCCTTCTCGCCAGCCATCGTTTGTTTGTTTGCTGCGATGCTGCCGCCACCCACATTTTGTTGATTGGCCGCGATCACATCGGTTGGCACGCCTTGTCTGTTGGCGCCCATGCCCTTGTCGCCTTCCAGCTTTTGCTGGTTGACGGCCATCACGTCTGCCGAAATGTTTTGCACATTGGCAGCCATGGCTGCGCCATGGCCCACAGGCTGAATGTTGTCTGCAATCTTGTCGGCGCTGATCTTTTGGTGGTTGGCATCCAACACATCGGTCGAGATGTTTTGAATGTTGGACTTGATCGCTTCTCCGTCGGCAACGCTTTGGCGATTGGCTGCCTCTTTGTTGGCGGCAATTTTTTGGATATTGGTGTCAGCGGTGGTGTCGTCAGTCACCACATGTTCCGTGTGCTCGGCCAGTGCGGCGGCCAATGCTTTTTCGGCGTCTAAAGCCGCTAGAGCTTTTTGTTCAAACGCACGCTTGCGCGCTTCGGTCTCTTCTTCGTGTGAGACCACAATGTTTTTTGGAGTTTTGGCGTTGCCTGTGTGTTCAGAAACCGAAACACTGTGCTGAGAGCCACTTCTGACTAAGCCGGAAAAGTCGTCGTCATTCATAGTTTGATGGCGCGCTATCGAGTCAGGACGGTAAAGATATACCGATGGTGCCCGGGGCCGGAATCGAACCGGCACGCCTCGCGGCGGGGGATTTTGAGTCCCCTGCGTCTACCAATTTCACCACCCGGGCACGGGAGAGAAGACCGATATTATGACACAGATTTTGCGGCGTGATGGCCTGCTGTGAAAAAACTTGGTTCATGGTGGTGGATGGAAGGGGTTGGGCTTAAGTTGGGCTGTGGTTGAACGGTACGGGACCGTCGGCAATCTATGTATTCGGCATCAGTGGCGATAACTTTTGCTCACAGACTTTCAAAATGCAAGAAAGTTTCGCTGGTTTCAGGTCTCGTAGGCTCAGTAATGTCTTAGTCCCGTGTGTCTATCGGGTTGCCTTCGCTCATTTTGAAAGAAAGTTTGGTCGGGGCTGGGGGTGTTAAAAATTCGTCGCCGATTTTTTAACCTACCCGAACCTCAACCATTTGATTGATTTTGGGCTTAATTTTCAAATGTGTAAGATTTATCTCAACATTACTCAGCAGTCACGATAGCTATGCACAACAAGCTCAAAGTATTACTAGGCACTCTGCTCGCCCTTGCGCTAAGTCTTGGCGCTCACTGGTACTACTCACCCTACATAGCCATGAACAGCATGGTCAGTGCGGCCAAAGCAAAAGACGCAGACAAATTTAATGAGTATGTGGACTACCCGAACTTGCGTGAGAGTTTTAAAGGTCAGTTCTCTGCAAAACTTGCCGATGTGATGGGCAACCAATCCAGCAATCCCTTCAGTGCCCTTGGCGCAATGCTTGGCATGACGATGATCAACCAACTCGTGGATGCACTTGTTAGGCCTGAGTTGGTAATGAAGATGATGGAAGAAGGTAAGGCCCAGCAACCTAACAAGTCTGCAGGCAGCAAGCAAACCAGTGATGACTCCGACACTAAAGCGCCTAAATGGGAGTTTGAACGCAAAGGCACTGACTTGGTACTGGCAACGCCAATTCAGGAAAGCTCAAACGATAGCCAACCAGTATTTGTTTTTCGTAGGGCGGGTTATGCCAACTGGAAGCTCACTGAAGTTCGACTGCCAGCGGTCAACTAAGAGCACATAAATCACTATCCCTAGAAACACAGAAAGCAAGAGATGGCATTCACAAAACGTGTTGAGTTTGGCAACTACACCTTGAAGTTCGGTGAGAAAAAAGTTCTTTTGGATTTTGTTAAAGAAATTGTTGACCCTTCCTTTCAGGAACGAAGGTACCTTCGCACGATCAAAGGTAAGGCTGATTTCTTTTTTATGGACACCAAGTTACTCGAATTCAAAACATTTGATGGGGTTAAGTCAACCGCAATAGTTGGCCGAATGGTAAAGAACACGAAGCTTAAGCGTGAGCAAATTTTCAAGAATGGAGTCATCGTTGCCGACAAAAAAGAGTTGGAAACAGCTCCGACATCTGTTTTTGTTTTACTGCTTGAGAATCATCGATTGATTTTTTGTAAAGAAATGGCAGGCGCACCCACAATTCAAAACTTTGAAAGCACTAGCCATGCGTTTTTAAAACGCCGCCACAAAGAGTACTTGCATGAAGTCGCTGTGGAACGAGGAAAAAAACCGACAGAAAAACTAACAACCAAAGAGAGTCTGAAATTAGTAGAAGAATTTCCCACTCCATCTTTGAGAGTGACACCTCTCTCGGACAAGCTGTCTCTGTCTGATTTCGTAGATCGATTCAAAACAATTGACAAGCTCACAATTAAATTGCTGCCAACCAATAACGAAGAGCTTGATAACGATGATTTTTGGAATGATCTTGAGAAAACCAAAGAAAAAATGAACAGCTCAAACGTAGTTGTTCAATTCAACAATGGCAAAGATGGATTGAATGCTGAGGAAGTAAAAGGACAAACGAAAGCGGCATCAGTGATGGGGAACTCAGCCATTACTATGAAAGGGCACGATGCTCAAGGTGACACGTTAAATGGCAGCAACGATGACTTCTCCTTGTCAATCGAATTGGAAGCATTGGCGGAGAACTTGGACGCTGCTGCCAACACATTGTTCACAAACTTTCAACATCTTGCAAAACAAGGTGTCATCGTCTTGCCTGTCGTTGCACAAGAGGTTACGAACAAGATACGCAAGTTTATTGAATTACGTGGTGCTTTATGACTTCAACGATAGACCCAACTCAGTTCACAAGCGAGAAGAGTCTTTGGGATGTGTACTTGCTATGCAAAAGAATTCGCCCTAGCAAAACCCAGACTCGCATAGTGTATTTTTGCTATTTTCTGCTTGGCCTCAATGCATTCTTTTTGCACCCCGACAGCAAACTGCTTTTGACTGACGTGCGTAGTTGGGCTGCACTCGGCTTCAATTTCACGATAACAACGCTGGGTTTCTTGATCGCAGGATTTACCATTTTCACTACAGTAGCAAAGCCAGAAATGATGCTGGCGATGATGGCGCATCATGACAAGGAAACAGGCTTGCAAACATTAAAGAAAAATATGTTTGCGTTTTTGAAAGTCTTTATTGCCTATCTAAGTTGCTCTGCCCTGTATCTATCCGTTCTGGTTTTTGCTCAAAGCAATGGACTACTAGCTGGACTATTGCCGCTGGTTCCCAACGCTGCATGCATAAAAGACATCGGGATAAAAGTAGCCTA
>Ga0228699_1000835_pt1 | contig 19321 bp, 19 predicted proteins | sample McNCre217_Aug_MG_FD_178016 | JGI IMG/M metagenome (GOLD analysis project Ga0228699, IMG submission 178016) | Freshwater microbial communities from McNutts Creek, Athens, Georgia, United States - 2-17_Aug_MG | ecosystem: Environmental > Aquatic > Freshwater > Creek | place: USA: Georgia... | reverse complement strand
GTTCGGTGCGAGCCAACCGCTCAAGGGTGCCCGCATAACCGGTTCGCTGCACATGACGGTGCAGACAGCCGTGCTGATCGAAACCCTTGTCGCCCTCGGTGCCCAGGTTCGCTGGGCCTCCTGCAATATCTTCAGCACCCAGGACGAAGCCGCCGCGGCCGTCGTGGTTGGTCCAAACGGAACCATCGATGCCCCTGCGGGTGTGCCAGTGTTCGCCTGGAAGGGCGAGACCCTCGAGGAATACTGGTGGTGCACCAGCCGCATCTTCGACTGGACCACCGAGGCAGCCGCCGCCGGAGCCGACTACATCGGCCCAAACATGATTCTCGACGATGGCGGAGACGCCACCCTGCTGGTGCACAAGGGTCGCGAGTTTGAGCTCGCTAACTCGGTGCCGACTGCCACTGCCAGCGACAGCCACGAGTGGACCGTAATCCTGGATCTGTTGCGCGATTCGCTGGCAACCAACCCAGGTCGTTTCACCAAGATTGCCGCTGAGATTCTTGGCGTCACCGAGGAAACCACCACCGGTGTCCACCGCCTATACGACTTCTTCCGCACCGGTCAGCTGCTGTTCCCGGCCATCAACGTCAATGACTCGGTGACCAAGAGCAAGTTCGACAACAAGTACGGCATCCGCCACTCGCTGCCAGACGGCCTGAACCGCGCAACCGACATCCTGATGGGTGGAAAGGTGGCATTCGTTGCCGGTTACGGTGACGTTGGTAAGGGAAGCGCCGAGGCACTGCGCGGCCAGGGTGCTCGTGTCATCGTCAGTGAGATCGACCCGATTTGTGCACTGCAGGCCGCCATGGACGGCTACCAGGTGGCTCGTCTGGACGACGTTGTTGGCCAGGTGGACATTTTCGTAACTGCCACCGGCAACACCGGGATCATTACCGCGGATCACGTTCTGAAGATGAAGCACCAGGCCGTGGTGGCAAACGTTGGTCACTTCGACAACGAGATCGACATGGCGGGCATCTCCAAGATTGCCGGCGCCGAGCGCATCGAAATCAAGCCGCAGGTGCACGAGTGGCGCCTACCAAACGGCCGCAGCATCTTGATCTTGAGCGAGGGCCGCCTGATGAACCTGGGTAACGCCACCGGCCACCCATCGTTCGTAATGAGCAACTCGTTTGCCAACCAGGTTCTGGCGCAAATCGAGCTCTATGCCCACCGCGACAACTACGAGTTGGGCGTCTTCGTTCTGCCAAAGCACCTGGACGAGAAGGTTGCCAGCTTGCATTTGGCCGCGCTCGGTGTTCAATTAACTGAGCTCACCGATGAGCAGGCCGCCTACCTTGGAATTTCTAAGACCGGCCCGTTCAAGGTCGAACACTACCGTTACTAGCAGTCAGGAAGCATACCTAGTGACTAACAAGATCATGCTCGTCGAGGACGACGAGGCGCTGCGCAGTCAGCTTGAGCGTTGGCTTACCGAGTCCGGCTACCAGGTAGTGGCAGTAGGCGACGGCAATCTGGTGATGGATACTTTCCGCGCCGAAAACCCTAATGTGGTCCTGATGGACATTCAGCTGCCTGGCCGCAATGGCATCGAACTGGTGCGCGACATCCGCGAATTCGCCGGCACTCCAATCATCATGGTCACCGCTCGCAGCGAGGCCGAAGTCATGGATGAGGCCTTTGAGGCTGGCGCCGACGACTACTTCGAGAAGTCGCCTTGGGAACCAGAAAAACTGCTTGCTCGCGTCAAGAACAGCCTTCGTGTCCAGCAGCGCGCCTCGGTGGAAACCGCAACCGAAGAAGCCGGTGGTGTCCTCAAGATTGGCTCAGTGTCCGTAGACATTCTGGGTCACGAGGTTCGCAAAAACGGTGAAAAAATTGCACTGACTCCCTACGAGTTCAAACTGTTGACCACCCTGGCCGAAAAGCCAAAGTTGGTGTTTAGCCGCGAGCAGCTGCTGAAGGATGTCTGGAACCACAGCTACCAGGGCGACACCCGCCTGGTAAACGTCCACATTCAGCGTCTTCGTTCCAAGATCGAAGACGATCCGGACAACCCTACCGTCGTGGTCACCGTTCGAGGTATCGGCTACAAAGCCGGCCTCAACTAGGTGAAGAGAGCCGGTCTAGTGCGGACCATCATCGGCCTGCTGCGCCGATACATTCAGCTGCGAGCGGTACTTTCCACCGTCGTGCTGACCGGTATTGCCATGACCGCACTCGGTGGTTTCCTTTCGTATTCGATTGGAAACGGCCTGTTTCAGACCCGCCTAACTCAGGTGCTGAGCGAGTCGCAGCGCTCGGTGATTCAGATTCAGAACACATTTAGCGCCTCCAACGTGTCAGACGAGGTTGCCCTTCAGACTTTGATGAACTCTGTGGTGCCGTCTCTGGAGTCCAACACCGCAAGCCAGGAACGCCAGGTGGCGCTGCTGAGAACCCCAGGGCAACCGTCCGGTTCGCTGGCTCTTCAGTCACCGATGTCATCCAACCTCAACCTGTCGGTGATTCCGGCTCAGCTGCGCGTCAAGGTGGCCGCAGCGGGTTCGCGTCTGTCATACCAGTCGGTAGCGATTCCCACCGCAGTCGGAACTCACCCTGGCATCGCTGTTGGTGCACCGATTCAGATTCCGCTGGCAGGCGCCTACGAGTTGTACCTGGTTTACGACCTTCAGAACGAAGAAAACACGCTGCTGTTCGTGCAGCGAACCCTCGTGGTGGGTGGCCTGGTCTCGCTGTTCCTGATTGCGCTGGTTTCGTACTTTGTTACCAACTGGCTGGTGGCCCCGCTGCGCGTCGCCTCGGATGTGGCCGAGTCCATCGCCTCGGGCGACCTGGATAAGCGCATCCCGGCCAAGGGCACCGACGTAATCTCCACCATGGCCCGCTCGTTCAACAAGATGGCGGATTCTCTGCAAAAGCAGATCACGAAGGTGACCAACGTTTCCACCATGCAGCAGCGCTTTGTGAGCGACGTTAGTCACGAACTTCGCACCCCGATGACCACCATTCGCATCAGCGGCGACATGCTGTTCCGCAACCGCGACAAACTTGCGCCAACCCTGAAAAAGGACGCCGAAACCCTGAATGATCAGATCATTCGGTTCGAGGCGTTGCTTGGTGACCTGCTGGAGCTAAGCCGCTTCGATGCCGGTGGCGTGCGTCCGCATATGGAGCTGCAGGACGTGCAGCACGTTGTAGGTATGAGCATTGTCTCGGTGGAGCCTCTGGCTCGCAGCAAGGGTAGCCGCATCAACGTTGACCTGCCCACCGACTTGGTTGAGGTGGAGTTGGATAGTCGCCGCATCGAGCGATTGCTGCGCAACCTACTTGCCAATGCGATTGAACACGGTGAGGGCAAACCGATCGATGTGCACGTTGCTGGCAACGAAGACGCCGTCGCCATCACTGTCACCGATTACGGAATCGGCATGACCAAGGAGCAACTGGATCGAGTGTTTGACCGCTTCTGGCGAGCCGATCCTTCGCGGCAGCGCACGTCTGGTGGTACCGGACTCGGACTGGCTATCAGCCAGGAGGACGCTCACTTGCACGGTGGTTGGCTTCAGGTTTGGGCTCGCCCAAATCAGGGCGCCTGCTTCCGTCTGACCCTTCCGAAGTTGCGCGGTGGTGTAATCGTGGAATCTCCACTGAGCATGCCTCCTCGGGCTGCACTCTGGGCACTGCCGAAGGGTTTCTATCATGACTAGGCGATTGCTCGGTGCCCTGACTGCGTTGCTAGCCGGCGCGCTGCTGGTAACCGGTTGTGCGGAAATCCCGCGGACATCCGCGGTCCGCCAGGGCCCAGATATTCAGAACGGCCTTGCCAGCGATTACCTTTACTACTCACCGAGCGGCCCGCTGATGGGGGAGTCCAAGGCCGACATCCTAAGCGGATTCCTCAACGCCTCGACCGGACCGCAGAACGACTACGGCATTGCTCGCGAATACCTAGCGCCAGACTTCCGCGCCAAGTGGAGCCCGAACCAGCAGGTGTACATCCAGCGTGGTGGTCAGAAGATTCAGTTTGGACCAAAGGGTGCAGTTCAGCTCTCGATCGGGGTCTCCGCGGTGGTGGATGGCCAGGGTCACTACAGCGTGCGCCCAGCAGGCACAACTCAGAATCTGAGTTTCAAAATGGCTCAGGTAAACGGGCAGTGGCGCATCACCGAGGCCCCGAATGCCGTCGTCATGATTCGCCCAGTGTTTGAGGTAATTTTCCACTCGTATGCGGTCTATTACTTTGACCGCACCTACAACTACCTCGTGCCAGACCTCCGATGGTTCCCAGCTCGTGCTTCTACTGCGACCCGCCTGGTTTCGGCCATTCTTGCCGGACCAAGCAAGTGGCTGTCGGATGCAATTGCCCCGGCAATGCCTTCCGGCACCAAGCTGGCCATCGACTCGGTAACAGTGGATAAAAAGACCGCTGTTGTCAATCTCTCGGTGGCGGCCCTACAGGCAAGCCGCCTCCAAAAGCAGCGTTTCAAGGCCGAGTTGACCGCAACGCTGACCCAACTTTCCGGCGTCAGCAAGGTCCAGGTTCAAATCGCTAACGCGATTCAAAAGATCGACGATTTCTCCCCGGCCAGCACCTCCAGTGGTGCCTATGCCCCGGTCGTTTTGGCGGCCAGCCAGCTGCAGCAGTTGGTTGGGCCAAGCGGCTCCCGCCTGGCGAATGCCAACCAGTGGGTCACCACCCTGGGCGTCACCGATTTCGCTGTGACCGCGGACCAGACCTCGGTGGCCATGACTACCAAGACGGGTATTTTTACCGGCCGTCTCGACCAGTCGGAGAAGGCACCGGTGTTGGTGGACAAGCGCACCGGAATTCTGCCACCGAGATTTGATCGACGCGGCCAGCTCTGGATGCTTGGGGCCGACGGGCTGCTGCAGGTTTTGCCCAGCACCGGCAAGGCAGGCTGGTACAAGATTCACTGGCTTAAGGACCACACTGTGAAGGCGTTCACGGTGAGCCCGGACGGTGCTCGTGTGGCCATGATTGTTGCAGATTCCAAGGGGCGGGTTCGCATCCAGTTGGCCGCCGTGGTTCGCAATCGTCTAGGCATTGTCAGTGGCTTCGGCTCACCGATCGAGTTAGCCGCCGGTGTTGGTACGCCGACGGCCCTGGAGTGGGCGGGAAAGACCGGTCTGTTGGTGCTCTCAGATATCGACAGCACCCAGAGTGACCTAACGTTGCTGACTATCGGTGGCGATCCCCGCGAGATCAGCACTTTGGATCACGCTTACGGCCTGATGACCAGCGATGACGGAAGCAACATCTACGTGCTGGATTCACGTCGTCGCGTGATGCAGTATCGCGGCTACACCTGGACCTTGTTAGATCAGGATGTTTTGGCCGCCCACATGGTCAACTAGGCGGCTTTTTCCCCAGATCTTCATCGCGCTTTTTTGGCTTGTCGGTGAGCCTACATGCTGGCAGGGTGTTGAGTTTTTGGCTACCTCTAGATTGTCTGTTTTGCCACCGTCCGCCCAAGCAACTATGTGACGCCTGCACGGCAAAACTGCCGCTTCGCCACCGCCAGGTTTATCGGCTCGGGTTGCCCCCGGGTTTGGCGTGTGCGGATTACGCACCTGGCATCTCGGAGTTGGTGAAGGAGTTCAAGAGCCAGGGCTCGGCGGGCTTGGCGCAGGTGATGGCAAAGGCGATGGCATCGGCGCTGGTAGATCACCTGGCGCAGTTGCGCACCGATCGCCCGCACTCGGTGATTCTGGTTCCGGCACCTAGTAGGCCGCAGGCAAATCGGGAACGCGGCTATTCGCCTGCACGCATGCTCGCCACCAATCTGGCTGCTCAGTTGAGGTCCCGTGGAGTTTCGGTGAGTGTGCAGTCACTGCTAAGCATGGGTTCGGATGTGAAGGATCAGGCCGGACTTTCGGCCAGTGAGCGAAGTCAGAACTTAGGCGGCAAAATGACTGCAACGCAGCTGCTGACAGCAGCGAAACCGGAACAAAAACTGATTCTGATTGATGATGTGGTCACCACCGGGGCCACGCTGCTTGAAATGACCAGGGCCTTGAAGCGAATCGGATTGCAGCCAGACCGGTTCTTGACGTTTGCGGAAGCCCTCTGATTCTTGCTCACCTTCGGAGTGGAAGGGGAGAGCGAGTTTGGCTGCGCCCATGTGAATTTGCTCAAATCGCCCCCGCGGAAGTCGATTTGGGTATACCTTGCTTTCACGGGCAATGACGCCCGAGACGGAGGTAACCATGGAAATCAACATTTCAGCCCGCAACCTTCAGGTGTCGGACCGATTCCGCGACTACGTGCTTGAACGAGCACACAAGGTAGAACAACTGGCCAACCGCACTCAGGCGCTGACCATCAAGGTAACCCGTCACGAACATAAGACCACCGGCCTCGAGGATCAGGTTGAGCTCACCGTTGTTGAACCCGGCCACGTCATTCGCGCCGAGGCTCACGCCGGCGACAAATTCGCAGCATTCGATATGGCGCTAGGCAAGCTTTCCGAGCGTCTGCGTCGCGCCGGCGACCGCAACAAGGTCCACCGCGGCCAGCACCGCCAGCACGGAGCCGGCGAACTTACCGCTACCGATTTCGCAGAACTAGACGTTACCCCGGTTGATTCCGATGTGCTTCTTGGCAAGGTTGCGGCAGAGACCGTGACTGTGTCTGGTCCCGACCTCGGCGACAGCCCGGTTGAGATTCGCCGCAAGCAGTTCCCATCGGTGCCGATGACCGTGGATGATGCGCTGTATCACATGGAATTGGTGGGCCACCCGTTCTACCTCTTCCTTGACTCGGCAACCGGAAAGCCATCGGTGGTTTACGCCCGTAAGGGCTGGCACTACGGTGTGATTTCGCTGAACTAGGTTCGCCCATAGCGTGAAGCCCCAGGCCAGTCGGTCTGGGGCTTTCGCGTAGGATTGATGGGTATACCCATAGCGTTTGGAGCACCCGTTGGCTAACCTTCTAGACAAAGTATTGCGCGCCGGTGAAGGCCGCCTACTTGCCAAGCTTCGCACCATCACTTCGGCTGTGAATGCCCTCGAAGAAGAGTTCGTAAAACTCACCGACGCCGAGCTGGCCGACGAGACCAATCAGCTGCGTGCACGCTACGCCGCGGGCGAGAGCCTAGACGACCTAATGCCGGAAGCCTTCGCCGCTGTGCGCGAGGCATCTAAGCGCACCCTTGGCATGCGCCACTTCGACGTCCAGGTGATGGGTGGTGCCGCACTGCACCTCGGCAACATCGCCGAAATGCGTACCGGTGAAGGTAAGACTCTGGTTGCCACCATGCCGGCCTACCTGAATGCCATCGCGGGTCGTGGTGTGCACGTGGTTACCACCAACGACTTCCTCGCCGGTTACCAGAGTGAGCTCATGGGCCGCGTATTCCGCGCCCTTGGAATGACCACCGGTTGCATCATCAGCGGTCAGGAGCCCACCGAGCGTCGCGAGCAGTACCTTGCCGACATCACTTATGGAACCAACAATGAGTTTGGTTTCGATTACCTGCGCGACAACATGGCCTGGGACAAGGGCGAGCTGGTTCAGCGCGGCCACTTCTTCGCAATCGTCGACGAGGTTGACTCGATCCTGATCGACGAGGCTCGTACTCCGCTTATCATCTCTGGTCCAGCTGCCGGTGAAGCCAACCGCTGGTTCGCACAGTTTGCCAAGATCGTGGAAGACCTCCAGCCGGTCATCGACTACGAACTGGACGAGAAGAAGCGCACCGTGGGCATTCTCGAGCCAGGCATCGAGAAGGTCGAAGACTACCTGGGCATCGACAACCTCTACGAGAGCGCCAACACCCCGCTGATTTCGTTCCTCAACAACGCGCTGAAGGCCAAGGCCCTGTTCAAGCGCGACAAGGACTACGTGGTCATGAACGGTGAGGTCATGATCGTTGACGAGCACACCGGTCGTATTCTGGCCGGTCGTCGCTACAACGAGGGCGTGCACCAGGCCATCGAAGCCAAGGAAGGCGTTGAGGTCAAGGCCGAGAACCAGACCCTCGCCACCGTCACCCTGCAGAACTACTTCCGCCTCTACGGCAAGCTATCCGGAATGACCGGTACCGCCGAGACCGAGGCCGCCGAATTCGTCAGCACCTACAAGCTGGGTGTCGTACCGATTCCGACCAACAAGCCGATGGTCCGTATCGACCAGTCAGACCTGATCTATAAGAACGAACAGGTCAAGTTCGACATGGTCGTTCTAGACATCGCCGCTCGTCACGCCAAGGGCCAGCCGGTCCTGGTGGGTACCACCTCGGTGGAAAAGAGCGAGTACCTCAGCCGCCTGCTGGCCAAGGCCGGAGTGCGCCACGAAGTCCTAAACGCCAAGAACCACGCCCGTGAGGCCGCGATTGTGGCCCAGGCCGGTCGCCTGGGTGCGGTCACCGTTGCCACCAACATGGCCGGTCGAGGCACCGACATCATGCTCGGTGGAAACTCCGAGTTCCTGACCGTGGCCAAGATCAACGCCCAGGGCATCAACGCCGAGGAGCACCCGGAGGAGTACCAGGCCGCCTGGAGCAAGACCTTCGAGGAGATGAAGGCCGAAGTTGCCGTGGAGGCCGAAAAGGTCCTCGAGGTCGGCGGTCTCTACGTGCTGGGCACCGAGCGCCACGAGTCGCGTCGAATCGACAACCAGCTGCGTGGACGTGCCGGTCGCCAGGGCGACAAGGGTGAAAGCCGTTTCTACCTTTCGCTCACTGATGACCTGATGCGCCTATTCTCGAGTGGCGCCGCCGCAAGCCTGATGAACCGTCCTGGTATTCCGGATGACATGGCAATCGAGTCCAAGCTGGTCAGCCGTTCGATTCAGAGCGCCCAGAGCCAGGTCGAGGCTCGTAACGCCGAGATTCGCAAGAACGTGCTGAAGTACGACGATGTTCTCAACCGCCAGCGTGAGGCCATCTACAGCGACCGCCGTCACATCCTGGAGGGTGATGACATCGCCGACCGTGTCGACGAGTTCCTAGAAGCCGCAATCGGCGAGATCGTGGCCGCGCACATCAGTGACTCCGCCGCCAAGGATTGGGACCTCGAGACCCTGTGGAATGAGCTGCGCCAGCTTTACCCAATCGGTCTCAGCATCGAAGAGGTGCTGGCCGAGGCCGGCAGCCGCAGCCGCCTGACCACCGCCTGGTTGACCCGCGAGATCGTCAGCGACGCCCGCATTGCCTACCAGAACCGCGCCGCTCAGATTGGTGAGGAAGCCATGCGTGAACTTGAGCGCCGAGTTGTACTTAGCGTCATCGACCGCAAGTGGCGAGACCACCTTTACGAGATGGACTACCTCAAGGAGGGCATCGGCTTGCGTGCCATGGCCCAGCGCGACCCACTGGTTGAATACCAGCGCGAGGGCTACAGCATGTACCAGCAGATGATGGGCGGAATCCGCGAGGAGACCGTTGGCTTCATGTTCAACCTCGAAGTTCAGGTGCAGGCTGCCGACGACCACACCGAGGTCTTTGCTGCAGGTTTGGAAGCCCCGAGCGATAACAGCGCCCAGTACTCCTACATCTCGCCGGATGAAACCGGTGCAGCTCACGAGGAGGGTGCGAACGCACCTGTGGAAGATCAGAAGCCAGCCCCTGGCTCTTCGTTCTTCAAGTAGCAGAGCTTAAAGCGAAATCCCCTCGGACCAACCTTTTCAGGTTTGGAACGAGGGGATTTCACTTTTTCGTGCTGGCCGCTACCGATTCCGGGGGAGGGGTTGGGTCACCGGCCGCCGAGCTCTAGAGGATGGTCACGCTGGTCGCACGCCATCTCTTGTGGAACGGCTCAAGGCGAATCGTGACTGCGCGCGTGCGCTGCTGCATGGTAATCAGGACCACCGATTCGATGATGCCCGGGCGTGGGGAATCGGTGCGAATCTTGCCAACCGCGAACTTCGGCATCAGTGGTGGGCGGCCGTTATCTTCTCGAACGCGCTGGGTAACCTTGCCGCGCAATTTCTCGTAAACCTGATCGGACACCAGGTTGGCCACCTGATCCACCGAACGTGCGCCGGCGATTATCTCCAGGACCAGGGTAGCGATGGCCGGAAGCAGCGGTGCCGGATCTGGCATGGCCGCCAACTCCTCGCTAGTTGGGTTCAGGTCGTGATCATCAAGAAGTGGATCGTATGAACGACGCTTACGTCCGGCGTGCTGAACCACCGGCATTAGGCCGGTTCTCGCCGCTTTGTGCACAACCATTTTTTCCTCCCCAAGGTCCTTGAAAAACGGTTCTAATCACAAGATAGAGGTGGATCTGGGCGCAAAACCGGCAGCTAAAAAGTTCTGTGGATAACTTTGGAGCAAACCTTCGGCTAACCCCTATCAATAGAGTCATGCAACTCACAATCCCGCTGGTTCCTAAAGAATCTTCGCTCTCAGGCGACTGGTTTCGCCTAGAACACGGCTCCAATTCCGCGCTGGTCAATTGCATCAACGGAAGGGTCGAAACTCTCATCTACGTGGTGTTCGGCGATGACTTCATCGCCGGCCTTCGGGTTGATCGCCGCACCTGGGTGCTGGTGCCAAGTGCCGCGGTGGCTTCGGTCACTTTCAAACACTTAGGTGCGCACTGGTTGCCGCCGATTCGCCAAACCAGCGAGGAAGCTCGCGGCTACCTGCAGGGGCTTGGGTCGGCCGACCTCCAAGTCTGGACCAAAGAGGCGTCGGTTCCGCTGCCGGCATCCCGGGGCGCAATTCAGGGCAGATGGCTCGTGTTATCACGCACCGAGGACGGCACCGCCGAACGGCTTGTCGCGTTCGAATCAATCACACTCATTGAGGTCATGGACGTGGCTTCGGCCATCGGTGACCTAGATTCAACCTGGATTAGGGGATAGTCATGCCAACAATCAATCTTTCAGCAGCAAACTCGTGGTCCGGTGGTTGGGTCAAGTGGCTGGCGGTGGCCGTCGTGGCCGGTGTGGTCGGTCTCGGGGTCAAAAGCATCTGGTTCGATCAGCAGAAATATTTGGTGCCCACAACCGTGGTTCCACAGGGGGCAAACCTTGCCAAGTTGCAGTGGCGTGCGGCCCCGGCAAACCTAGGCAGCCTTGGCGGCAAGTATCTTGCCGCAGGTTCACGCCCAACCGGTTATGCGCTCACCACGCTCTTCCCCGGCCACCTGGTAGAACGCGCCGATGTGGGTCAGTTCGCTCCAGATTCCTTGGCTCGGGTGGTAGTTATCAACAAGACCCAGTTGGGCAGTGGCATTCACTCGGGGGCGGACGTTGCTATTTGGGCCGCTGCTCGACTCAGCGGAAACCAGTTTGATGCCCCCAAGAAACTGGTGGTGCACGCAAAGGTGGCAAGGCTAATCAAGGCCTCGGCCATGTTCGGTTCGCAAAATCAGCAGGTCGAAGTCTTGATTGCACCGATAGAAACCCCAGCGGTTCTCGAGGCCATGGCCAGCGATTCCGCCGTCTTCCTGGTGGCACAGCAGTGATGCTTGACCTAGGTGCACCACAGGCTGAAAACCTTCCGCAATCGGCCAAACCGGCTCGTGTGATTTCGGTTCAGTCGGTGAGTGGTGGTGTTGGCCGAAGTGCGATTGCTGCGAATTTGGCGTTCGAGTTGGCGGCTACCGGCGCGAGGGTGGCGCTGCTTGACCTCGATGATGCCTGGCCCAGCCTGCACCGATATTTTGCGCTCCCGCAGCAGCAGGCTGCGGTACTGGCTGCAATGCGGCTGGTGTCGCAGCAGAAACTCGATTCAAATTCCATGGAGCAGCTCTCGGTGAGGCTGCTTGCCAAGGGAGTGGGAGTGGATTTTCTGAGCGGATTTGGCCTCGGGGAAAACCGTGCCAACCTAGATGCAGACCTCCTCGCCGGGCTACTTCAGACGCTGCGTCAGCGCTTTGATGTGCTGGTGCTTGACACCAACCCAGCCATGGATTCGGTGACGGGCGCCGTGGTGGCCACGCTAGTGGACGCTACGGCGCTGGTGACCCTCGGTGATGCCGTGAGTCTGGGCCGCCTGTTGGACGCCGAGGCCAAACTGCGCACCGCAGCCAACACGCTGCTCGTGGTAAACCGGCTTCGGGCAAGTGCGCTTGGTGCCAGGCCGGAGTGGCAGGTGCAGCAGTTGCTTCGCGACCGCAGCGTCTTCCGCCAGGCCGCGGTAGTCCCCGAGGATCAGGCTTTTGATGAAGCCCTGCTGCGCGGGCTGCCGTTGCGACAGGTTGCCCCAAAGTCACGTGCAGCGCAGGCCATCGCCGAGTTGGCCGTCAGGCTGGGTTGAGCGCCTGCCTGCTAGCGGGATGTCCTGGGCCAACCGAGCGGGAAGGCTCAAGTAATCTCAATAAACTTGTGGCATGGCATCGCTGTCGAGTCACATCAAGCAGCTTTCGAGCGCTTCAAATCAGGACCACGAGTGGTTCAACCTGCTGCTAAACGAGTGGCAGCTGGTTGCCGACCTCCTCAGCGCCGACCTGGTGCTTTGGCTGCCGGGCAAGGAGCCGGGCCAGTTCGTCGCAGCGGCCCACGCCCGCCCATCGGGTTCCTCGACCATCTTTTATCGCGACATCAGCGGTGAGCCGGTTCGTCCAATCTGGGCGGAACAGGTGCGCGATGCCTTTAGCTCCGGTGAAGTTATCGATCAGGTTGCGCTTTCATCGTTCGACGGCATCCCCAACCGACTCTCGGCGTTCCCGGTACGTCGTCGCATCAACCTCAACCAGGAGGCGGTGGGCCCGAACCCAATCGCGGTCATCACGCGTCACACCAATGTTGCCGACGGCCGCGCACCCAACAAGGTTCAGATCAACTACAACTCCGCCGGTCTAGACCTGCTGCGCATGATCAGCGAGGGAACCTTCCCGGACTTCGGTAATCCAACCGGGCCAAAGCGCGGTGCCCCGCGTGCCAACGACGGTCTGCTGCGTCTGGACACCGATGGCACGGTGGTCTTCGCCAGCCCAAATGGCCTCTCCGTGTTCAATTCCTTCGGCCTTCAGAAGGAGATTGAGGGTCAGCACCTGAGCAAACTGGTGACCCCACTGATTTCGGATGGTACCAACAAGACTGTGGACGAGTCACTGCCGCTTGTGCTGGAGGGTAAGGCGCCTTGGCGAGCCGACCTCGAGTCCAAGCACGGCACCATCACGCTGCGGTCCCTGCCACTGCGGTCGCACGGTCAGCGTATCGGTGCGCTCTTGCTCTGCCGCGATGTCACCGAACTGCGCAGCCAGGAACGTGAACTGATCACGAAGGATGCCACCATCCGCGAAATTCACCACCGGGTGAAGAACAACCTGCAGACCGTGGCCGCGCTGCTTCGCATGCAGGCTCGTCGCAGCAAGAGCACCGAGGCTCGTGAATCGCTAGATCAGGCCATGCGTCGAGTGGCCGCTATCGCCGTGGTCCATGACACGCTGGCCAGCGGCTTGAGCCAGGACGTCAACTTCGACGACGTTTTCGAGCGCGTACTGCTGCTGGCATCTGAGGTGGCGGCCAGCCACGGCACTAGCGTCAAGACTCAGAAGGACGGCAAGTTTGGTCCGCTGCGAAGTGAGATGGCAACTACCCTGGCTGTGGTCCTCACCGAGCTAGTCACCAACGCTGTTGAGCACGGTTTGGCCGAGCGCAGCGGGCTGGTGTCGGTGCACGTAGAGCGTAATGCTAAGAAGCTCACGGTTACCGTTGCCGACAACGGACGCGGGCTAGCCGGTGGCGCTGTGGGAAATGGCTTGGGAACTCAGATTGTGCGCACCCTGGTTGAGGGCGAACTGCGCGGCACCATCAAGTGGTTCTCGCCAAGCGAGGGCGGCACCCGAGCCGTCGTGGCCATCCCGCTATAGGCTGCGGGCCGCGCGGGTGAAACAGCGCCTTTTCAAAAACTTGAGTTGTGCTTTATTCGCCCGGGCGAAGCAGGGCAAAAGAAAAAGACCTGCCGAAGCAGGTCTTTTCAAAGATCTATTTAGCTTGCACGACGAGCGCGAGCGTACTTGCGCTTGAGCGACTTACGCTCGTCTTCCGAGAGACCGCCCCAAACGCCAGTGTCCTGGTTTTCTTTGATTGCGTACTCTAGGCAGTGGTTGGTCACGCCACACTCGCGGCAAATGGACTTTGCCTGTTCAATCTGCTCAACAGCTGGGCCGGTGTTGCCTACTGGGAAGAAAAGTTCTGGGTCTTCGGTGAGGCAGCGAGCTTCGTTCAGCCATTGCATATTCATGCAGATATATTCCTTTGTGTGAGGTGTCGGGCCGGGGCCGGACAGACGCCGTGGTGTGCGTCGAAAAAGCTTTGGGCGGTTACTTTTGGGGCCTGAGCGGCACCTTCGGTAACCTGAATATGGTTTCATAACAATGCCGGTTTGGCAATACTTTTTCTTTCACGACGGGCAGTAAATGAACAATCAGCGCATCAAATCCAGCGGTTCAAACGCAACCGATGGTGCGGCCAAGGCTTTGAAGGTGTTGGGTTGGGCTGCCTGGCTGGTCATTGCAGAGTCGCTTGCAATCGCACTGTTTGCCATTTACCTGCTGTGGGGTTTGCTGAGTGGTCAGGCTAAGGAGCCGGCCGGCGAATTGCTGTTGGTTGTGCTGTTTGCCGCGGCGGCTGCCTGGATCTTTTACGTTGCGATTTCGCTTCGTCGCGGTGCTCGGTGGGCTCGCTCGGCCAGTGTTTTTTGGCAGACTTGCCAGCTATTCCTGGCCAGCCAAAGTTTCACAGGCCGCGGTGCCAACTGGGGCATCGGTGGATTCCTGGTGGTGTCCTCGGTGCTGGTGTTGATTCTGGTATTCAACAAGGATGTGCTGGCGGAGAGCCGCCGCGACATCGAGAGCGGACGCTAGTCAATTCCCGATACTAGATCGACCGCTATTCGATGCCTAGGCGCTTGAGCATCATGGCAACGTGTCCGGTGGCCTTGACGTTGTAGAGAGCCTGCTGAATAACGCCGGCTTCATCGATCACAAAGGTGCTGCGAAGCACGCCGGTGTAGAGGCGGCCGTACAGGCTCTTTTCACCGAATGCACCATAGGCCTGGTGAATGGCTTTTTCCGGATCGGAAAGCAGCGGAAAGTGAAGGTCCTGCTTGTCCTTGAACTTTAGGAGTTTCTTAGGCTCGTCTGGGCTCACACCGATAACCGCATAACCATTGGTTTCCAAAGGTGGCAGAGCCTGGTCGAAGTCGGCCGCTTCCTTGGCGCAGGCTGGGGTGAGGGCGGCTGGGTAGAAGTACAAAATAACCTTGCGGCCTCGGTAATCAGAGAGCGAGACGGATTTGCCGTCCTGATCCAGCAGCTTGAAGTCTGGTGCGGAATCGCCGGCCTCTAAACGTGGATACTCGGTCATGATTTCCTTACGGTCTAGCAAAGTCCTTGATAACAATCTTGTTCATTCGCATCATGGCCTGCTGGGCGTATTCGCGCACGGCGGAATCTGAGTTGCCCAGGTACTGGAACATCTGAAATGGAACCACCTGCCAGCTGACGCCAAATTGGTCTTTGAGCCAACCGCAACGGCCGGGTTCGCCACCGTTGGCAGTTAGCGAGTCCCACAACCGGTCCACTTCGTCCTGACCGTCAACGCTGAGGCTGAGCGAGATGGCGTCGGTGAACGACGGCCCACCCTCAACGGCCATGCCAACAAACTGGTGGCCGTAAATGTCGAACTCGGCGGTGAAAAGCGGACCGCCAGGTCCCATCTGGTTGCGGGTGAGCACACGCATTTCTGCACCGAAAATTGAGCCGTAAAAATCGAGCGCCGCATCCAGTTGGCCTGCGCCATACCAGAGGAAGGTCTTCAGTTGAGTGGGCTGGTTTGCCGATTGGGTCATGGGCTTAGTCTAGGTTGCCCGGCTTTGGGTAAACGTCATCTTGTGAGGCGTCGGATTTTTCACTAAGATTGTCTCTTGTTGCGCGCAAGTGCGACGATGCGCCTCTAGCTCAATCGGCAGAGCAACTGACTCTTAATCAGTGGGTTCCGGGTTCAAGTCCCGGGGGGCGCACGAAAGACCCAACCTTCTCACGAGTTTGGGTCTTTTTTATTGCGCTGCTTCGCCCGCGCGCATAAAACACCACTCAAGACCTTTGCTGGCGCTGCTTCCATATGGCGCTGCTTCGCCCGCGCATTGCCCGCGCGAATTCTTGCGCGAGGAAATGCCAAAACTCCCCAACGGAAAACCGTGCGGGGAGTTTTGCGTTAATCGGGGTTTAGGGGCGAACCAGCACCTTGATGGCCTGGCGGGTAGCCATCGCCTCGTAGCCGGCGGCAATGCTGTCCAGGTTGACCTCCATGTCGAACATCTTGCCCGGGTTGATGCTGCCATCCAGGATGTCCGGCATCAGGGTCTCGATGTAAGCACGGGCCGGGGCAACGCCACCGTAGACGCCGATGTTGCGCATCACGGTCATGAAGTCCAGCGGAACATTGCTGTATTGGGCGGCGCCGACGCGGCCGATCATGCCGTAGTCGCGCACCATTCCGATGGACATATCGATAGCCGACTGGGTGCCGACGGCCTCCAGTACGCGGTCCGCGCCGTCGCCCTTGGTAAGTTCGCGAACCGCGGCGATGCCTTCAGCATCGCGGGCGTCAACCACATCGGTGGCACCGAATTCGCGGCCCAGGCTGCTGCGGGATTCATGACGGCTAATCAGGATGATGCGTTCGGCGCCTAGCTTCTTGGCACCGATCACCGCGGAAAGACCTACCGCACCATCGCCCACCACGGCAACGGTCTCGCCCGGCTTCACGCCGGCTGAAACTGCTGCATGGTACCCCGTGCAGAGCACATCTGAGAGAGTGAGCAGCGATGGGATTAGGGCGTCGCCCTCTGCAACTGGAAGTTTGACAGCAGTGCCGTCAACCCAGGGAATGCGGACGAACTCGGCCTGGCATGCTGAGCCACCGCCATGACCGAAAAATTCGATGTTGCGGCAGCTGGTCTGGTGACCGCGCTGGCAGTTATCGCAGAAACCACAACTCGCAACAAACGGGATTACCACGAGGTCGCCAACCTTGAAACCACGCACTTCAGCGCCGATTTCTTCAATGACGCCAATCACCTCGTGACCTTTCGGAATTCCGGCTTCCTTGGGCGCCATGCTCCAGTAATCCCATAGGTCGCTTCCACAGATGCAAGCAACCACGGTGCGAATCACGGCATCGGTGGGCTTTTCGATGATGGCCATCGGAGCTTCGATCACACGGGCTTCGCCCTTATTGAACAGATACGTTGCCTTCATGGGGGAACCTTCCTCAAACTTGTTTAAAGTCTGGGGCAAAGTTTGCACAGGTAAACACGCTGGAGCGGGTTTAGTTGTTACAGGTATTGGCAGTGCCTCCCTGGTTGCTTGTGTAGTGCACACAGCCGGTTACTCTAAAAAGATGGACACCAAAAGCGCAATCAGCGAGTTTTTCAAAACTCGACGGAGCCGCCTAACGCCGGAACAGGCGGGGGTGCCTGTTTATGGATTCAACCGGCGCGTGAGCGGGTTGCGCAGGGAAGAGGTGGCGCTTCTCGCTGGAGTGAGCGTTGATTACTACACGCGAATTGAGCGCGGCAATGTTGCTGGTGTTTCCATCAGTGTGCTTGATGCGCTGTCCCGAGCGCTGCAATTAACTGAGGTTGAGCGAGAACACCTGTACCGTCTGGCGAACCTTGCCAATACCCGCAAAACGGTTCGCGGGAGCCTACATCAGGTTCGCCCAGCACATCAGTGGATGCTGGACTCGATTACAGAGACCCCCGCCTATTTGGGTAACGCCAGAATGGACATCTTGGCTACCAATGTGCTGGCCGAGGCGCTCTATTTACCGATCATCGAATCTCCGGTGGCTGGAAGAAATATCGCTCGTTACGTATTTCTGGATCCATCATCGGCGCAGTTCTTTCAGCAGTGGACAAAGATTGCAGAGGATACTGCGGCCTCGCTACGAATGTCCGCCACTCGTTTTGCCAACGAACCAGAGGTTTCAAACTTGATTGGTGAGTTGGGCACTAAGAGCGAGTATTTCCGCACACTATGGGCACGCGCAGATGTGCGCCAGCACACCACAGGACAGAAAACAATGGTGCATCCGGAGGTTGGGGAGTTGCTGCTTGGATTTGAGGGTATGCAACTTGCTTCGGATGACTTCATGAAGGTTGTCATCTACAACTTTGAACCAGGTACACCAACCGCCGAACGCGTTAAGTTGTTGGGTTCATTGCAGGCTACGAAAACCCGCATCTAGTCTGACGACATGAAGAATCACAAGATTTTTGAGTGGCTGGGTGTGGCCACCGCGATTGCGTATTCGCTGCTGGTTGCCTCCAACACTGGGTTTGAGTTCATTGGGTTTGGACTGCTGTTGGCATCCTCAGTTCTGATTGCTATCTGGGCTTGGCTGGGCAAGCATCGCGGTATCTTGTTTCTGCAGTTCTTCTACGCAGTGGCCGGAGTGATCGGCATGGTGCGCTGGTACAACCACGGCTAGCAACCAAACGCTAAGCCTACAGTTTTGTGAAGTTGGCAAACCGAAGGCGTTGCAAATCTGGGTTTAACCTGACCGGTCAACGTGAGGCTGGCTCATCATTTTTCACCGAAATGTTGGGTCGGTGGTTAGCCGAATATTTGGCGTAAAAGCGAAGGTCTAGTTCACTCAAAATCCGCTGACTTATCCACAAATGCTGTGTTTACTTGGCTCTGTCCGCAATGGCCGCCCGGCCGGCGGTAGGGGAGTAAACATGTCAAAGCTTTTCAAGAAGATCGCTGCCAAACTGACTGCTCTGGTGGAATCGGAAACCGGAGCCTCGGCGGTTGAGTACGCGCTGCTGGTTGGCCTAATCGCGGTCGCCGTGATTGTTGCGGTCTCCACGCTCGGTGGCAACCTGGCCCACGCCTTCAACAGTGTTGCAACCACGCTTCCTGCGCCATAACTCCGAGTCTGGTGCGGTAGCGCTGGAGTTTGCCATCGTATTTCCGGTATTCCTGTTCATGCTGCTATTTCTGCTTGATGCCGGCCGGTTCCTGCTAGTGCAGATTGCGCTCAACAGTGCCGCCGAGGTGGGTGCGCGCTATGTTGCGATGTCTGCGAATGTGACCACCACCACCGAGCAGACCCGCCTGGCAGTGCCGGATTCGCTGGTGCGGTTGGCGATGTTGGATGGCACGGTTAATAGTCTTGGCGTCTACACAACTGCCGAAGTCTGCCCGATCGGTGCCGAGAACTACACCCAGCTGAACCCGGCCAACGGTGTCTACGAGGCAGCCCCGGATGCGCTCTGCAGTGATCTCAACCTGGGGTACTCTTGCACCACCTCGCCCGCAGGTTGGCGTGCGGTTAGCGCCGCCCAACTCAGCTTCAAGTGGATCACCCCGGTGGGCCTAATCCAGAACCTGGCCTACCCGGACGACCTCAGCAACGGCTCCG
>Ga0228699_1000832_pt1 | contig 19336 bp, 17 predicted proteins | sample McNCre217_Aug_MG_FD_178016 | JGI IMG/M metagenome (GOLD analysis project Ga0228699, IMG submission 178016) | Freshwater microbial communities from McNutts Creek, Athens, Georgia, United States - 2-17_Aug_MG | ecosystem: Environmental > Aquatic > Freshwater > Creek | place: USA: Georgia... | reverse complement strand
CTGGCAGGTGCAGGCCCATGATCTCCATGAGCATCTGGTTGGAGTTGGCCGTGCCGTAGAAGGTGCAGGTGCCGGCCGAGTGGTACGAGGCCGATTCGGCTTCGAGCAGGGCCTCGCGGTCCACCAGGCCCTGGGCGTACTGCTGGCGCACCTTGGCCTTCTGGTCGTTGGCCAGGCCCGAGGTCATGGGGCCGGCCGGCACGAACACCGTGGCCAGGTGACCAAAGCGCAGCGCGCCCATCAGCAGGCCGGGCACGATCTTGTCGCACACGCCCAGGTACAGGGCGGCGTCGAAGGTCTTGTGCGACAGCGCCACGGCCGCGGCCAGGGCGATCACATCGCGCGAGAACAGCGACAGCTCCATGCCGTCGTCGCCCTGGGTGATGCCATCGCACATGGCGGGCACGCCGCCCGCCACCTGGGCCACGCCGCCCAGCACCCGGGCCACACGCTTGATCTGCTCAGGGTAGGTGGCGTAGGGCTGGTGGGCCGACAGCATGTCGTTGTAGGCCGTGACGATGCCGATGTTGGGCGCCTTGGCCTCGCGGATGGCCAGCTTGTCGTGCGCGGGCGAGGCGGCGAAGGCGTGCGCGAGGTTGGCGCAGCCCATGCCTTTGCGTTGCGTGCCGGCTTTGCTGGCGCGGTCGACCACGGCCAGGTAGGCGGCGCGGCTGGCGGTGCTGCGCTCGCGGATGCGCGCGGTGACGGCGGCCACCACGGGGTGCATCAGGGGTGGGTTGGGTGTGCTCATGGGATGCCTTTCAAAGCGCTCAGGCGCCGATCCACACGCCCACAGGGTGCTGGGGCGCGTGCAGCACCAGCGAGACGGGGCGCTGGGTGCCGGGGTTCTCGCGGGCGAGCTGGTAGATGGTGTGCTTGGCGGCGCCCGAGATCTGCAAGGCCACGTGGCGGCCTTGGCGCAGCGCCGGCAGGGTGAGGGTCAGGCGGTCATGCGGGGCGTGTGGCGGGCGCACGGGCGTGACCAGCGTGGCGGTGTCGGTCGAGAGTGCGGCGTCCAGGCCCTGGGCCTGCGCGAACAGCGAGGCCGTGTGGCCGTCCAGGCCCATGCCCAGCACCACCACGTCGGCAGGCCACAGCGGGCGCAGGCGGGTTTCCAGCTCGCGGGCCCAGGTCTCGTACTGGGCGGCAGCCTGAGGCCAGGCGGGCGCGGCGCCGCCGGTGAAGGTGGGGGGCACCCAGCTCACGAAAGTGGCCGCCGCAGCCGGGCCTTGCAGCAGGTGGCGCTGCACCAGCGCGCCGTTGTTGTCGGGGTGCTCGACGGGCACGCAGCGCTCATCGACCAGGGTGATGGTGACGCGGGCCCAGTCCAGCGGGTAGCCCGACAGCGCCTTGAACAGCGGGATGGGCGACTTGCCGCCCGAGACGCACAGCAGCGCGTGGCCGCGCTGGGCGATGGCGTCCGCCAGGCGGCGGGCGATGTCCTGGGCCAGGCCGTCGGCCAGGGCTGCTTCGTGGGCGTGGGGGTGTTCGACGAGGGTCATCGGGTGGATGTCCTGCAAGGTGGGCGCCTCGCCTTGTGAGCGGGGGCGGCCCGGGTTCAAGAAATCGATCGCTGGGGCACCGTGGGCGCTGCGGGCGCTGGCGGCGCTGAGGGGGTGCTCAGGCCTCCTCGGCCCACTGCATGTCGGTGCGGGCCGTGAGCGCCGACGACGCGGCCGGGCCCCAAGTGCCGGCGGCATAGGGGCGCGGGGCTTCGCCCAGGTCTTGCCAGCCGTTGAGGATGGGTTCGGCCCAGCTCCACGCGGCTTCGAGCTCGTCGTGGCGCATGAAGTGGGTCAGGCGGCCGCGGATCACGTCCATCAGCAGGCGCTCGTAGGCTTCGGCGCGGCGCTCGGTGAAGGCGGTGTGCAGGTCGAGGTCCAGCGTCACGGGGCGGCGCTTCATGCCACTGCCCGGCTCCTTGGCCATGATCTGCAGCTGCACTGACTCTTCAGGCTGCAGCGTGATCACCAGGCGGTTGACGGGCTGGTGGTAGGCATCGGGGAAGATGTTGAACGGCTGGTTGGCGAACTCGATGACGATCTCGCTCTTGCGCTCGGCCATGCGCTTGCCCGTGCGCAGGAAGAAGGGCACGTTGGCCCAGCGCCAGCTGTCGATGTAGGTGCGCAGGGCCACGAAGGTCTCGGTCTGGCTGCCCGGGGGCACGTTGGCCTCTTGCAGGTAGCCGGGCACGGGCTTGCCGTCCATGTTGCCCCCCGTGTACTGGCCACGCACCACGTCGCGTTGCAGCTCGGCCGGGCCGATGCGGCGCAGCGACTTCAGCACCTTGAGCTTCTCGTCGCGGATGGCGTCGGCATCGAGCGAGACGGGCGGCTCCATGGCGACGATGGCCAGCAGCTGCAGCAGGTGGTTTTGCACCATGTCGCGCAGACAGCCGGTGCCATCGTAGAAGCCGGCGCGGCTGCCCACGCCCACGGCCTCGGCCACGGTGATCTGCACGCTGCGGATGTGGCCGGCGCGCCAGATGGGCTCGAAGATGGAGTTGCCAAAGCGCAGCACCATCAGGTTCTGCACCGTTTCTTTGCCCAGGTAGTGGTCGATGCGGTAGATCTGGTGCTCGGCGAAGTGGCGGCCCACCTGCTGGTTGATGGCGCGGGCCGAGGCCAAGTCATGGCCTAGCGGTTTTTCCAGCACCACGCGGGCCTGGGCATCGACCAGGCCGCAGCCGGCCAGGTGTTCGCAGATGCCGGCAAACAGGCTGGGCGCCGTGGCCAGGTAGAACACGCGCTGGGCGCCCGAACGGGTGCGTGAAGCCAAGCGGGCGTAATCGGCGGCTTGGCTGGCGTCCAGCGGCACGTAATCGAACAGGGCGACAAAGCGCGCCCACACCTCGTCTTGCAACTCGGCTTCGTCGATGAAGGCGCGCGAGGCCTGCAGCACCTGGGCCACGTACTCGTCGCGCTGCATGGCCTGACGGCCCAGGCCGTAGATGCGGGTGTCGGGGGGCAGGCGGTCGTGCGTGAACGCCATGAACAGCGCCGGCAGCAGCTTGCGGATGGACAGGTCACCCGTGGCGCCAAAGATGAGGAGATCCAGCTTGTCGGGCTGGGCCAGGGCAGTGGGGGCGGGGGTGGGCACGGTGTCTGTCCTCTTGTTCACTTTGCAGTGATGTAACGGCGTTACTTATGTGCGCGTAAAAACATTACAACGCATCTTAACGAAAACTTTCCCGCTTGTGAAGGCCCGGCGCCGGCCGGCGTCAGGCCTCCAGCTTGAGGAACACTTCGCGGTCGGGCGCGAAGTTGGCGTACAGCGGCATCAGGGCACCGCCCAGGGCGCGCGCGTCCGAGCCGATGGTGCCGGGCAGCACCTCGGGGGCGAACACGCCTTCCCAGCGGTACTCCTGCAGGGCGGTTTGGGTGGCCAGCACCAGTTGTTGGTGCAGGCCGCGTGAGAACGAGCCATCGACGATCACGCCGTCGATGTCGAGCAGGCTGGCCGTCACGTTGGCGGCCATGGCGATGCCGCGCGCCGTTTGCGCAAGCCAAGCCTGGCTGTGCGGCGCCCAGGGGGCCTGCAGGGCGCGTTCGTCGTAGGCGGCGCTGGGGTCGATGCCCGCTTGCTCAAAGGCCTGTTCGAGGTTTTGCAGCGAGGCCACGCTCAGCAGCTGCGGCGGCAGGCCTTGGTTGGCACCCTGGCTCAAGCCCAGTGGCAGCGAGCCCACGGCCCCACCATTGCCATGGCGGCCGGGGTGCAGGCGGCTGTCAAGCACCAGGCCGCCGCCAATGAAGGTGTCCACGAACACATACAGGAAGCTGCGCACCGTGCGGCCCACACCGGCCACCAGCTCGGCCACGCAGGCGGCCGAGGTGTCTTTCACCAGGTGCACATCCAGGTCGGTCACGCTTTGCAGCGAGCGCACCAAATCGAGCTGCTGCCAGCGTTGCGCCTTGTCTTGCGGCATGCCCAGCAGCGTCTGCCAGCCCCCCAAGAAGAACGGTGCGGCCACGCCCACGCCTTGCAGGCGATCAGCCAAGCCGGCGCCCTGGATGTCGAGGTGGGCCTGCAGGCGCTGGATGTCGCGGCCGATGTCGGCGAACAGCTGGTCAGGATCGGGCCAAGGGTAGGGCGTGCTGTGGCGCAGGCGCACGGCGCCGGTGAAGTCCACCAGCAGCGCATCCATGCTGCGGCGGCCCACCTTGATGCCTACCGAAAACGCGCCATCGGGGTTGAGCGCAATCGGCACCGAGGGCTGGCCCACGCGGCCACCCCGCACCGGGGCTTGCTTGCGCACCAGGTCTTCGGCCTGCAGCCGGTCGATGATGAGTGACACGGCCTGCGCGCTGAGGTGGGTCAGCCGCGCCAGCTCGGCCTTGGGCAAGGCCCCATGCAGCCGGATGGCCTGCAGCACCACGCGCTCGTTGTACTGGCGCACGCCCCCTTGGTTGGAACCACGGGCTTGCAAGGGCAAGGTGGGGCGGGGGGCGGTGCGGGACATGGCGGGTACTGCGGTCATCGTTCCATCAACAGGGGCGTGGGCAGTGGCCGCAGCAGCGTCAGGGCCGCAGGGCTTCGCCGATCACGCCTTTCTTGATCAGCACATTGCCATAAGGTTGGGGGTCACCCGTCAGCACAATGGCGGTGGCGCCACGGGTGCGCTCATAAAAAGCGAAGCGCTCGATGAACTCGGTGTCTTCGGGCGCTAGCCAGCCTTTGCTGCGCAGCAGGCTTTGCACGTCGCGCTGCAGGCCCGAGGCGTAGCCCTCGGGGCTGTTGCACACCTTCATGAAGCCCACGGGCTTCTCGGCCGGCGTGCCCAGCGGCAGCAGGCTCAAGATGGCCTCGGTCATGCGCAGCACCGTGGTGCAGGGCATGCGGATCAGCGGCTTGTTGCCGCCGCCCGGCTCACGCGCCAGGGTGGCGGCGGTGAAGTTCGCGTCCGCCACGATGATCTCGTCACCATGGCCCATCTCGGCCAGCACCTTGAGCAGGTCCGGCGTCAGCAGGGGGTCGATGCCCTTCAGCACAGGGCCTCCCGGGGCAGTTGCTCGGGCGACATCGCACCGGTCATCACCGACACGGTGTCGGCCATCGAGATCATCTTGGGGTTGAGCACGGCGGCCCGCTTGCCCAGGCGCTGCACGTGGATGCGGTCGGCGATCTCAAAGACGTGCGGCATGTTGTGGCTGATCAGGATGACGGGCAGGCCCTTGTCGCGCACGCGGCGGATCAGTTCCAGCACCATGTTGCCCTCCTTCACGCCCAGGGCGGCGGTGGGCTCGTCCATGATCACCACGTTCTTGGCGAAGGCCGCCGCGCGGGCCACGGCCACGCACTGGCGCTGGCCGCCCGAGAGCGTCTCGACCGCCTGCCTCATCGAACGGATGCCCACCTTCAGGTCGTTCATGCGCTCGATGGCTTCTTCCAGCATGCGCTTCTTGTCGATCATGCGCAGCATGCGGGGCAGCACGCCGGGCTTGATCAGCTCGCGGCCCAGAAAGAGGTTCTCGGCGATCGTCATTGCCGGGGCCACGGCCAGGTCCTGGTACACCGTTTCGATGCCCTGGCGGCGTGCGTCGATGGGCGACTTCATGTGGATGCGCTGGCCGTGCATCTGGATCTCGCCCTCGTCGGGGATGGTGGCGCCGGAGAGCGCCTTGATCAGCGAGGACTTGCCCGCGCCGTTGTCGCCGATCACGGCCAGGATCTCGCCGGCGCGCAGCTCGAAGTCGGCGCCGTCGAGCGCGGTGACCTGGCCGTAGCGTTTGACCAGGCCTTGGGCCTGCATCACGATGGGTTGGGTGGAGGTGGCAGCTGCCGCGTGCATGGGGTGGGCTCCTTCAAGGGTGCTTCAAGGGGGCTTGAACAGGTGCGCTCAGCGCTGCTTGTGGGTCAGCTGGTCGGTGGCCACAGCCAGGATGACCAAGATGCCGGTGATCAGGATCTGGTAGACGGACGACACGCCCATCAAGGTCAGACCGTTGCGGAAAACGCCCACGATCAGCGCGCCGATCAGCGTGCCCAGCAGGTTGCCGCGGCCACCGAAGAGGCTGGTGCCGCCCAGCACCACGGCGGTGATGGAGTCGAGGTTCTCGGTCTGGCCGGCTTGCGGGTCGCCCACGCCAGTGCGGGCCACCGACAGCATGGCGGCGATGCCGTAGAAGGTGCCGGCCAGGGCGTACACGCTCAGCAGCACGCGCTCGGTGGAGATGCCGGTCAGGCGGGCGGCTTCGCGGTTGTTGCCCACCGCGTAGAGGTGGCGGCCCGGCGCGGTCTGCGTCAGCGCGAACCAGGTGATGCCGTACAGCGCCAGCAGCACCAGCACGCCGCGCGCCACGGGGGTGCCCAGCAGCATCACCGGGTCGCCCAGGTAGGTCATGGCCTCGGGCAGGTCGGTCACGGTTTGCGAGCCCGAGTAGATCTGCGTGATCGCAAAAGCGATGTTCATGGTGCCCAGCGTCACGATGAACGGGGGCAGCTTGATGCGCGTGACCAGCAGGCCGTTGACCCAGCCAAACAGGGTGGTGGCGGCCACGCCGACCATGATCGCCAGCATGGGGTGCAGCCCCAACTCGACGGCGAACTTGGTCATGATGATGGAGCCCAGCGCCATCACCATGCCGCACGACAGGTCGATGCCCGCCGTCAAGATGATCAGGGTCTGACCGACGGCCAGCAGCCCCACCACCATCACCTGTTGCATCACCAGAGAGAAGTTCTGGCCAGACAAGAAGGTGTCGGTCTTGTACGAGAAGAACGCGCACGCGGCCAGCAAGGCCAGCAGCGGCCCCAATGTGGACATCGGGGGCAGGCGACGGGCGAGGTCTTTCATGGCAAGTCCTGCTTGGGGTGAGGGGGTGGTGGAAGAAGCCAGCATGTCAGTCAGTCCTGTCGATCGCTCAGATCACTTCTTGCCCCAGCACAGGTCCAGGCCCACCTTGGCGTCCTTGCTGTCCACACCGGCCACGGCCTTGTTGGCGATTAGGGTCACGCCGGTGTCGGTGTAGCCCGCCACCTTCTTGCCGGTTTGCGCGTAGCTCACGCCGGCTTCCACGCCCATCGAGGCCATCTTCAGCGGGTACTGCTGCGAAGTGGCGGCGATCTTGCCGGCGGCCACGTCCTTCACGCCCTGGCAGCCACCGTCCACCGAGACGATCATCACGGCCTTTTCCTTGCCAGCGGCCTTCAGCGCCTTGTAGGCACCGGCGGCAGCGGGTTCGTTGATCGTGTAGACCAGGCTGATGTCGGGGTTCTTTTGCAGGCAGTTCTCCATGGCGGTCTGGCCCTTGGCCTGGTCGCCGTACGAGTCGGCCATGCACACCACTTCAGCCGGCTTGCTCAGCTCGTTCGACGTGGCGGGGTGGGCTTCCAGGCCAAAGCCCTTGAGGAAGCCGTTGTGGCGCTGGGCACCCACGGGGTGGCCGGGGAACAGGTCGAGCGTGGCGATCTTCACGGGCTTGCCGCCCAGCGAGGCCTTGGCGTACTGGCCGATCAACACGCCGGCCTTGTAGTTGTCGGTGGCGAACAGGGCATCCACGGCTTCTTGCGGGTCGGTGGGGCTGTCGAGGGCGATGACCAGCACGCCCTTGTCGCGCGCCTTCTTGATGGCCGGGATGATGGCCTTGGCGTCCGAGGGGGTGATCAGGATGGTCTTGGCCCCGGCCGCGATCATGTTCTCGATCGCGGTGACCTGACCGGCGTTGTCGCCGTCTTGCTTGCCAGCGGCCGTCAGCAGCTTGGCGCCCTTGGCCTTGGCGGCTTCGGCGGCGCCTTCCTTCATCTTCACAAAGAACGGGTTGGTCTCGGTCTTGGTGATCAGGCCGACGATGGGCTGATCAGCCGCGGTGGCAGCGAACGATGCAGCGGCCAGTGCAACGGCACCGAACGTGGTGGCCAGGATGCGGCGAGTGGTCATGTTGGAAGCTCCTCAGTCAGGGGGTTTGGGTCTGTCCAGATCTGCGTCGCGCCGGCACCCGGCAGCGGAAGCCAAAGCACGACCGCGGAGCGAAGTATCGGAACGGAACATTAATAAATCAAGTGGTTGTATTAATGGGAAACCCTAGTGTCAAACCCTAGGTCGCGCCGCCACACTGGCGACTGTGCACAGTGACCCGCATGGCGCCCGCCAAGCGGCCCACTGCTGATTTCCGGAGACCCATCCATGTTTGCCAGCCTGGGCGAAGCCCTTGTCGACCTGATCGAACACGCCGACGGACGCTACGAGCCGTGTCTGGGTGGCTCGGTGTGCAACTTCACGCGTGCGGTGGCCCGCCAGGGCGAGGCCATCCGCTACCTCAACCCGCTGTCCACCGACACCTTTGGCGAGCGCTTCGTGGCCCGCTTGCGCGACGACGGCGTGGCCATCGACCCGCCGTGGCGCTCGGACTGCCCCACCTCGCTGGCCGTGGTGTCGCTGGGGGCGGGCGGGGTGCCGCAGTACGTGTTCCACCGCGAGCACGTGGCCGACCGCGACGGCAGCGCCGACCAGCTCATCGAGCGCATGCCCATGGACACGGCGCTGCTGCACGTGGGGGGGCTGGCCCTGATCCCGCCGGACGACGACAAGGTGATGGCCGTGATGGCCGCCGCCCGCGACCGTGGCGCGCTGATCTCGGTCGACGCCAACCTGCGCACCGTGGTGGTCGGGCGCGACGCCCAGCGCCAGCAGGCCTACCGCCAGGCGGTGAGCCGCGTGCTGGGCCAGGCCGACATCATCAAGCTCAGCGACGAAGACATCACCCACATGGGCTGGGGCGTGCGCGCCGACGACGACGAGGGCATGCGGGCCCTGGCGCAAGACCTGGTGGCCCAAGGCGCCGGCCTGGTGGCCCTGACGCTGGGGGCTGCAGGTGCCTGGCTGGTCAATGCCCAAGGCGCGATCAAGCGCAGCGTGCCCCAGGGCATCACGGTGGTGGACACCGTGGGCGCCGGCGACTGCTTCCAGGCCGGCATGCTGGTCTGGCTCAAGAAAACCGGACGCCTGGTGCCGGGCATGCTCAGCGCGCTGGGCCCGGATCAGCTCGACCAAGCGCTGGAGCACGCCATGGCCGCAGCCGCCATCAACGTGCAGCGCCAGGGCTGCCAGCCGCCGAGCTGGTTGGAGACGCGCGGTGCCGTCGAGCAGGCCCGATTGGCGGCCTGAATCCGCACAGCCTCGGGGCCGTCAGTCCGGCCGGTAGCGCCGGCTGATGAGGTTGTGTTTCACCTGGTGCAAGCGCGCGGGCAGGGCGTCGCCCAGCTGCAGCGCCACGCCCGTGGCCAGGATGTCGATCACCATCAGGTGCAGCAGGCGCGACACCATGGGGCTGAACTCTTCGTAACTCTCGGGGTGATCGGCCGCGATGTGGATGCGCGCCATCGCCGCCAGCGGCGAGCCGCTGCAGGTGATGGCGATCGTGGTGGCGCCTTGTTTGTGCGCCAGCTCGGTGGCGTCCAGCAGGTCGCGGCTGCGGCCCGCATTCGAGATCACCACCAGTGTGTCTTCGGGCTGCATCAGCGTCGCGCCGATGACCTGCAGGTGCCCGTCGGCGTGCGCCGTGGCGTGGCAGCCCATGCGGAAGAACTTGTGCTGCCCGTCCAGCGCCACGATGCCGGAGTTGCCCACACCGTGGAATTCAATGCGCCGGCCCGCCCGCACCGTGGCCGACAGCGCGGCAATCGCCTGCTCCACCGGGCGCACCGGTGCCATCTGGCGAAACGTGCGCAGCACCTCGATGGTGTTGTCGGCGATTTTGTCGATCAGCTCGTGGCCGCCGTCTTGCGCGCTCACCGCCTGGTGCACAAAAGGCACGCCGCTGGCGCCCAGGTTGCCAGCGAGCTTGAGGCGGAAATCCGACCAGCCCTCGAAGCCCAGGCTGCGGCAAAAGCGCACCACGGTCGGGCTGCTCACCCCGGCCTGGCGGGCCAGTTCGGCCACGGGCAGGGCCACGGCGGCACGCGGGTCGGACAACACGGCGCGGGCCACTCGCTCTTCGGCGGCAGACAGGTGGTCGAGCTGGCGGGCAATCTGGTCGATCAGGGCCATGCGGCAAAAGGCTGGGCAGACGTGAGGGGAGGGGGCGCCGCAGGCGCGGTCAGGAGGACACAGTCTAGGCGCAACGGGCCGGCCCACCACGGCGGGTGGCCGCAGGGCGTGTGAAAATCAAGCTCCACACCGAGCCCCTCCACCCAGCCATGCGCCTGCTGCTTGCAGAAGATGACCCCATCCTTGCTGACGCCTTGTCGGCCAACCTGCGCGCAGCCGGCTTCGACGTCGAGGTGGCCGAGAACGGTGCCGTCGCCGAATACCTGCTGATCAAGCACCCGTTTGACCTCGGGGTGATCGACCTGGGCCTGCCCATGGTGGACGGCCTGACCGTGATCAAGCGCGCGCACGCCGCACGGCCCACGCTGCCGCTGCTGGTGCTGACCGCGCTGGATGGCCTGGAGAGCCGCGTTGCCGGCCTCAATGCCGGGGCCGACGACTACATGACCAAGCCCTTCGACTTCCCTGAGCTCGAGGCGCGCATCCGGGCCCTGCTGCGGCGTTCGCGGCTGGGTGCCCCGCCGGCGGCGCCCGGGTTGGGTGGCTCGTCGGCGGTGTCGCCCCGGGCCAGCACGCCCGTGCAGGTCACTGGGCAGCTCAGCTTTGACCGCGACGCCCGCCGCGTCATGGTGCAGGGCCAGTCGGTCGACCTCTCGCCGCGCGAGTGGATGCTGCTCGATGCCCTGCTGCTCAACGAGGGCAAGGTGGTCACCAAAGATCAGATCGCTGTGGCCTGGTCGGGGGATGCCCAAGAGGCCGGCACCCCCTCGGGCTCGCTGGAGGTGATCGTGCACCGCCTGCGCCGCAAGCTCGAAGGCTCGGACGTGTCCATCCGCACCGTGCGCGGCTTGGGCTACCTGCTCGAAAACGCCTGATCGGCCGACGCGATGCACGAGCGCCGCCGCCCTGGATGGAAAGGTCGGCTGCGCCGATTCTGGTTCGAGCTGCCGGGCGTCAACCCAGGCACCCGCCCGCTGCGGCGTTACCTGATGATCTGGTTGCTGGTGCCCCAGTTGGTGCTGTGGGCGGGCGCGGCCGTCATGTCCTACCAGGTGGCGGCGCGCTACGCGAACCTGGCCATCGACCGCAGCCTCTATCAGGCGTCGCGCGCGCTGGCCCGCCAGGTCAAGCCCACGGGCAGCGGCTTCCTGATCGACCTGCCGCGAGCGGCCCGCGACATCCTGGAGTCTGACCCCGACGAGCAGGTCTACTACATGGTCAGCTCGCCGCCCGGGCAGTTCATCTTGGGCAACAAGGCGCTGGCCAAGCCTCCGGTGTCGCTGGCAGGGCAGGGCGATTCATCCTCGGACGAGCCGCGTTTCTACGATGACCAGATCAAGGTCGGCCGCACCAAGGTGGCCGTGCGCGTGGCTGCGCTTTACATCCGCTGGGGCGAGCCCAACGACCAGCGCCTGATGCTGGTGCAGGTGGCCAAAAGCCGCGTGGGCCGCGATGCCCTGGTGGGCCGCATCCTGGGCGACATCGCGCTGCCGCTGGTGGCGCTGGTGCTCACCATGTCGTTGATCGTGTGGGTGAGCCTGCGTGCCGGCCTGGCGCCCTTGGCGAGGCTGCAGCAGGCCGTGCGCGACCGCCCAGCGGGCGACCTCGCGCCCATCCGCCTGGGGCAGGTGCCCGAGGAAATCGCCGTGCTGACCTCGGCCGTCAACGGCTTGCTGCACCGCGTGCAAGACAGCGTGGCCGGGCAGCGCCAGTTCATCAGCGACGCCGCGCACCAGCTGCGCACGCCCCTGGCCGGCCTCAAGAGCCAGACCGAGCTGGCGCTGAAATCCACCGCCGATCCTGAACTCAAGGCCCGGCTGCAGCGTGTGCACGAATCGGCCACGCGCTCGGCCCACCTGGTCAACCAGTTGCTCACGCTGGCGCGGGCCGAGCCTGAATCTGTCAACGTGATCGGCCGCAGCCGCTTCGATGTGCGCCGCATGGTCAGCGAGCTCACGGCCGAGCTCGTGCCCCGGGCGTTGCAGGCCGGCGTCGACCTTGGCCTCGATGACACCGACGATGAGGCCTCTCCCGCGCCGCAACTGCCGCTGAGCCTGCTGGGCAACGCCTTGCTCATGCGTGAAGCGGTGTTCAACGTGATCGACAACGCCATCCGCTATGCCGGCTCTGGCAGCGAGGTGACCGTGGGCGTGGGCCACGATGCCCAGCACATGTGGGTGGCGGTGGACGACAGTGGCCCTGGGGTCGATCCGGCCCACCTGGACGCCGTGTTCCAGCGTTTCTTTCGCGCAACACATGGCGGCACAGGCTGCGGTCTGGGCCTGGCGATCGTGAAGGAAATCGTGGAACGCCACGGCGGCGAGGTGCACCTCGCCAATCGGGATCCGCACGGATTGAGCGTGAAATTGGTCTTCCCGCTGGGCTGAGGCCCGTACGCATTTGCGTGGCGTGATACGCCGTTGCGCCACCCCTCAAATGAGGGGTTTGGCTTATAGCTCCAGATTACAGGCTTGGCAATAGGAGAAGATTCCGACATGCATTGTTAATGCCTCGTTAATACTTCGTTGGCCCCGAAAGCACCTCGCTGAGTGCGCCCGGGTTTCGTTCAACCGCCAACGAAGAGACAACATGAAGACCTCCCACATCCTCCGCTCTGTCCCCGTGATGGCCCTGGGTGCCATGCTGGCCATTCCGGCCGCCGCCCAGCTGTCGCTGGAGTCCAATGGCTACTTCCGCGCTGGTCCCCAGCAAACGGACAAGAACAGCAACCGCGCCTGCTACCAGCTGTCGGGCTCTGAGTTCAAGTACCGTCTCGGCAACGAGTGCGACTTCTACGGTGAGTTCCTGTTCACGGGCAACATCAAGAAGGACACGGGCGAGCAGATCAAGCTGGTGCTGATGCCCAACCTGTACAACGGCGGCACCAGCACCGACGGTGACACCAAGCTGGGCATGGCCCAGATGTACACCGAGATGAAGGGCCTGGACTTCGCGCCGGACGTGGCCTTCTGGGGCGGCAAGCGCTACCACCGTGGTGCCGACATCCACATCGTCGACACCTTCTTCGAAAAGCTGGACGGCACCGGTGCTGGCGCCAGCATCCCCGCCCTGGGCGGCAAGCTGGACCTGGCGGTCTACCGCACCGATGGCTCGGGTGCACTGGGTGCCCAACAGCCTGGCAACCGCGTGAACGCCTGGCTGCGTGACGTGCCGGCCCTGGGCGGCAAGGTCAACGTGATCCTGAACGTCGTCAAGGGTGACTTTGACGGCGGCAAGTCGGGTACCGCCGTGAGCGTGCGCCACACCCAAGCCGGCGTGCTGGGCGGCGACAACAACGTGTGGTTCCAGATGTCGCAAGGCTCGGCCCGCATGGACGGTAACTTCGGCACCCTGACCGATGGTTCGGACGTCAAGAAGTTCCGCATCGTCGATGGCCTGCAGTTCAAGCTGAGCGATGCCCTGGGTGGCCAGGCCATCGCCATGTACCAGCAGAACAAGGCTGACGCCGGCGACAGCACCATCACCACCCTGGGTGGCCGCGTGTCGTACGCCCTGAGCCGCAACTTCAAGCTGGTGTCTGAGCTGGGCATCGACCGCGTCAAGCCCAAGGACGGCTCGGCCGCCAACCTGACCAAGCTGACCATTGCCCCGACGCTGTCGGCCGGCAAGGGCTTCTGGGACCGTCCGGAACTGCGCTTCTATGTGACCACTGCCAAGTGGAACGACGGTGCGAACGCTGCTGCCGTGGCCGCAGGCAAGACCGGTGGCCTCAACGGCATCGACAACAAGACCTCGGGCACCAGCTACGGCGTGCAAGCCGAAATCTGGTGGTGATCTCCCGATGAGCATCGCCCGGCTTGAACGCAGCCGGGCGCCTGCTTGAACCCGGCCACTGTGGCACCCTAGCCTCGGCCACAGTGGCCACACCTCAAAGATGAACGGACCGCGACGTTGCCCACAAGGCAAGGTCGCTTCGATGTCAAGGACGCAACATGATCAAGACCCAACTGACCGTCGCCAGCGCAGCCGCCCTGGTGGCCATGAGCCTGACCGGCGTCGCCCGCGCCGGCGAAGTGGAAGTGCTGCACTGGTGGACCTCCGGTGGCGAAGCCAAGGCCGCGCAAGCGCTGGCCGCCACCATGAAGGCCAAGGGCCATGTGTGGAAGGACTTTGCCGTGGCCGGCGGCGGCGGTGACTCCGCCATGACCGTGCTGAAGTCGCGCGTGGTGTCGGGCAACGCCCCGGCCGCCGCCCAGATCAAGGGGCCCTCGTTGCAAGAGTGGGCCGCAGAGGGCGTCCTGACCAACCTCGATGACGTGGCCAAGGCTGACAAGTGGGACCAGGTCCTGCCGGCCCCGATCGCCAACGGCCTCAAGTACAAGGGCCACTACATTGCCGCACCGGTCAACGTGCACCGCGTGAACTGGCTGTGGGCCAACCCCGAAGCCTTCAAGAAGGCCGGCGCCAAGGTGCCCACCACCTGGCCTGAGTTCTTCGCCGCTGCCGAAGCCCTGAAGAAGGCCGGCATCATCCCTGTGGCCCATGGCGGCCAGAACTGGCAGGACTTCACCACGTTCGAAAGCGTGGCGCTGGGCCTGGGCGGCGCCGACTTCTACAAGAAGGCCCTGGTGCAACTCGATGTGAACACCATCAAGAGCGCCAAGATGAAGGAAGTGCTCGAGACTTTCAAGAAGATCAAGGGCTACACCGACAAGAACTCGCCGGGCCGCGACTGGAACCTGACCACCGCCATGGTGATCCGTGGTGAAGCCGGCATGCAGCTGATGGGCGACTGGGCCAAGGGCGAGTTCATCGCCGCTGGCAAGACGCCGGGCAAGGACTTCGAGTGCGTGGCCGCCCCGGGCACCGCCCAGTCCTTCACCTACAACGTCGACAGCTTCGCGATGTTCCAGCTCAAGAACGACGCGAACATCAAGGCCCAGCGCGACCTGGCCGTGGCCATCATGTCGCCTGACTTCCAGGAGCTGTTCAACCTGAACAAGGGCTCGATCCCCGTGCGCACCGGGCTGGATCTGAGCAAGTTCGACGCCTGCGCCAAGACCTCGGCCAAGGACTTCGGCGACAGCGCCAAGGCCGGCTCGCTGGTGCCCTCCATCGCCCACGGCATGGCCGTGCCCTCGGCGGTGCAGGGCGCGATGCAAGACGTCATCTCGCAATACTGGAACAGCGACAAGGCCACGGCCGACGACACCATCAAGAAGCTGGTGGTCGCCGCGAAGACCAAGTGACCCGCTGATTCCACGCCATCCAGACTGGCCATCTTGAATCGGCCACCGACCGGGGTCGGGGCCCACAAGGCCTCAGGCCCCGGTTTTCTTCTTGATTAGGCGTTTCAACCAGGCGGCGTCACCCGCTGCCTGCCAAACACCATGACCACATCCTCTCGATCTTCCAGCACCGACTGGCTGCCCAAACTCGTGGTGGCCCCGTCCTTCGTGCTGTCCCTGCTGTTCATCTACGGGCTCATCGCCTGGAACGGCTGGTTCTCGGTGTCGGCCTCCCGGCTGATGCCCAACTACGAGTTCCAGGGCTTCGATGCCTACATCGGCCTGATGGACAACGAGCGCTTCCTGCAGTCGGCCAAGAACCTGCTGGTTTTCGGCCTGCTGTTCCTCGGCGGCTCGATGGGCTTGGGGCTCTTCCTGGCCATCTTGCTCGATCAAAAGATCCGTGCCGAAGGCGTGCTGCGCACCATCTACCTCTACCCCATGGCGCTGAGCTTCATCGTCACCGGCGCGGCGTGGAAGTGGATCCTCAACCCGGGCCTGGGCGTCGAGCACATGGTGCAGAGCTGGGGCTACACCAACTTCACCTTCGACTGGATCGTCGACCCGGACCACGCCATCTACTGCGTGGCCATTGCCGGCATCTGGCAAAGCGCGGGCTTCGTGATGGCGCTGTTCCTGGCGGGCCTGCGCGGCATCGACGACTCGATCATCAAAGCTGCCCAGCTGGATGGCGCCTCCACGCCGCGCATCTACTGGCGCATCCTGATCCCTAGCCTGCGCCCGGTGTTCTTCTCGACGCTGATGGTGATGTCGCACATCGCCATCAAGAGCTTCGACCTGGTGATGGCGCTCACCGGCGGCGGCCCCGGCTTCGCCACCGACACGCCTGCCACCTTCATGTACGCCATGGCCTTCACCCGCGGCCAGATCAATGTGGGTGCCGCCTCTGCGACGCTGATGCTGGCCACCGTGGCTGCCCTCGTCGTGCCTTACCTCTACAGCGAGCTGCGCGCGCAGCAGCGTCACTGAAGGGGCCCAGACCATGTTGCCATCTACCCAACAACCTGTATTCGACTGGACGCGCGCCCTGCTGTGGGCCGTGCTCATCGGCCTGGCGGCCTTCTTCTTGGCGCCGCTCTACGTCATGCTCTCGACCTCGCTCAAGACCATGGACGAGATCCGCGAGGGCAGCCTGCTGGCCTTGCCGCACGCCATCAGCTTCGAGGCCTGGGCCAAGGCCTGGTCCACGGCCTGCACCGGCACCGACTGCGGCGGCTTGGCCCCCTTCTTCATGAACTCCGTGAAGATGGTGATCCCGGCGGTGCTGGTGTCCACGCTGCTGGGCGCCATCAACGGCTACGTGCTCACCAAATGGAAGTTCAAGGGCAGCGACACGCTGTTTGCCCTGATGCTGTTTGGTGTGTTCATGCCGCTGCAGGTCATCTTGCTGCCCATGTCGCAGATCCTGGGCTACCTGGGCCTGGCCAGCTCCATCTGGGGCCTGGTGCTGGTGCACCTGCTGTGCGGCCTGCCCAGCACCACGCTGTTCTTCCGCAACTACTACGCCGCCTTGCCTGATGAGCTGATCAAGGCCGCCATGCTCGATGGCGCCGGCTTCTGGCGCATCTTCTGGCGCATCGTGCTGCCGCTGTCCACGCCCATCCTGGTCGTGACGCTGATCTGGCAGTTCACGCAGATCTGGAACGACTTCCTCTTCGGCGTGGTGTTCTCCAGCACCGACAGCAAACCCCTGACCGTGGGCCTCAACAACCTGGCCAACACCTCGAGTTCGGTCAAGGAATACAACGTGGACATGGCTGCCGCAATGATCGCCGGCCTGCCCACCCTCTTCGTCTACATCGTGGCCGGCAAGTACTTTGTGCGCGGCCTGACGGCTGGTGCCGTCAAAGGTTGAAAGGAATCACCATGGGCGCTTTGTCTATCCGTCAGGTTCGCAAGAGCTACGGCCACACCCACATCCTCAAGTCCATCGACATCGAAGTCGAGAAGGGCGAGTTCCTCATCCTGGTCGGGCCCTCGGGCTGCGGCAAGTCGACGCTGCTGTCGATGATCGCCGGGCTGGACACGCCCACCTCGGGCCAGATCATGCTGGCCGACCGCGACGTCACTTACGCGCCGCCCAAGGACCGCGACATCGCGATGGTCTTCCAGAGCTACGCGCTGTACCCCAACATGAACGTGGCCGAGAACATCGCCTTCGGTCTGGAGATGCGCAAGGTGCCCAAGGCCGAGCGCGAAGCGGCGGTCAAGCGCGTGGCCAAGATGCTGCAGATCGAGCACCTGCTTGACCGCAAGCCCGGCCAGCTCTCGGGTGGCCAGCGCCAGCGCGTGGCCATGGGCCGTGCGCTGTCGCGCAACCCGGCGCTGTTCCTGTTTGACGAGCCGCTGTCCAACCTCGACGCCAAGCTGCGCGTGGAGATGCGCGCCGAAATCAAGCTGCTGCACCAGCGCACCAAGACCACCACGGTGTACGTGACCCATGACCAGGTCGAGGCCATGACGCTGGGCGACCGCATCGCCGTCATGCGCGATGGCCTCGTGCAGCAACTGGGCACCCCGGAAGACATCTACACCCGCCCGGCCAACCTGTTCGTGGCCGGCTTCATCGGCTCGCCAGCGATGAACACCATCACCGCGGCACTGGGCAAGAACGGCCTGATGGCCCACGGTGTGCAACTGCCGCTGGCCGATGACGACCTGGCTGCGATCCGCACCGGCCAGGTCAGCGACGTGGTCTATGGCTTGCGCCCCGAGAGCCTGCGCTTTGCCGACACCGGCCTGGCGGGCACGCTGCGCATGATCGAGCCGACCGGCCCCGAGACCTATGCCTATGTGGACACCGCCGTGGGCGACCTGGTGGTGCGCGTGCCGGGCCACGTGTCGCAGGCCGTGGGGGACAACGTGTGGTTGAGCTGGGACACGCGCACCGTGCACCTGTTTGACGCCAAGACCGAAGCGCGCATCGTGGCAGCATGAGCACCCGGCCCCACGCTGTGAACACCCCCATGCCTGCTGACCCCCGTTTGCTGGCCGACATCGGCGGCACCAACGCCCGCTTTGCCTGGCAAGCCGGGCCCGGTGCACCGCTGCAAGACGTGCGCACGCTGGCCACGGCCGATCACCCGACGCTGGAGGGCGCGTTGCGCACCTACCTGGCCGATACCGGGCGCACCGCCCCGCCGCGCTGCGCCATCGGCATCGCCAACCCGGTGCATGGTGACCAGATCAAGGTCACCAACAACCACTGGTCGTTTTCGATCAGCGCTTTGAAGGCGGCCTTGGGGTTTGCTGAGCTGGTGGTCATCAACGACTTCACCGCGCTGGCGCTGGCCTTGCCGCACCTGCAGCCGCACGAGGTGCGCGTGCTGCCAGGTGGGCCACAGCAGGCCGAGGCCGCTCAGGCCATTGGCGTGCTGGGTGCGGGCACGGGCTTGGGCATGGGTGGCCTGCTGCCGCTCAAGCTGCCCGATGGCACGCTGCACTGGGCGCCCATCGAAGGCGAGGGCGGCCACATCACCATGGCCCCTGAGGCCGAGCTCGAAATCGGTGTGTTGCGCTTTTTGCAAGGGCAGCTGCAGGGTCGGGTGTCGGCCGAGCGGCTGCTGTCGGGCATGGGCCTTGAGAACCTGTGCGACGCCATCGCCCACGTCACGGGCCAGGCGCCGCACATCGGCGAGCGCACCGCAGCGGCCATCAGCCAAGCGGGGCTGGCAGGCACCTGCCCGGTGTGTGTGCAGGTGCTTGAGACCTTCTGCGGCCTGCTGGGCAGCGTGGCGGGCGATCTGGCTTTGTTGCTGGGCGCGCGCGGTGGCATCTACATCGGTGGCGGCATCGTGCCGCGGCTGGGTGAGTTCTTCGACCGCTCCACCTTCCGCCAGCGCTTCGACAACAAGGGCCGCATGTCGGTGGTCACCCGGCAGGTGCCGGTGTTCATCATCGATGCGGCCGTGTCGCCGGCCTTGTTGGGTGCCAGCCAGGCCTTGCGCTGAGCCCCAGGTGCAACTCAAGCGCTCAATACCTCTTGCGCGGCCCGCTCGCCCGAGCGCACCGCGCCTTCCATGTAGCCCGACCACACCGTGGCGGTTTCTGTGCCCGCCCAGTGGATGCGGCCAATGGGCTG
>Ga0228699_1000831_pt1 | contig 19392 bp, 16 predicted proteins | sample McNCre217_Aug_MG_FD_178016 | JGI IMG/M metagenome (GOLD analysis project Ga0228699, IMG submission 178016) | Freshwater microbial communities from McNutts Creek, Athens, Georgia, United States - 2-17_Aug_MG | ecosystem: Environmental > Aquatic > Freshwater > Creek | place: USA: Georgia... | reverse complement strand
ACCAGTTCGTCGATCTGATCGCGCGTCATCACCAGTGGAGGCGCGATGATCATGCGGTCGCCCACGGCGCGCATGATCAGGCCGTTGCCAAAGCAGTGGCCTCGGCACACCATGCCCACCGACAACCTGGGGTCGAAGGCCACGGCCGGTGTGCTGCCCTGGGCCTGGCGCTTGACCAGGCGGAGGGCCGCCATGAAGCCGCAGGTCTCGGCCTCGCCCACCAGCGGGTGCTGGGCCAGCTCGGCATAGCGCTGGGCCAGGTAGGGGCCGGTGTCATCGTGCACCTGCTGCACCAGGCCCAGGCGCTCGATGAGCTCGATGTTGGCCAGCCCCACGGCGCAAGCCACGGGGTGGCCGCTGTAGGTGTAGCCGTGCGCGAACTCGCCGCCCTGCTCGATGAGCACGCGGGCCACACGCTCGCCCACCATCACGCCCCCCAGCGGCACGTAGCCCGAGGTGACGCCCTTGGCGAAGGTGATGAGGTCGGGCTCGTAGCCAAAGCGCTGGCAGCCGAACCAGTGGCCGGTGCGCCCGAAGCCGCAGATCACCTCGTCGGACACCAGCAGGATGTCGTACTGGCGGCAGATGCGCTGGATCTCGGGCCAGTAGGTCTCGGGCGGGATGATGACGCCGCCCGCGCCCTGCACCGGCTCGCCAATGAACGCCGCCACCTTGTCCGGCCCCACCTCCAGGATCTTGGCCTCCAGCCAGCGTGCAGCGCGCAGGCCGAAGTCATCCTTGCTTTCACCGGGCAAGCCGTGCTGCACGAAGTAAGGCTGGTCGATGTGCGTGATGCCGGGGATGGGCAGGCCACCTTGCGCGTGCATGTCGGTCATGCCGCCCAGCGAGGCGCCGGCCATGGTGGAGCCGTGGTACGCGTTGAAGCGGCTGATGATCGTGTGGCGGCCGGGCTGGCCCTTCAGATCCCAATAGCGGCGCACCAGGCGCACCACCGTGTCGTTGCCCTCCGAGCCCGAACCGCTGAAGAACACGTGCTCAAACTGCGGCGGCGTGACCTGCGCCAGCTTGTGCGCCAGGGCCACGGCCGGCGGCGTGGTGGTCTGGAAGAAGGCGTTGTAGAAGGGCAGCGTCTGCATCTGCCGCGTGGCCGCGTCGATCAGCGCCTGCTGGCCATAGCCCACGTTGACGCACCACAGGCCGCTCATGGCATCGAAGAGCTTGTGGCCATCGCTGTCCCACAGGTAGACGTTGTCGCCCCGGGTGATGACGCGGCTGCCTTTCGCGGCCAGGGCCTGGAAGTCGGTGAAGGGGTGCAGAAAATGGGCGGCGTCCAGGCGCTGCCATTCTGCGGTGCTGTGTTCAAAGCCGGGCATGGGGGTGTCCTCGGGTGGTGATGCGTTCAAGGGCTCAGACGTGCAGCAGCAGGTGCTCGCGCTCCCACGGCGAAATCACCTTCATGAACTCGGCGTGCTCCACCTCCTTGATCTCGGTGTAGACGGTGATGAACTCCTGGCCCAGCGCGGCGGCCAGGTCGGCCTCGTCGCGCAGCAGGCCCACGGCCTCGCCCAGGCTGCGCGGCAGCTCGTACTCGCCCAGGTAGGCGTCGCCCCGGCACTCGGGGCGCGGCTCGATCTGGTTCATCATCCCCAGGTAGCCGCAGGCCAGCGTGGCGGCCATGGCCACATAGGGGTTGGCGTCCGAGCCGATCACGCGGTTCTCGATGCGGCGCGCGGCCGGCGAGGCCACCGGCGAGCGGATGCCCACGGTGCGGTTGTCGGTGCCCCACTGGATGTTGATGGGCGCGGCGTTCGAGCGCACCAGGCGGCGGTAGCTGTTCACATACGGCGCGAACAAGGCCATGGCCGCCGGCACGTAGCGCTGCAGCCCACCGATGAACCAGCGGAAGTGGTTGGACGGGAAGCCATCGTCGGCCGAGAAGATGTTGCGCCCCGTGGCCACGTCGTTGACGCTTTGGTGGATGTGCATGGCGCTGCCCGGCTCGTTGGCCATGGGCTTGGCCATGAAGGTGGCGTACATCTCGTGGCGCAGCGCGGCCTCGCGGATGGTGCGCTTGAAGAAGAACACCTCGTCGGCCAGGCCCAGCGGGTGGTCGTGGAAGAAGTTGATCTCCATCTGCCCGGCGCCCACCTCGTGGATCAGCGTGTCGACGTTGAGGCCCATCTGCTCGCAGTAGGCGTAGATGTCTTCGAACAGTGGATCGAACTCGTTGACCGCGTCGATGCTGTAGGCCTGGCGTGAAGTCTCGGCGCGGCCACTGCGGCCCTTGGGTGGGCGCAGCGGCATGTTGGGGTCGATGCTGCGCTCGATCAGGTAGAACTCGAGCTCGGGCGCCACCACCGGCACCCAGCCCTGGTCGGCGTAGAGCTGGCACACGCGCTTGAGCACCGAGCGCGGCGCATACGGGATGAGCTGGCCCTCGCGGTCGTAGCAATCGTGGATGACCTGCGCGGTGGGGTCAGACGCCCAGGGCACGATGCGCACCGTCTGCGGATCGGGCTGCAGGTGCATGTCGCGGTCGGTGGGGGTGATGACGTCGTAGTACGGCCCCGAGGCGGGAAACTCGCCGGTCACGCCGATGGCCACGATGCCTTCGGGCAGGCGCATGCCGCGGTCTTCGGTGAACTTCTCGCGCGGCAGGATCTTGCCGCGCGCCACGCCCGTCAGGTCAGGCACCAGGCATTCGATCTCGGTCACACGTCGCTCGTTGAGCCATTGTTCGAGGTCACTGAAATTGCCGGGTACCTTGGCCGTCATGGTGTCACCTGAGGAGTTTGTCGGGCATCTGTTTGCGGGCCTGCCAGGTGCGGCAGGCCTCGCCAAAGGCCGCGAAGATCTTTTGGGAAACGGGGGTGCTGGCGGCTTGCCACTCGGGGTGCCACTGCAGACACAGGTTGAAGCCGGCGGGCGCGGGTGCGCCGGGCGGCGTGAACGTGAAGGCCTCGACGATGCCGTCGGGCGCGGTGGCCTGCACCTGCAAGCCGGCCGCGAGCTGCTTGACGCCCTGGCCATGCAGGCTGTTGACCATGAAGCGATCGCCCTGGCGATCGGGCGCCGCGAGGCCGCCGAGCACCTGATCGAGCAGGCCGCCGCTCACCAGCTGCACCGGGTGGGCGTTGTGCGCGTACTCCTGGTCGACCGGCAGGCTGCCGTCGCCTCGGTGGTCCATGTGGCCGCTGTGTTCATGCACCGCCTGGTGCAGCGAGCCGCCCAGCGCCACGTTCACCTCTTGGAAGCCACGGCAGATGCCCAGCAGGGGCAAGCCACGCTGCAGGGCGAGTCGGATGAGGGGCAGCGTCCAGGCGTCGCGCTCGGGGTCGAGCGGCAGCGAGGGGTCGTGGACGGCCTCGCCAAAGTGGCTGGGGTGAACGTTGGAGGGCGAGCCGGTCAGCAGCACGCCATCGGCCAGGTCGAGCAGCGCCGGGATCTCATCGACCGGCACCGTGGGCACGACCAGAGGCAGGCAGCCCGCCAGGCGGACGGCGTCGGTGTACTTCTGGCCCGCAATGTGGAAGGGGTGTCGACCCAGCACCCGCTGGCAGGCGGGCACCAGCACCACGGGTGGTTTGCGTTGTTCGTGCATGACGAGGCTTGTGCAACCAGTGTGCCAAAGCCATGGGCCCTGTCAACCTGGGCGGGCGTCGGTCAGGCGCAACGGCTGCCGTTGAGGGCGGGGTGGGCCCGCAGGTGCTCGGCGGCGTGGTCCACGAACGCGCGCACCTTGGCCGAGGCGCGGCGGCCCTCGGCGTGCACGAGGTAGACGGGGATGGGCGCCGGTTCGTGCGCGGCCAGCACCACCTTGAGGCGGCCGGCGCGCACGTCGTCGTCCACCTGGTAGGACAGGGCCCGGGCCAGGCCGTGGCCCTCGCGCGCGGCCTGGATGCTCACGTCGCCGCCATTGGCCGTGAGCTGGAAGCGCGGCTGCGGCCCGGCCACCAGCCGGTCGGTGCGGCCGGGCTCGGCGGCCAGCGCCCAGGGGGCGGGCTCGCCGCCGGTGATGGCCGTGCCGATGGCCACATGGTGGGCCAGGTCAGCGGGCACCTGGGGCTCGCCGGCCTGCGCCAGGTAGGCCTCAGCGGCCACGATCACGCGGCGCACCTGGCCCACGCGCACGGCGGTCAGCGACGAGTCTGGCAGGTGGGCGATGCGCACGGCCACGTCCACGCCTTCGTCGAGCAGGTTGACCACGCGGTCGACCAGCAAGGTGCGCGCCGTGACCTGGGGGTGAGCGCGCAAGAACGACAGCAACAGCGGCGCCACGTGCATGCGCCCAAACAGCACCGGCGCCGTGACGATGAGCTGCCCCTGGGGCACCACATGGGCGCCACGCGCCTGGGCCTCGGCCTCGTCGAGGTCGGCCAGCAGCCGGCGCACATCAGCCAGGTAGCGCTCGCCCACCTCGGTGAGGCGCAGGTGGCGGGTGCTGCGGTGGAGCAGCCGCAGCCCCAGGCGGGCTTCCAGCGCCGCGATGGCGCGGGTGACCTGTGGCGGCGAGGTATGCAGCGCGCGTGCGGCGGCGGCGAAGCCCTGGGCGTCGGCCACGGCCACGAACACCCGCAGGGTGTGGAGGGGGTCCATGCGGGTGATTATTTCAGGAATGGCAATGATCAGTTGCCATGCATGCTGATTCCATCCGTGGGAGAAATTTTCTAAGGTCAGGCCCTCACCACATGCTTGCCTGGAGCGCCCATGACGACCGACCCGATCCGCCTGCACGACTTTGCCCTCTCGGGCCACGCCCACCGGGTGCGCCTGATGCTGTCCCTGCTGGGCCTGAGCTGGACCTCGGTGCCCGTCAACCTGGCCGCAGGCGAGCACAAATCGCCCGCCTTCCTGGCGCTCAACCCCTTTGGCCAGGTGCCGGTGCTGCAAGACGGCGAGCACACCGTGAGCGACAGCAACGCCATCTTGGTGTTCCTGGCGCGGCGCTACGACCCGAGCGACCGCTGGCTGCCCAACACGCCCGCCGGCCTGGCCCAGGTGCAGGTGTGGCTGAGTGCCGCCGCCGGCCCGCTGGCCTTCGGGCCGGCCCACGCCCGCAGCGGGCACGTGTTCAAGCGGCCCATCGAGCCCCGCGCCTACAGCCTGACGGCGCAGCTGCTGGGGGTGATGTCGCAGCGCCTGGCCCAGCACCGCTGGCTGGCCACGACGGCGCACCCGAGCGTGGCCGATGTGGCGCTCTACAGCTACATCGCCCACGCGCCGGAGGGCGGCATCAGCCTGGCGGCCCACCCGGCCGTGCAGGCCTGGGTGCAGCGCATCGAGGCCCTGCCCGGCTTCGTGGCGATGCCCGCGTCGCCCTGGCCCGAAGCCACGCCAGTGAGCGCCACATGAGCCCGCAGGCCGAGGGCCCGTTCCACGCGGGCGAACGTACCCTGCACGCCCGCATCGGGGCCAGCGATGCGGTGCTGGCCTGGGGCAGCACGGCGATCCGGGACCACATGCCCGCGCAGCACCAGCAGTTTTTCGCCGAGCTGGGCTGGGTGGTGGTGGGTGGGCTGGACGCCAGCGGACAGCCCTGGGCCACCGCGTGGCACGGCGAGCCCGGCTGCCTGCAGCCCACGTCGGCCACGCGCTTGCGCATCGGCGCACAGGCCGTGGCCGGCGACCCGCTGGCCGGCTGCTGGCCCGTGGGGGCCCCGCTGGCCCTGCTGGGCATCACCCCGCACAACGGCCGGCGCAACCGCATGAATGGCCGGGTGGCGGCCACCCACGCCGGCGGGCTGGACGTGGCGGTGTTGCAAAGCTTTGGCAACTGCCCCAAGCACATCGTGCGCAGGCTGTGGCAACCGGCAGGGGCGGGGGCGGGGGCGGCGCCCCTGTTGCTGGGTGCGCAACTGCCGCAGGCCGTGTGCGGTGTGCTGTGCCGCACCGACACGGTGTTCCTGGCCTCGGCCTCGTCACGGGCGAGCCAGGCCGGTCAGGCGGGGGCGGTGGGAGAAGGGGTCGACGTGTCGCACCGGGGCGGCGCACCCGGCTTCTTGCGGGTGCACGAGGCGCGTGGGGCGACGGTCATCGAGCTGCCAGATTACGCGGGCAACCGGCTGTTCAACACGCTGGGCAACGTCTTGACGCAAGCCCGCGTGGGCCTGCTGGTGATGTCGCCAGACAGCGGTGACCTGCTGTGGCTGGCCTGCTGGGCCGAGCTGATCGACGAGCCGGCCTGCACGGCCACCTTCGCAGGCGCGCAGCGCGTGTTGCGGCTGCACGTGCTGGAGGGGCGATGGTCACGCCAGGCCTGGCCCTGGCGGGCAGAGGCCTGAGCGGTGGCGCCAGGCCCTCCGCGTCAGTGACGGCGCGGCGGCGGCGTGTAGTTGCCGGTGCGCTCGATGTGACGGAAGGTGATGCGGCCTTTGGTCAGGTCGTAGGGCGAGAGTTCGAGCGAGACCTTGTCACCCGCGAGGATGCGGATGTGGTTCTTCTTCATCTTGCCGGACGTGTAGGCCACGAGCACGTGGCCGTTGTCCAGGGTGACGCGAAAACGCGAGTCCGGGAGGACTTCGTTCACGACACCGTTCATTTCAATGAGTTCTTCCTTGGCCATGAGGTTTCCTAGCGGGGGCGGGCAGAGCCGTGACATCGCCCCAGGCCGCGCGTCAGGTGGACGTGCGGGTCAAGAGTGGGTTGGCGGATCGCCTGGCCGGAACCGGCGACAGCGGACAGCCGAAAATGCTATCACGGTGCCAACTTCTGCGCATGCAGATTTGGCGATGGCCAGCGCCCCCCAACCTGGGCTGGGGGGTGGACACCCGCCAGGCGGCCTGCGCGTACAGTGCGGTGATGTCCATCGCCTCTTTGCCGGCCGCGCCTGCCGGCTCCTCGTCGTCGCGCGCCGATGCCAGCACCATCGGCCTGGTGGGCCTGGCCCACGGCACCTCGCACTTCCACCACCTGCTGCTGCCGCCGCTGTTCCCGGTGTTCATCCGGGATTTCGGCCTGAGCTACGCCGAGCTGGGCCTGCTGGTCAGCGCCTTTTTCTTGGTGAGCGGCTTGGGCCAGGCCCTGGCCGGCTTCGTGGTCGACCGCGTGGGCGCGCGGCCGGTGCTGTTCTTCAGCCTGGGCTGCTTCGTGCTGGCCTCGGGGGCCGCCGCGCTGGCCACGGGCTGGGGCGGGCTGCTGGTGGCCTCGCTGCTGGCGGGCCTGGGCAACGCCTCATTCCACCCGGTGGATTTCACCATCCTGAACAAGCGGGTGACGCCAGCACGGCTGGGCCACGCGTTCTCGGTGCACGGCATCAGCGGCAACCTGGGCTGGGCCCTGGCGCCGGTGCTGCTGATGGGCGTCAACCAGGCCACCGGCGAGTGGCGATGGGCCTACGCCGCCTCGGCCGCCTTCGGGCTGGCGGTGCTGGCGGTGCTGTGGTGGGGCCGCGCCTGGCTGCAAGACCGCATGCCCGGCGTGGCCGCCAGCGCGGCGCACGCCACCGCCCCCACGCAGGCTGCCGAGCACCCGATGGCCTTTTTGCGCCTGCCCACGGTGTGGCTGTGCTTCGCCTTCTTCTTTTTCAGCACCGCTGCGCTGAGCGCGGTGCAGGGCTTTGCCAGCCCGGCGCTGGGCCTGCTCTACGGCTTGCCGGCGGCGGCCACGGCCTACATCGTCACCGGCTTCATGCTGTGCGGCGCGGCGGGCATGGTGGTGGGCGGCTTCTTGGTGCACCGTGTGGCGCAACTCGAGCGCACCATCGGCCTGGCGATGAGCCTGTCGGCCTTGCTGATGGTGGGCGTGGGCAGCGGCGCCCTGCCCGCTTCGCTGGCGGCGGTGGTGACGGCACTGGCCGGCGTGGGCATCGGCCTGGCCGGCCCTTCGCGCGACATGCTGATCAAGCAGGCCACGCCGCCAGGCGCCACCGGCCGCGTGTACGGCACGGTGTACTCAGGCCTGGATGTGGGCTTTGCCGTGGCCGCACCCACCTTCGGGATGCTGATGGACCACGGCCAGCCGGCCCAGGTGTTCTACGGGGCGGCGCTGGCGCTGGCGCTGGGCGTGAGCTCGGCGGCGGTGGTGGGCGGCAAGGCGCGACCGAGGGCGATGACAGCGTGATGCCGTGATCAGTGCGGCTTGCGCGGACGCTGGAAGGACTCAGGCATCAGCACGTTGCCGTCGCGCTTGACGGGCGGCACGGGCTGGCCGGCGCGGGCCCGCTCGATGACGGCCTGCGCGGTGCGGCGGGCCTGCTCACGGGCCACGCGGCGCTGGCGCCACTGCCACACGCCGCTGACGGCGGTGCGCACCTTGAACCACAGGCGCCAGGCGGCGCCGTCGAGGCGGTCGCGCTGGGCCGGCTTGAGCGCCATGCGCACCAGCATGACGACGCACGCGAGCGCGGTCACCAGGGCCAGGATCTTGTCAGCGGTCAGGGGCGGAAACGTCATCATGTGGAAGCGGCACCGAGATGGCACCGCACAGCCCATGTTAGCGTCACGTCGCCACTTGCGCGCCCCCCTATTGACAGGCTTTTCCAGCCAAAAAGGTGACACATGCCCGCTTCATCGTCCACCGCCCCGCTGCTGCCCATGGCCGTGCTGGCCCTGTGGACGCTGCACGTGCTGCTCATCGTGCCCATCGTGCGGGTGAAGGCCGGGCGTGCGGGGCTGGTCAACCCGGAAGATTTTCGCCTGGGGGAATCGGCCCGTGTGCCCGAGTTCGTGCGGGTGCCCAACCGCAACTTCATGAACCTGCTGGAGGTGCCAGTGCTCTGGTACGTGGCCGGCTTCGTGGCCAGCCTGGTGGGCATCAGCCACCCGGGTTGGCTGGCGCTGTCGTGGCTGTATGTGGCGCTGCGCCTGGTGCACACCGTCATCCACCTGTGGCCGGGCCACCGGGTGCTGCTGCGCGCCCTGGTGTTCGGCTTGAGCAACGTGGTGGTGACGGTGATGTGGTGGTGGCTGGTGGTGGCGATGGTGGCGGGGCGCTGATCAACGCTTGGCCACGCGCGGCTCGCTGCCGCGTGCCGGGCCACCGCCCAGCGAGGGGTGCGGGGCCAGGCGCTTGGCCGGCGTGGGGTCGTCCACCGAGGGGCGGCCTTCAAGGTAGGCCTGCAGCGCCAGGGTGAGCGGCGCCAGGCATTGCGTCAGGCGCAACACGGCCACTTCGGTTTGGGCCACATCGCCTTGCAAGGCCACGCCTTCGAGCACGGCAGCGGCATCGCGCAAGGCGTCGCTGCCGATGGTGCCGCCCAGGCCCTTGAGCGTGTGCCCTTCGCGGTGCAGGCGCGCCCAGTCTTGGTTGTGCAGGCCATCCGGCATCCAGCCCAGCACGGCCTGGGCGTGGCGCACGAAGCCCTTGAGGGTGGACTGGTACAGGCCCAGGTCTTCGTCAAAGGCCGACAGCGCGCTGCGGGCATCGAGCCCGGCGATGCGCGGCAGGTACATGGGCGGCACGTGCGAGGCGGCCGGCGCCGAGGGGGGGGCCATCAGCGGGTGCGGCTCGAAGCGTGGCGCCGAGGTGTCGCTCACCGCGGCGATCGTGCCGGGCGCGTCGTGGCCCTCGGGCAGGCGGAAGGCCAGCGGTGACACCAGCACCGGCCGCGGTGGGCGCTCGCCCGCCGCCGTGGTGACCGTGGGGGCCATGGCGGCCACCGGTGCGTTGGCGTCAGGCAAGAAGCGCAGCAGCACGGCGCCCAGGCGGGTCGGGTCGAGCGGCTTGCCGATGTGGTCGACCATGCCCTCGGCCAGGCAGCGCTCGCGCTCTTCGGGCATCACGTGGGCGGTCATCGCGACGATGGGCAGGCCGCGCAGGCGGTCGTCGGCGCGGATCATGGCCGTGGCCTCGTGCCCGTCCATCACCGGCATCTGCAGGTCCATCAGCACGACGTGGAAGGCATCGGGTGGCAGCTCGCGCAGGCGTTGCACCGCCGCCAGGCCATGCGGCACCACGGTGACCTCGGCGCCCCGGCGCTGCAGCAGCTCACGGGCGATCTGCTGGTTGAGCGCGTTGTCTTCCACCAGCAGCACGCGCAGGCCATCCAGGCGCACCGAGGGCGCCTTGCCTGCACGCGGCCCACTGCCCGGCGCCGCGGCCTTGCCCAGCACCCGGGCGATCAGGTCGCGGGCCTGGGCGGGCATCAGCGGCTTGTCGAGCAGGCCGGCCGCGCCTTGGGTTTGCAGGTCTTGCTTGAGCAGGTCGGCGCCATGGGCCGACACCACGACCACCTGGGTGGGCAGGCCCTTGCGCTGGATGGCCTGCAACACGCCTGCACCGCCGGGCTCGGGCATGGCCCAGTCGAGCAAGATCAGGTCGTAAGGCGCACCCGCCAGGTCCACATGGCCCAAGGCCTCGTGGGCGCTGACGGCCACATCCAGGCAGCCACCGGCCTTGGCGTCTTGGCCCACGCCCATCAGGCGCAGCAGGCCCATGGTGGTCTCGCGGGCCTCGATGTGGTCATCGACCACCAGCACGCGCAAGCTGCCTGGCGTGCGGCCCGAGGGCGGCGCCACACGCTCGGCCGGCCGCGTCGCCTTGGCCCGCGCGATGGGCACCCCCAGCGTGAACACCGAGCCTTCGCCCGGGGTGCTGGTGACCTCGATGTCGCCGCCCATCAGGCGCGCCAGGCGCTGGCTGATGCTCAGGCCCAGGCCGGTGCCACCAAAGCGGCGCGTGGTGGAGCTGTCGGCCTGGGTGAATTCCTGGAACAGGCGGCCGAGCTGGGTGGCCGTCATGCCGATGCCGGTGTCGGCCACGGCCAGCTTGAGCCACACGCCCTCTTGCCGGGGCTGCGCCGACACGGTGAGCGTGACGTGCCCCCGGTCGGTGAACTTCACGGCGTTGGACAGCAAGTTGGTGAGGACCTGGCCCAGCCGCAGCGCATCGCCATGCAGCTGGCCGCGGTCGCCCAGCACCAGGTCGTTGTCGTAGGTGCACAGCAGCTCGATGCCCTTTTCTTCGGCGCGCTGCTTGAGCAACGTCAGGCTGTTGTCCAGCACCTCTTCGAGCAGGAAGTCTTCTCGGTGCAGCTCGATGCGGCCGGCTTCAATCTTCGAGAAGTCAAGGATGTCGTTGATGACGCCCAGCAGGTTGTGCGCCGCGCGCTGCACCTTGTTGAGGTAGTCGGCCTGCTGGTCGTCGAGCGGGGTCTGCAAGGCCAGGTGCGTCATGCCCATGATGGCGTTCATGGGCGTGCGGATCTCGTGGCTCATGTTGGCCAGAAAGAGCGACTTGGCCTGCGTCGCCGCTTCGGCCTGGTCGCGCGCGGCCTTGAGCTGCTCTTGGATCTGGGCGTGGCGGGCGATGTCGCTCTCGACGGCACGGGCCATGTGGTTGAGCGTGTCGGCCAGGGTGTCGAGCTCGGCCACCCAGTGTTCGCGGCCGTTGGCGCGGGCCGCGTACTCGCCCGCCGCCAGCTTGTGGGCCACTTGGTCCAGCCGGGCGATCGGGTTGAGCAGGCGGCGCTGCATGGCCCGCATCATCACGATGAAGACGGGCAGCAGCGCGAGGTCAACGCCCATGGTCAGCCAGATGGCGGCCGACAGCCGGGTGGCGGCCTGCTGGCGGGCATCGGCCGTGCGGTGGTCGGCCAGGATGTTGAGGCGGGCCACGGCCTCGGCCAGGGTGGCGAGCTGGTTTTCGTAGCCTTTGGAGATGACCAGCTCGCTGGCGTAGCGCAGGTCGGGCACGCCGTCGTCGACGAAGGTCTGGTGCTTGCGGTCGTACAGGCCCTGCGTGGCGGCAAAGGCGATCTGCTCGGTCTTCTTGAGGGCCTCGGTGGCCGCCAGCACCGACTGCAGCGCGGCCATTTCCTCGGCGCTGACGTTGAGCGACGCCATGCGCTGGGTGAGCGGCACGCCCGGGCCTGGGGGCAGGCGGTGCTCGCGGCGGCCCGCGATGACCTCATCCCAGTACAACATGGGGTCGACCGCCGCTGGCGCGGCCTTGGCGCCTTCGCGCACGGCGAGCACATCGTAGTAGTACAGCAGGTAGCGCGGGTCGCCACTGGAGGCGTAGCTGCGCACCAGGCGGCGCAGCAAGGCCGTCTCGCCCCGCAGGTCATTGACGAGGTGCAGGGTGTCATTGCGGACGACGGCCGCCTGCTCCGCGGCCAGGTAGGCCTGGCGGATGACCATCAGGAAGGCAAAGTTGGCCGCGATGGCCACCACGACCAACCCGACGAGCCAACGCGATACGGTCCGCAGCTTCATGCCTCAGTGTCTCTCATGTCGTTTGCCCGTTCGCCACGCTGGCGACGATGCGGTCTCGCCCCTCGCGCTTGGCACGGTACAAATTGCGATCAGCGACCTGGAGGGCCCACTGAGCTTGCCCCCCTACGACCTCGGTCACACCCACACTCTGGGTCACGCGAAAGCGCGTGCCCTGGCTCTCGAAATCCTGCTCGCGCAGCCTTGCCGAGGTTTTTTCGGCCACGAGCAGCGCGCCCTGTAGGTCGGTCTCGGGCAACAAGAGCACGAATTCTTCCCCGCCGTAGCGGGCCGCCACGTCGATTTGCTCGCGGGTGAGGGCCTGCAGGATCTGGCCGATGCGGGCCAGCACCTCGTCGCCGGCCTGGTGGCCCCACAGGTCGTTGACGCGCTTGAAATGGTCGACGTCGATCATCACCAGCGACAGCGGGCGGCCACTGCGCTGCTGGCGGTGGGCCTCGCGCTCCAGCCGGTCGAGGAACTCGCGGCGGTTGGGCAGCCCGGTGAGCATGTCGGTGCGCACCAGCGTTTCGAGCTGGTGGCGGTGGCGGTGCAGCGTGGCCGACAAGAAGAACAGCGCCGCCGAGAACGGCAGGCTGGCGGTGGCAAACAGCACCCGCACCCAGACGGACCACCAGTCGCCCAGGTGCCTGCCGCCCTGGATGGGCTGGCTGAGCATGGGGGCGTAGGGCATCACGTCGATGGCCTGCAGCACCTCGGCCACGATGAGCAGCAGCAAGGCGCCCATGTAGGCCCAGCGCAGCTGCCACAGCGAAAACAGCGCCCGCGCGAACACCAGCACCACCATGAGCATGACGCTCATGGGCGTGTCTTTGTGGCCGTAGCCCACGGCCAGCGCCGTCATGGCCAGGCACACCGGCACCACGGCCGCCTGCACCATGGCCGGCGACCGCTCGTGGCGCACCTGCCGGCGCGATGCCCACATCGCCACACCCAGCATCCACAGCAGCAGCAACTGCTGGGCGACCAGGCTGGGCCAGGCCACGCCAGGCGCATACAGGGTGATGCCGGCCGGCGTGCGCAACGAGACCAGCTGCATGCCGGCGATCAACAAGATGCCCGGCAGCATGACCTGCATGAACACCAGGCAGCTGGTGGCGTCGCGCCGCTCGACGATGCGGTGCTCCAGGCGCTGCAGCCAGCTCAGGGTCTCAGCCATGGCTGGCCCTCCAGCCGGTGGGCGCGGCGCTGACGCGGTCGCGGCCGGCGTCCTTGGCGCGGTAGAGCTGGGCATCGGCTTCGCGCAGGCACTCGGGCAGGGTCTCGCCCAGGCACTCGACCACGCCCATGCTCACCGTGAGCCGGAAGCGCCGCCCCGTCTCGCCAAACTGCATCTGTGCGAGCTGCTCGCGGATGCGGGCGCACACGCGCAAGGCCTGGGTGCGGTCGGTGTCGGGCAGGATGAGCGCGAACTCTTCGCCGCCGAGCCGGCAGGCCAGGTCGGTGGGGCTGCGCACGCAATCTTGCAGCAGGCGCGCCAGGGTGCACAGCACGTCGTCGCCCATGTCGTGGCCGTGGACGTCGTTGACCTCTTTGAAGTGGTCGGCGTCGATCAGCACCAGGCACAGCGGCTCTTGCGTGCGGCCTTGGCGGGCCAGCTCGTGCGTGAGCCCCTCCATGAAGCGGCGGCGGTTTTGCAAGCCGGTCAGCGGGTCGGTGTGCGAGAGCACGCGCAGGCGGGCGTGCATGTCGTCGAGCCCCGAAAACAGCCACAGCAGCAGCGACATCAGCAGCACATACGCCGACCAAAAGCCCCAGTTGCGCCACAGCGCCAGCCACCACACCGGGTCGCGCCCCTCGAAGAGCGCGCCGCGCCAGACCGGGGCGTAGGTCCACCACTTGAGGGCCAGGCCCAGGTCGTGCAACCACAGCAGGCCCACGCAGGCGGCAAAGGTGATGAGCATGGGGCGCTGGTCGAACAGCAACAGACCGATGGCCAGCAGGCCCATCAGGGCCATGGTCGCGCTGTCGGTGAACTCGCCGCAGCCCAGGGCCAGCGCGCTGTAGCTCAGGCCCACGGTGAGGCAGCTGAGCAGCGCGGCCACGGGCCGGTCTTGCGGCTCGTCACGCTGGGGCCACACCCACAGCACGATGGTGAGCTGGATGGCCAGTGCCGCCAGGCCGATGGCCTGCAAGGTGCGCACCACGGGCAGGTCCAGCCCAGCGGCGATGTCCGGGCGCCCGATCGCGGCCTGGCTCAGCAGCAGCAGCACCAGCAGCGGCGGCGACGATGAGGCCGCCGACCACAAGATGCGCCGCGCCGGCGTGGCGTGGATGGTGCGCTCCAGCAGCATCAGGTGGCTCCGGCAGGCCCAGGGGGCGCAGGAGGCGCTGACGCGTCAGCCGGGATGCGTGCCAGCAGCCCCTGCAGGGCCTGCACCACCGTTTGGTGGCGCACCGCGGCGCGGTCTCCTGCAAACAGGCAGCGCTGCGCTTGCGGCGCCAGGCCCGGCCCCGCCCAGGCCAGCCAGACGGTGCCCACGGGCTTGGCGGCGCTGCCCCCGCCCGGCCCGGCGATGCCGGTGACGGCCACGGCCCACACGCCCGCGCCCGGCCGGTGGGCCTGCACGCGCTGCGCCATGCCTTGCACCATGGCCAGGGCCACGGGCTCGCTGACCGCCCCATGGGCCGCCAGCAAGGCCTCGGGCACGCCGAGCAGGTCGTGCTTGGCCTCGTTGCTGTAGCTGACCACGCCGCTGTCGATCCAAGCGCTGGAGCCGGCCAGCTCGGTGCAGGCCGCCGCGATCAGCCCGCCCGTGCACGACTCGGCCGTGCCCAGCCACTCGCCACGGTGCAGCAGGCGCGCGGCCAGGTGCTGCACCAGGTGTGGCACCTGGTTGGACACATCGGGGTTGGCGTCAAGCGGGTGCATGCGGCCTCATCCCAGGATGCTGGCGGCCACGCCGCCTTCGCGCACCACCACCGGCAAGGCCAGCGTGAGCAGGGTGCACAGGGCGGCGACCAGGTCGTCGAACATGATGCCCAGGCCTTGCGCCCAGCCGATGGCCTGACCAGCACGCAGCTTGAAGCGCTGGTCGGCCCAGGCCACGGGGCCGGGCTTGACCGCATCGAAAAAACGGAACACGGCGAAGGCCAGCAGCTGGCCTTGCCAGTCGGCGGGCTGGGCGATCCACAAGATCAGCCAGAAGGCCCAGATCTCGTCCCAGACCACGGCGCCCGGATCGGCCACGCCCATGCTGCGCGCGGTGCGCATGCAGGCCCAGCAGCCCAGCGGCCAGCCCACGGCCAGCACGGCCGCCCAGGCCAGGTCGGGGTGGGCGCTCAGGGCAAAGGCGTGGTCGATGAGCACGAAGGTGAGCCAGCCCCACAGCGTGCCCACGGTGCCCGGCGCCTTGGGGCTGAGCCCGCTGCCAAAGCCCAGGGCGAGCACGTGGGCCGGGTGGGCCCACATCAGCCCCACGGTGGCGCGGCGCGGCGGGGTGGCGGGGGTGTCGGCGGGAGAGGACATGCTCAAAGCGGTGCGGCGGGCGTTCAGGCGCCAGCCTGGAAGTGGTCGAACGAGGCCCAGCGCGGGGCCACGGCTTGGCGCTGCCCCAGGGCATCGGCCTGCACCAGGCGCAAGCCCGGCTCGGCGTCGATGTGGCCGATGCGGTGCAGCGGCAGCGCGAGGCGGCGGCCCAGCGCCATCACCTCGTCGCGGCGCTGGCCTGATGCGGTGAACAGCAGCTCATAGTCGTCGCCCCCAGAGAGGATGGCGGTGAGCTGCTCGTCGCGGCTGCGCTCGCGCAGGTGGGGGCTCAGGGGCAAGGCGTCCAGCTCGATCGTGGCGCCCACGCGGCTGCGCTGCAGGATGTGGCCGAGGTCGCCCAGCAGGCCGTCAGACAGGTCCAGCGCGGCCGTGGCCAGGCCACGCAGGCCCAGGCCCAGCGCCACGCGGGGCTCGGGCTGCTCCAGGCGCAGGCGCGTGGCTGCCCAGGCTGCCGCCGACAGCGGGGGCTGCAAGGTGTCGCGGCAGGCCTCCAAGGCCAATCGGGCCTCACCCGGCCAGCCGCTCACCCAGAGGTCATCGCCCGCTTGGGCGCCGCTGCGCAGCAGGCCTTGGCCGGCGGGCACCTCGCCCATCACCGTGATGCCGATGGCCAGCGGGCCGGCCGTGGTGTCGCCACCGATGAGCTCGCAGCCGTGGGCATCGGCCAGGGCCAGCAGGCCTTGCGCGAAGCCGGCCAGCCAGGCCTCGTCGACACGCGGCAAGGTCAGCGCGAGCGTGAAGGCGCGGGGCTCGGCGCCGCAGGCGGCCAGGTCAGACAGGTTGACGGCCAGGCACTTGTGGCCCAGGCGCTGCGGCGGCACGGTGGACACGAAGTGACGCCCTTCCACCAGCGTGTCGGTGGAGACGGCCAGGTGCATGCCCGCACGCGGCGCCAGGAAGGCGCAGTCGTCGCCATTGCCCACCACCGCATGGCGGGGGCCTTGCCCCTGTGGCCGCACGAAGTAGCGCGCAATCAGCTCGAACTCACCCAGACTCATCGCGCCATTGTCGCCTGCGGCGCCCGCACCAGGGGGCGGCGAGACAGCCTGTTTCGGGGGCTTTACCCACAGGGTTTTACCGTGGAGCGCCCGCCCACAGCGGACACGAAAGGCTCAGGGTGAGCCCGCGGATGCGCTGGGCGCCGTCGCCCAGGCCACTGGTGTAGCCCAGCTGCAGCCCCTGCCAGGCCAGGCCTGCGCGCCAGGCCCGGGCCACGGGGTCGACGCCCACGGAGGGCTGCACCGCCCAGGGGCCTTGCCAACTGGCCCAGCGCTGCCACAGGCCCAGGCGCGACACCACCTGCAGCGACCACAGCCCCGATGGGCGCTGCCAATCGAGCTGCAAGGCGCTGCGCACGGGGATGCGCTCGACCAGCTTTCGACGGGTGTAGAGGCCCTGGATGGCGGCTTGGTAGTCCACCCGGCCGTCGGCATCGCGGGTCTGCACCTGGCTGTTGAGCACCGCGTCGTTGCCGTTGACGCCGCCCCAGCTCAGGCGCGACCAGGCATCGTCCACCGACAGGCGCAGCCGCGTGGGCAACACCTCGGCCACATCGGCATCGCTGGCCCAGCGTGTGGGCTCGGCCTGCAGGGCCACCGACAAGGCCGCGCCCTGCCCCTGGGCCTCGGGGCCGGTCATGAACAGGGCCTGGTAGCGGCTGTCGTCATCGTGCAGGCGGCCGGCATAGGCGTAGCTGCCATCGGCCAGGTAGCTGACCTGGCCTGTGGTGGCCAGCGAGCGCAGGCGCTGCAGGCGCAGCGCATCCCAACCCAGCGACAAGCTGAGGCCGCGCCAGCTGGGCGTGACCGCCTGCAGGGTCAGCCCCCGCCCCGTCCAGTAGCGCATGCGGGTGCTGGCGTCGTATCGCGCGGGCGGGCTGGGGTCCTGCTTTTGCTGGTACAGCCGCAGCACCTCGGCGGCGTCGCCACTCATGCGGGCGGTGGCATCGGCACGGTACAGCGCCCCGGCCCGCAGCAAGGGGGCGCCTTGCAGGGCCTCGCCCGTGGCCTGGCGCCACCAGGCACCGGCTTCGGCACGGGCGCTGGCGTAAGCCTGCTGCGTGCCCGCCAGGCGCCGGTAGCCCGTGGCCCAGTCACCGTTCAGGTCCATCACGGGCAAGCCGTTGGACCAGGCCTCGGCCCGCACCTCGGTGTACACCCCCAGCGCATCGGCCCACACCGGTGGCGCCAGGCCAGTGAGCCCCGCCATCCCCACCCACAAGGCCACCCACCGGGCCACGCCCTGACGCTTGCGCCTCGACATCCGACCTCCTTGTGGCCTGTGCAACCGCGCCATCCTAGCCATGCTGGCTTGCGGTGATGCGTCAAAAAAAAGGGCCTCCCGAAGGAGGCCCGGCTGCGCTGACCTGCGCGGTCAGAACTGTTCGTAGGTGTTGTCCACGTAGGTCACCTTGGCCTTGTCGAAGTCAACCAGGCCCACCACGGTCGAGCCCTTGAGCAGCGAGGTCGTGCGCGGGGCGCCGTCGTCGGTGCCCGCCACGTTCATCTTCACGCCCGAGGTCAGGTCTTCGAGCTTGAGGTAGCTGCTGGCGTCCACACTCGGGCTCACGGTCATCTCCAGCTTGAGCGCCGTGCCATTGGTGCCCGACACGGTGAGCGTGCCGTTGAGCGTGCCCACCCCCGTCGCATCGAGCGTGAGCGTGAGGCCCACATGCAAGGTGTTGCTGCCTGCGGTCAGCAAGGTCCCGTCCAGCACCAGCTTGCGCTCGTTGTAGCCGTCCAGCGAGGTCAGGGCCTCGGCCACCGCCGATGGCGTGACGGGCGCACTGGGGGCACTGGGGGCACTCGGGCCGCTGGGTGCACTCGGACCACTCGGACCACTCGGGCCACTGGGTGCCGTGGGCTGCGACGGCGTGGTGTCGACCACACGCAGCGTGGCCCGCAGGCTGCCCGTGAACAAGGCCGTGGTGGCCGCGGCCGACTCCTTGACCGTGCCGGAGAACACCCCTGTGGTGGGCACCGCCTGGTTGGAGGCGCCGTTCACATCGACGAAGTCGGTGGCGTTGAGCTCGCCCGAAATCACCGCGCCGCTGGCGGCCGTGGCCTCAAACAGCAGGTGCACCTTGCCCGACGTCGAGGTGGGATGGCTGACATCGCCCACCGTGGCGGTGACCGTCTCCACGTAGCTGCCCTCTTGCAGCTTGAACGACGACAGCACCGTGGTGCCATTGCTGGCCAGCAAGCCAAACAGGCCCTTGAGGCTGGCGCGGGTCGTGCCTTCGACGCTGCCGCTGGCTTGGCCCATGTAGGCGTCCACCGAGGTGGCGCCCACGGCGCTGTGGCCGGCCTGCTGGCCCCAGGCCCACTGGCTGGGGCTGGGTGCCAGGTTGCCCAGCAGGCTGATGTCGCTGTAGGTGGCGAAGTCGGCATCGGTCGCGGCGGCCGTTTGCACGGTGCGCTGAGCCACCACGGCCGGCCAGTTCAGGCTGGCGTCGTCCAGCAGCTTGCCGCTGACCTTGTCAGTGGCCTTGCTGTTGTCGCGCTGGAAGCCTCCGAACGCGGCATACGTGCCGGTCTGCTCGACCAGCAGCGTCTTGACGCTGTAGCGGTCCACGCTGCCCGGTGCCACACCCTGGGCCAGGCGCCGCACCAGGAACACCATCTGCGTGGCCGTGGCCTGGCGGCTGGGGCCCGTGCCGATCAGCGCACCCGGCGTCACCTTGAACGTGATGCGGCAGCCCACATACGGCTCGCCCACCATGTAGGTCACGGGTGAGCCTTCGGCCGTCTTCTCGGTCGTGAGCATCTCATC
>Ga0228699_1000829_pt1 | contig 19431 bp, 17 predicted proteins | sample McNCre217_Aug_MG_FD_178016 | JGI IMG/M metagenome (GOLD analysis project Ga0228699, IMG submission 178016) | Freshwater microbial communities from McNutts Creek, Athens, Georgia, United States - 2-17_Aug_MG | ecosystem: Environmental > Aquatic > Freshwater > Creek | place: USA: Georgia... | reverse complement strand
GTGAAGCACTGGGAGCAGTGGACGCAGCGCCCCGCCAGCCTCCACCCGATGGACGACGTGCCCGCGCCCGCAGGCACCGCCGGTGCCACCAGCCAAGCCAGCCCCCAAGCCTGAACCGCACACCGAGGAGACCCACCATGAGCGTCAAAGCCCTCCGCCCCGGCTACCACGGGGACATGAAAGACACCGTCGAGCACTTCCATGGCCAGCAGTTGCTGGGCCTGCTGTGGGACCAGCCCACCTTGCTGTACGCCACGCCCATGTGCATCCCCGTGCCGCCGCAGATGCCCTTTGGTGCCCTGGTGCAGCAGGTGCTGCCGCAGCTCTATGGCCAGCACCCGCAGTTCGGCCAGATCGACTGGGCCACCGTGCAGTGGCAGCGCGAGGGCCAGCCCTTCACGCCCCAGATGGACGCCAGCCTGGCTGAGCAGGGCATCGGCCACAAGGCCTTCATCCGCTTTCGCAGCTGAAGGACGGCACCGCCATGAGCCATGAGCTGACCATCGAACCCCTGGGCCAGACCTTGACGGTCGAAGACGGCCAGACCGTGCTGGATGCCTGCCTGCGGGCTGGCATCTGGCTGCCCCATGCCTGCTGCCACGGCCTGTGTGCCACCTGCAAGGTGGTGGTGCGCGACGGCGAGATCGACCACGGCGAGGCCTCGCCCTTTGCACTGATGGACTTCGAGCGCGAAGAGGGCAAGACCTTGGCCTGTTGCGCCACGCTGCAGACCGACGTGGTGATCGAGGCCGAGATCGACGAAGACCCCGACGCCCGCGTCATCCCCGTCGAGGACTACCAGGCCCGCGTCACCCGCATCGAGCGGCTCACGCCGACCATCCAGGCCCTGCACTTCGAGCTCGACCGCCCGCTGGACTTCCAGGCCGGGCAGTACGTGAACGTCGAGATCCCCCAGTTGGGCATCCGGCGGGCCTTCTCGCTGGCCAACCCGCCCAGCACCGGCGCGGCCATCGAGCTGCACGTGCGCCAGGTGGTGGGCGGGCAAGGCACCACCTGGTTGCACGAGCAACTGCAGGTGGGCGACACGCTGCCCATCAGCGGGCCGTATGGGCGCTTCTTCGTGCGCACGTCGGTGCACCAGGCCGAAGGCCTGCCGCTGCTGTTCATGGCCGGGGGCTCGGGGCTGTCCAGCCCGCGCAGCATGATCCTCGACCTGCTCGAAGGTGGCTGCACGCTGCCCATCACCTTGGTGTATGGCCAGCGGCACCTGCCCGAGCTGTATGGCCACGACGCGTTCCTGGCCCTGGCCGAGCGGCACCCCAACTTCGAGTACATCCCCTGCCTGTCGCACGAGCCCGCCGACAGTGACTGGCCGGGCGAGCGCGGCTTTGTGCACGAGGTGGCCCAGCGCCGTTTCGACCACGACTTCCGGGGTCACAAGGCCTACCTGTGCGGGCCGCCCGCCATGATCGACGCGTGCATCAACACGTTGATGCAGGGCCGCTTGTTCGAGCGCGACATCTACACCGAAAAGTTCCTCTCGGCGGCCGATGCCGAGCGTGTGCGCAGCCCCTTGTTCAAGGCGATCTGACCCCACCCCGGAGGCGAGACATGTGCCACCACGTTGAGCTGGCCGACACCGGCGAGGCCTACACCTGCGGCGAGGAAGAGTCTGCCCTCCATGCCCTGGCCCGTTCGGGCCGTCGGGGCATCCCGGTGGGGTGTCGCGGCGGGGGCTGCGGTGTTTGCAAGGTGCAGGTGCTGGCGGGGGAGTACCGCAAGAAGCCCATGAGCCGCTGCCACGTCAGCGAAAGCGACGAGGCCGCGCACCAGGTGCTGGCCTGCTGCATCGTGCCGCAAAGCGACCTGCAGTTGCGCGTCATCGGGCGCATGCGCAAGGCCTGGCAGGCCCCGGCAGCAGCGCATGCGCCTGCCGCCGCGTTGGCGCCGCCAGCACATACCGAAGCGGTATCGCACACGGCGTGCATCGGTATTGGACGCACTGTCCCCCGATCCCTAGACTGAATTTCAAAGCTGCTCACAGCCCCTAGACAGGAGACACCCCATGGCCATGACAGGCGTCCTGCGACCAGGACACATCCAGATCCGCGTGCTGGACATCAACGTCAGCCGCGAGTTCTACCGCGACGTGGTGGGACTGGTGGAAACCGGCACCGACGCGCAAGGCCGCGTCTTCTTCAAGTGCTGGGACGAACGCGATCACCACAGCATCATCCTGCGTCAGGCCGAGTCGGCCGGCGTGGACTTCGTGGGCTTCAAGGTGCTGGACAAGGCCACCTTGAACAAGCTCGAAGCCGACGTGCGCGCCTTCGGTCTGGAGACCGAGCGCCTGCCGGCCGGCGACCTGCCCGAGACCGGCGAGCGTGTGCGGTTTCAGCTGCCCACGGGCCACCTCTTCGAGCTGTATGCCGACAAGAAGCACGTGGGCAATGGCCTGGGCCAGGTGAACCCGCCTCCCTGGGGGCCCGACTCGGAGCGAGGCATGGCGCCCATCCGCTTCGACCACTGCCTGCTCTACGGGCCCAATGTGGCGGCGAACAAGAAGCTGTTCACCGAGGTGCTGGGCTTCTTCCTGGTCGAGCGCATCCTCGGCCCCAAGGAGGCCGGCGAGCCCGAGCTGGCCCTCTTTCTGTCGTGCTCGCACAAGACCCACGACATCGCCTTCGTCGAGCACCCCGAGCCCGGCAAGCTGCACCACGTGTCGCTGCGCATGGCCACCTGGGAAAAGGTGCTGCGCGCCGCCGACATCATGGGCATGAACAAGGTGGCCATCGACATCGGCCCCACCCGCCACGGCACCACCCGCGGCGAGACCATCTACGCCTGGGACCCGTCGGGCAACCGCTTCGAGACCTTCGCGGGGGGCTACGAGCCTTACCCCGATGTCGAGCCGATCACCTGGACCTTCGAAGGGTTCGGCCATGGCCTGGACTTCCCCACCGGGACGCTCCACGAAAGCTTCCTGGGCGTCGTGACCTGACGCCTGGGCCGCTGGGGGTCACCCACGCCCCCTGATTTGCCGCTTGCTTCGACCACGCCTCGCCACCACGGACGGCCACTTGTGCCCCCGTGTGGCCGCGTGCACCCCCGCGGCGCCCAAGGGCCACCCCCGCCACGCAGAGCCCCCGGCGCCCCCACACAGGAGACCCGACATGAAGACCGTGCCCCTTGGCATGGTGGGCCGCGCTGCGCCCGCCATCCACCCCGTCCTGCGGCCCATCACCCGCGCCGCCTTGACCCTGCTTGCACTTGGCTCGGCCACCCTGGCCCACGCCATCGACTTCGACACTGGCAACGACGAGGTCAAGGTCCGCTGGGACAACACCGTCAAGTACACCGCCGCCTACCGCACCGGCAACCCCGACCAGGCCGTGGCCGCGTCCATCCCGGCGCCGCTGGGCGGATCGGGCAACCCCAACGTCGACTTCGGTGACCTCAACTTCAACCGGGGGCTGATCAACAGCCGCATCGACCTGCTCACCGAGTTCGACGCCTCGTGGCGCAAGCAACTGGGCGTGCGCCTCTCCGGGGCCGCGTGGTACGACACCGTCTACAACCAAGACAGCCAAGACTTCCCGCGCACCACGCCTTACACGCTGCTGCCCAACAACCAAGCGGCGCTGCAAGGCGGCCCCAACTTCCGCATGAGCGACTCGGCCAAGAAGCTCATGGGCAACAAGGCCGAGTTCTCGGACGCCTTCGTCTACGGCTCGGCCGACCTTGGGGAGGGCAAGAAGCTCAGTGGCCGCCTGGGGCGCCACACCTTGCTGTACGGTGAGACGCTGTTCTTGGGTGCCAACGGCATCGCGGCCGCCCAGGGCCCGGTCGACCTGATCAAGCTGTACTCGCTGCCCAATGCCCAGTTCAAGGAGATCGCGCTGCCGGTGGGCCAGGTCTCGGGCAACCTGCAGCTCTCGTCCAACCTGTCGGTGGGCGCGTACTACCAGTACGAATGGCGCCCCCTGCGCCTGCCCGCCGCCGGCAGCTACTTCAGCCCGGCCGACTTCGTGGGCGAGGGCGCCGATCTGCTGCTCACGCCTTCTGGCGGGGCGGCCAACCGCGTGGCCGATCAGAAGGGGCGCGACAGCGGCCAGTTCGGCACGCGCGTCAAGTTCAAGCTGCCCGACAGCGATGTGGAGTACGGCGTGTACGCCGCGCAGTACGACGAGAAGGCGCCCATCCCCGTCTTCAACGCCACCGACACCAGCGGCCTGTATGGCGGTGGCACCTACCGCCTGGTCTATGCCCGTGGCGTGAAGGTGGTGGGCGCGAGCTTCTCGACCCTGGTGGGCGAGACCAATGTGGCCGGCGAGGTCTCGACCCGCCGCAACACCCCGCTGCACCCGCTGGGTGACCTGGTGGTGAACTTCAACACCGGCGCCAACAACGATGGCGACACGGCTTACGCCCGGGGCAACACGCTGCACGCCAACCTGTCGGCCATCACGGTGTTCCCGGCCAACGCGCTGTGGCAGGGCGCCAGCCTGGTGGGCGAGCTGGCCTTCAACCGCCTGCTCAGCGTCACCCACAACCCGACCAACCCGGCCTTTGCCAGCGGCGTGCTCAACACCACGCACACCAAGGATGCGTGGTTCATGCGGGCCGTCTTCCAGCCCGAGTACTTCCAGGTGCTGCCAGGGGTGGATCTGCAGGTGCCCATCGGCGTGGGCTACGGGCTGTCGGGCCGCTCGGCCGTGCTGCAGCTCTCGCCCGAGCACGGCGGCGACCTCAGCGTGGGCGTGGTGGCCGACCTCCAAAAGACCTGGCGCGTGGGCCTGCAGGCCACGCACTACTACGGCCCCAAGGGCCCGGCGCCCTCGCTCAACGCCACCACCAACACCTTCGCCAGCTACAAGCAGTACTACGCCGACCGCGATTTCGTGAGCCTGTCGGTGCAGCGCTCCTTCTGACCGCCCCGCCTCACACGGAGACCTGACCATGAACACCATCCATCCGATCTTTCGCCGCACCGTGGCGTCGCTGCTGGCCCTGAGCATGCTGGGCCAGGAGGTGGCGATCGCCGCCGTGAGCGCCGACGAGGCTGCGCAACTCAAGTCCACCCTCACGCCCTTTGGCGGCGAGCGCGCGGGCAACAAAGACGGCAGCATCCCCGCCTGGACGGGCGGCCTGACGCAAATGCCCGCTGGCCCCAAGGTGGGCGATGTGCCCGTCAACCTGTTTGGCGACAAGCCGCTGTACGAGGTCACGGCCAAGAACATGGCCACCTACGCCGACAAGCTCAGTGACGGCACGGTGGCGCTGCTCAAGAAGTACCCCGACACCTTCCGCGTGCAGGTCTACAAGACCCACCGCACGGCCGCGGCCCCGGCCCATGTGGTCGAGAACACGCTGAAGAACGCCACCAGCTGCAAGACCAAGGACGGTGGCATGTCGGTCGAGGGCTGCTTTGGCGGCATCCCCTTCCCCATCCCCAAGAGCGGCATCGAGGCCATGTGGAACTGGCTGCTGCGCATGGAGCCTGAATCGACCGAGCTGGGCTTCAAGAACATCGTGGGCACGGCCGATGGCAACCGCACGCTGGCCACGCGCAACGACGAGTCGTTCCAGTTCCCGTACTACTACAAGGATGGTTCGGCCGAGAAGTGGTCGGGCGAGTACTTCATCCAGCGCTTCAGCACCACGGCCCCGCCGTTCAAGGCCGGTGAGTCGCTGGTGATCCGCGACAGCATCGACGCCAAGAACCCGCGCCAGGCCTGGCAGTACCTGGTGGGTCAGCGTCGCGTGCGCCGCGCGCCCACCGTGGCCTACGACACGCCCGACTTCGTGGCCTCGGGGGCCAACTACTTCGACGAGGTGCAGGGCTTCTTGGGCCACATCGACCGCTACCAGTGGAAGCTGGTGGGCAAGCGCGAGATGCTCGTGCCCTACAACAACAACGCCCTGGTCACCGCCAAGGTCGACGAGGCCTTTGGCAAGTTCCACCTCAACCCCGACAAGCTGCGCTGGGAGCTGCACCGCGTGTGGGAGGTGGAGGCCACGGTGGCCCCGGGCAAGCGCCACGCCGTGCCCAAGCGCCGCTTCTACCTCGACGAGGACACCTGGACGATCACCCTGATCGACGGCTACGACGCCGAGGGCAAGCTGTGGCGCACCTCCCAGCTGCAGTCTTTCGTGCTGCCCACGCTGCCGGGCGTGGTGATCAAGCCGGTGACGGTGTTCAACCTGCAGGCCAACACCATGAGCACGGTGCAGGCGCTCAACGAAGAGCAGTACCGCATCGTCAAGCGCAAGCCCGAGAGCTACTTCACGGGTGACGCGGTGGCCGACGAGGCCTCGCGCTGAAGCGATCGGGTGCAGGAGTTCGCCATGTCTCGATCTGTGCAAGCCCCTTGGGCGTGGTCAGCGGCCCGCTGGATGGTGGGGGCGCTGGCGGTGGCCGCTGCCGTGCAGGCGCTGCTGTGTGCCCTGGGGCGCGAAGGGCTGGGTGCCGCCCACGCGGCGGAGGCACCCGTGGCGGTGCCGTCGTCGGATCCGCTGCGGGCTGCCGCGCCGCAATCGCCCCGGGCCGCTCAGAGCGTGCTGCTGGGCGTGAGCCGGGCGGGTGACCGCCTGGTGGCGGTGGGCGAGCGTGGCGTCATCCTCACCTCGGACGACAGCGGCCAGCACTGGCAGCAGGCGCAGGTGCCGGTCAGCGTCACGCTGACGGCGGTGCACTTTGCCACGCCGCAGCTGGGCTGGGCCGTGGGCCACAGCGGCGTGGTGCTGCACAGCAGCGATGGCGGCCGCCATTGGTCGCGCCAGCTCGATGGGCAGGGCGCCGCCCAGGCCGAGCTGCAGGCCGCCCGCGCCGCCGCGCAAGCCCGCGACGACGACGCCAGCAAGCGCCGCCTGCGCGATGCCGAGCGCGCACTGGACGAAGGCGCCAACCAGCCCTGGCTGGACGTGCGCTTTGGGTCGCCCAGCGAGGGCGTGGTGGTGGGGGCCTACGGCGCCATCCTGCGCACCCGCGATGGGGGGCGCAGCTGGCAGTCGCTGCGCGGCCACCTGGCCAACCCCAAGGGGCGCCACCTCTATGGCATCCAGCTCGGTGTGGCCGGCAAGCTGTACGTGGTGGGCGAGCAGGGCAGCCTCTTTGTCAGCCACGACCGGGGCGACCACTTCGACACCTTGACCACGCCCTACCGGGGCACCTTCTTCGGCCTGCAAGCCCAGGGTGGCCAGCTGCTGGCCTATGGCCTGCGCGGCAACGTCTGGCGCTCGGCGGACGAGGGGCAGAGCTGGGAGGCCGTGTCCACGGGTCAAGCCACCACCGTCACCGCGGGCACCACGCGCCCCAATGGGCAGGTGGTGCTGGTCGATGAGTCTGGCCGGGCCCTGCAGACCGTGCCTGGCGCCCATGGCCTGGGCCTGACACCGGTGCGCGTGCCCCAAGCCTTTGCGTTCACCGGTGTGGTCACCGCCGCCGACGGCAGCCTCGTGCTGACCGGCGTGCGCGGCACCACCCGCATCCCCCCCGAAACCCCTCTTGCCTCGGCCCAGCCATGAAGCACGACGACGACCTGTCCGACGCCCCCGTCATCGCCCACCTGGCGGACTTCGACACCCGATCCGGCAGCTGGGCCGAGCGGGCGCTGTTCAACCACCGCTGGGTCATCCTGCTCACCTGTTTGCTGCTCACCGTGGTGCTGGGCTGGACGGCGCGCGGCCTGCAACTCAACGCGGCCTTCGAGAAGATGCTGCCCATCCAGCATCCCTACATCGCCAACTACCTGGCCCACAAGAACCAGCTGGGCGGCCTGGGCAACACGCTGCGCATCGCGGTGGAGGCCCGCCAAGGCAGCATCTTCGAGCCCGCCTACCTGGAGACCTTGCGCCGCCTGAGCGACGAGGTCTTCCTGCTGCCCGGGGTGGACCGCCCCTACATGAAGTCGCTGTGGAGCCCCTCGGTGCGCTGGACAGGTGTGACCGAAGAGGGCCTGGACGGCGGCCCCGTGGTGCCCGACGACTACGACGGCTCGCCCGAGGCCATCGAGCAGGTGCGGCTCAACACCGAGCGCTCGGGCGAGGTGGGCATGCTGGTGGCGCCCGACTACCGCTCCAGCATCGTGCTGGTGCCGCTGCAGGACGTGAACGTCGAGACGGGCCAGCGCCTGGATTACGCCCAGCTCTCGCAGCGCCTCGAAGCCTTGCGCGGCAAGTACGAGGCGCTTGGGGTGACCATCCACATCAACGGCTTTGCCAAGGTGGTGGGCGACCTGATCGATGGCCTCAAGCAGGTGCTGGTGTTCTTCGCGGCCGCCGTGGCCGTGTGCACCGCCGTGCTGCTGGCCTACACCCGTTGCACGCGCAGCACCGCGCTGGTGGTGGTGTGCTCGCTGGTGGCCGTGGTGTGGCTGCTGGGGCTGCTGCCGCTGCTGGGCTTCGAGCTCGACCCGTACTCGGTGCTGGTGCCCTTCTTGGTGTTCGCCATCGGCATGAGCCATGGCGCGCAGAAGATGAACGGCATCATGCAGGACATCGGCCGGGGCACGCACCGCCTGGTCGCCGCGCGCTACACCTTCCGCCGCCTGTTCGTGGCCGGCCTCACCGCCTTGCTGGCCGATGCCGTGGGCTTTGCCGTGCTGATGATCATCGACATCCAGGTCATCCACGACCTGGCCGTGACCGCCAGCATCGGCGTGGCCGTGCTCATCTTCACCAACCTTGTGCTGCTGCCTGTGCTGCTGTCGTACACCGGGGTGAGCCCCAAGGCGGCCGAGCGCAGCCTGCGCGCCGAGCAGGCCACCACGGCCAAGCACCCGTTCTGGGCCTTCCTTGATCTGTTCACCCAACGCCGCTGGGCCCTGGGTGCAGTGGTGGGGGCCGTGGTGATGGGGCTGTTTGGCTTCGCGGTCAGCCTGCAGCTCAAGATCGGTGACACCAGCGCCGGGGCGCCCGAGCTGCGCGCCGACTCGCACTACAACCGCGACAACGCCTTCATCACCCAGCACTATGCGGCCAGCAGCGACACCTACGTGGTGATGGTCAAGACGCCGCAGTTCCAGTGCGGCCTCTACCGCACGCTCACCGATGTTGATGCGCTGGAGCAGCAGCTGCAGCAGCTGCCGGGGGTGGAGGGCACGCAGTCGCTGGCCGCGCTGGCCAAGCGGGCGGCCGCCGGCCTGAGCGAGGGCAGCCTCAAGTGGTACGACATCCCGCGCAGCCAGGACATGCTCAATGCCGTGATCACCCGCGCGCCGCGTGAGCTGTTCAACCAGAACTGCGACCTGCTCACCGTCTACGCCTACCTCAAGGACCACAAGGCCGACACGCTGGACGCCGTGGTGCGCACGGTCGAGGCCTTTGCGCAGGCCCACGACACGGCGGACGTGAGGTTCCTCTCGGCCGCAGGCAACGCCGGCATCGAGGCGGCCACCAACATCGTGGTGCGCAAGGCCAATGTGCAGATGCTGATGCTGGTCTACCTGGCCGTGGTGGTGCTGGCGCTGGTCACCTTCCGCTCGTGGCGCGCGGTGATCTGTGCGGTGCTGCCGCTCATGCTCACCTCGGCGCTGTGCGAGGCGCTGATGGTGGCGCTCAACATCGGCGTGAAGGTGGCCACGCTGCCGGTGATCGCGCTGGGCGTGGGCATTGGCGTGGACTACGCGCTGTACGTGATGACGGTGACGCTGTCTGGCCTGCGTCGGGGCGAGAGCCTGTCTCAGGCCTACTACAAGGCGCTGCTGTTCACCGGCCGCGTGGTGGTGCTGACCGGTGTGACGCTGGGTGTGGCCGTGGCCACCTGGGCGCTGTCGCCCATCAAGTTCCAGGCCGACATGGGCATCTTGCTGGCCTTCATGTTCGTGTGGAACATGCTGGGGGCGCTGATTCTGCTGCCCGCGCTGGGCCACTTCCTGCTCAAGCCGTCGCTGCGCGCCACCGAGGTCACGCTGAGCAACGACGGGCCGCAGACTGAGCCGCAGCTTGCCAGCGCCCCGTCCGCTTGGGCTGCGCGGCACGGCTGATCAGCTGTGCCCCAACAGCCGCCGCATGATCAGCGGCTTGAGGCTGGCCGCAGGCAGCGCCCAGGCCTGGCCCACTTCGGGCAAGGTGCATGGCGTGTAGCCATGGTCGCTCCAGCGGTAGAACAGCAGGCTTGGGTCGTGCAACGGGGCGTTGAAGTCGAAGCGCACCTCGTCGGCCCGGCCGTCGGCACCGAGGCGCGTGACGGTGGCCACGAACGGGCCGGCATCGGTGCGCTCACCCACGGTGAAGGGGTGGCGGCGCAGGTCCCGGCTGACGTCATCGCCAAACGCCTGCTCACCCCGGATCACCACGGTGCGCGGCCCGGTCACGCTCAGGCGCAAAGGCCGCTTGGCGTTGGCCAGGGCGTGCAGGCTGTCGCCGCTGCCCAGCCCTTGCGCATGCCGCGCGGCCTTGAAGTAGCCGGTGAACAAGGCATTGGGGGGATCCAGCAGGATGATGTGGCGGCCCGCGCCCGGCGGGATGGTGCCGATGGACAGGGGCTCGTCGTGGCTGGCCACCTGGATGATGGGCGAGACCGTGAGGCACACCACCACGCTGATCACCGGCAGCACGCCCAGGTGCACGACGGCGAGGCCTTGGCTGAGTCGCAGCGCGGGCATCAGGCCCTGTTCGCGCCAGCTGCGCCTGGAGCGGCTGACCCAGGCCGCCACCAGCGTCCCCAGCCAGGCCGAAAAGCCAATGTCTGCATTGAGCAGCAAGCGATCGTTCGGGCTGGCCGCGCACACGGGCACCAGGGCCAGCACTGCGCCCACCGCCCAGAAGCGCAGCGGCGCATGGCGCCACAGGCCCATGCGCCAGGTGGGCCAGCACAGGGCCAGCAGCGCCACCAACACACCCAGGGTGTAGAGGCCCCGCAGGTGCAAGGGCACCGCGTTGTAAGCGGTGCTGGTGACGCCGGCCAGGCCCGCCAGCACCAAGCTGGGCAGGCGCTGGCTGAGCGCCTGCAAGAACACCCATGGGTCTCGCCCTGGATCGAGGTAGCCACCCAGGCCACTGGTGCCATAGCCCCAGGCGTTGTAAGCGTGGTGCCACAGGGCCACGGTGAGCACGTAGGGCAGCACGCTGGCGGCTCGGCGCCACCACGGGGATGCGGTGTCCAGGCAGCAGGCATAGGCCACCAGGTAGGCGGCTGCGGCCACGCCAGCTTCGGCCGAGGCCAGGCTGGCCAGCAGGCCCAACAGCGCGGCCACCTGCCAGCGCCTGTGGCCATGGCTGCGCCATCGGTGGTGCGCCATGAGGGTCAGCACGATGCACACCCCTGCGATCAGCTGGTTGCGCGCAGCCAGCCAGATCACCGGCAGCAGGTGGGCGGGCGAGAGTGCGAACATCAACGCCCCCAGTTGGGCGCGGGCTGGCTCGGGGTCGAGTTGCTGCAAGAGCTGGCTCAGCAGCCACACCAGCGCGGCGTACCACAGCACCGAGTGCAGGTGCATCCACGCCGGGTGTTGGGGCCACAGCAGGTTGTCCAGCGCGTGGGTGAGTTCGCTCAAGGGGCGCCAGAACATCATCCTGGCGTGGTCGCTCACCCACCAGGGCGCCAGGCCTTGTGCGCGCAGCGACAGGTTGTGGGCCAGGTTGCCGTCGGAGAAGGTGAACAAGCCCCAGGGTGATGCCGGGTGCGCCACTTGCCGCGAGCCGTCAAAGATCTCCTGAAAGAGGAAGTCGTCGCCCAGCAGGCCGCTGCCCAGCGTGGGCAGGAACAGCAGCAGCACGACCAGCACCAGGGCCCATGCGGCGCGCGGGTGGGCCAGCCATTTGGCCAGGTGGGTGCGGGCCTTCAGTCCCCATTGAGACCATCGGGACCATGCAGGCAAGGGTGTGGCAGAGGCAGGCATGCAAACACGGGCGACAAGTGGCCTGACATGGTCGTCGGCCAACCTTTCGGGAGCCCTTCGGGGCCCGAAACCCAAGGGCTGCCCCTGCCGCTGATTCACGGGGGCAGGGCGCTGCCCTGGTCCATCAGCGTTGCAGCAGGCCGTTGACGCCCATGGCCAGCCAAGGCGACAGCAGCACCATGCACACGCCGGTGATGATCATGGTGAGGCTGGCCAGCGCGCCACACAGCGTGGCGTACTGGTAGGCCCGGGCGGTGCCCACGCCATGGGCGCCTGCGCCCAGCGCGGCACCGAGTGAGAGCGCATCGCGCAGGCCCAAGGCTCGCAGCCACACGCGGCCCACCAACATGCCAAAGATGCCGGTGACCAGCACGAAGAACACCGCCAGCTCAGGCTGGCCGCCGAAGTGCCGCGTGGCGATCAGGGCAAACGGGCTGGAGACGAACTGCGTCATCAGGCTGCGGGTGATGGCCTCGGGCAAGTGCAAGGCCCAAGCCATGGCCGTGACGCTGATCAGGCCCACCACCAGGCCCACCGCCACGCCGGCCGCGATGGTGATGGGGTGGCGGCGGATCAGCTCGCGCTGGGTGTAGACCGGCACCGCGAAGGCGATGGTGGCTGGCCCCAGCATCCAGGTGAGCCAGTGGGCGCCCAGCCAGTAGTCGTCGAACGAGAAGCCCAGCGTGGCCTGGGCGAGCAGCAGCACCGTGGGCGTGACGATGATGGGCGAAGTCCAGAAGCTGCCGGTGCGGCGCCAGATGGCTTTGGCCAGGGCGTACACACCCACCGTGCTCAGCAGGCCGCTGAGGGTGAGCAGGGCAGGGCTCAGGGTGGGGGTGAGCTCGGGGCTCATGGGGCCAGCTCCACGGGTGGCTCGGTGCCATCGTCGGACACACCAGGGTGGGCGCGCTGGCGCTCCCAGGCGGCCAGGCGGGCCACCACGGTGCCTACCGCCGCCATCACCAGCAGGGCCGCAACGGCCATGCACAGCGCCACCTTCAGGCCCAGCACGCTCACCAGTTCGCTGTGCTTGCTGATGGCCAGCAGCGGCGGCACGAAAAACAGCAGCATGTCGCCCAGCACCAAGCCGGCGCCAGCCGCCACGGCTTTGAGCGGCAGCACGCCGGCAAACAGCCCCACCAGCAGCAGCCCCAGGCCCAGCACGCCGGCGGGGCAGGGCAGGGCCCAGTGGCGGGCGGCGGCATCACAGGCCAGCCACAGGGCGGCGATGGCCAGCACCTGCACAGCGGTGGTGGCCCAGGTACGGGCAGACATGACAGACGGAGCGCAACAACAACGCCGCGCAGCTTACGGCATCTGGCTTGCCGCATGATGGGATGGGGCCTTCTGGCCCCGTGTGACCGCGCATTGAGTCCCGCCCCAGCACCGCTTTCAGCATCACCATGACCTCATCCCCAGCCGCCTCCTCTTGCCCGCCCGATGTGCTCTTGCGTGAGCTCTACGCCGCGATGCTGGCGGCCGCCGATCCGCGCGTGGTGCTGCCGGCACACCTGCCTGAGCCGCCCGCCGCACCGGGTGCCCGCACCGTGGTGGTGGGCCTGGGCAAGGCCGCCGCCGCGATGGCCCAGGCCGTCGAAGCCCGTTGGGCCGAGCGAGGCGCCGCTTGCTCGGGCGTGGTGGTGGCGCCGCCCGGGGCCGAGTTGCCGCTGCAGCACATCGAGGTGGCGGTGGGCAGCCACCCGGTGCCCGACGCCCGCAGCGTGGCCGCCGCCCAGCGCCTGATGGCGGCGGTGCAAGGCCTCACGCCCGATGACCTGGTCATCGCCCTGATCTCGGGCGGGGGCTCGGCGCTGTGCGCGTGGCCGGCCGCGCCCGTCACGCTCGACGACAAGCGCGCCCTCACGCAGGCGCTGTTGCGCAGCGGTGCGCCCATCCACGAGATCAACACCGTGCGCAAGCACCTCTCGGCCATCAAGGGCGGACGTTTGGCCCAGGCCGCGGCACCGGCCCGGGTGGTCTCGCTGCTGATTTCGGACATCCCGGGCGATGACCCCGCGCTGATCGCCTCGGCGCCCACGCTGCCCGATGCCAGCACCTGCGCCGATGCGCTGGCGGTGCTGCAGGGCCATGGCATCGCCGTGCCGCCAGCGGTGGCCGAGGCCTTGCAACGTGGCGCGCTCGAATCGCCCAAGCCTGGGGCCACCTGGCCCGAGCTGCGCGTGATCGCCAGTGCCCAGACCGGCCTGGAGGCAGCCGCCCAGCGCGCCCGCGAGCTGGGCTGGGTGCCGCACATCCTGTCGGACGCGATGCAAGGCGAGGCGCGCGACCTGGCCCTGGCCCATGCCGCCATCGCACAGCAGGTGCGCCGCCGCAGCCAGCCCTTTGCCGCGCCGTGCGTGCTGCTCTCAGGCGGCGAGGCCACGGTCACGCTGAGGGGCGCAGGCCGAGGCGGGCGCAACACCGAGTTCGCCTTGGCCTTGGCGCTGGCCTTGCAGGGCGAGCGCGGCATCTGGGCGCTCTCGGCCGGCAGCGATGGGCTCGATGGCACGGGCGATGCGGCCGGCGCCTTCATCACGCCCAGCACCTTGGCCCGCGCGCAAGCCGAAGGCCTCGATGCCCGCCAGGCCCTGGCCGACAACGACAGCTTCAGCTTCTTCCACGCCCTGGGCGACACCGTGGTGACCGGGCCCACGCACACCAACATCAACGACTTCCGCGCCGTGTGCGTGCGCTGAGGCGCGGGCCATCGCCCAGGGGCGTTGTGGTCCAATGCGCCGACATGGCCCCGCTCCTCCACCGCATCCGCTTGCAGCACGTGCGCGCCTTGCTGGCTTGCGCCCAGCACGGCAACATGCGCGCGGCCGCGGAGGCCCTGGCCATCACGCAGCCAGCGGTCACCAAGATCATCCAGGAGCTGGAAGACATCGTGGGCCAGCCCCTGATGGTGCGCGAGCGCCATGGCGTGCGCCTCACCGCCGCGGGCGAGCGCTTCGTGCGGCATGCCCGCCAGGGCTTGTTCGCGCTGGAGCAGGCCTTGGGCAGCGTGGCCCCGCCGCGTGGCGCGGTGTTGCGGCTGGGCGTGCTGCCCACCCTGCCCACGCCCTGGCTGAGCCGCTTGCTGCGGGCCTGGCGCACCCGCCATCCCGAGGGCACGGTGCGCGTGGTGAGTGGCCGCAACGCGCAGCTGCTGGAGCAGCTGCAGCAAGGCGAGCTCGACGCGGTGCTGGGCCGCCTGGCCGAGCCCGACCGCATGATGCACCTGCGCTTCGAGCCCCTGTGGTCCGAGCCGCTGGTGGCCGCCATGCGCGACGACCACCCCTTGCTCGACCGCCCGTTTTCGCAGTGGCAGACGCTCAGCGTGCCACTGGTGATGGCGCTGCCCGGCACCGCCATCCGCAAGGCCGCCGACGACTTCCTGGCCAGCATCGATGCGCGCCCCGGCGCCGCCGTCATCGAGACGTTGGCGCCAGAAATCGGCCGTTCGCTGGCCTGGTTGGACCAGGCCTTGTGGCTCACGCCTGCCGGCAACATCCATTCCGGCCTGGAATCGATGCCCTTGGTGGCCAGGCCGCTGCCGGGCGCTGCGCCCGAGGCCATCGGCCTGTTCGTGCCTGCCGATCAGGTGGGGGTGGACGAGGCCAATCTGCGCGATCTGATGGATCTGGTGCGCCAAGTGTCGCCAAGTTGAGGCAAGTGTCGCCAGCATGTCGCCGACAGGCGTGGCTGGATGGTGCCGTGGTGGGTTGATCAGGGTCAACCCTTGGTATTCCTTGCGGTGATGGCTGCGGGCCGATTCTTCATTGGCCGGCGGGCGCGGGGCTGCCTACAGTGCGGCCCCATGGCAGGCCCGCACAGGGCCCGCCCCCACCTCCTGCGGACCTGTGCCGCCTGCACCCATGAGCACGCCCCACCAGCCCCCCTTCGACAGCGCCTTGCCGCTGTCGCTCAGCGCGAGAGGCCACTTCGGCCAGCGCGACACCCAGGCCCACCCGCCGGCGCTCACGCCGTTCTACAAGACCAGCGTGCTGCGTTCGCCCAAGAGCGCCTTGATCACCAACTGCGCGACGCTGTCTGAGGTGACCGGCCCGGTGTTCGCCCCGGCCGAGCTGGGCCCCAAAGACAACGACCTGCTGACCAACTTCGCCAAGGATGGCTTGCCCATCGGCGAGCGCATCGTGGTGCACGGCTTCGTGCGCGACGAGTTTGGCCGCCCCGTCAAGGGCGCGCTGGTCGAGGTGTGGCAGGCCAACGCCTCGGGCCGCTACCGCCACAAGAAGGACCAGTACATCGGCGCCATCGACCCGAACTTCGGCGGCTGCGGCCGCATGGTCACCGACGAGCACGGCTACTACGTCTACCGCACCGTCAAGCCGGGGCCCTATCCCTGGCGCAACCGCGTCAACGAATGGCGCCCCGCCCACATCCACTACAGCATCAGCGGTGACGGCTGGGCCCAGCGCCTGATCACGCAGCTGTACTTCGAGGGCGACCCGCTGATCCCCCGCTGCCCGATCATCCAGACCATCCCCAGTGAGGAGCAAGTCCGCAGCCTGGTGGCGGCCCTGGACCTGAGCCAGGCCAAGCCCATGGACAGCCTGTGCTACCGCTTTGACATCACCCTGCGCGGCCGCCGTGCCACCTGGTTTGAAAACAAGTGAGGCACGACATGACGCACCTGATCCAGCAATTCACCGAAACGCCGTCGCAAACGGGCGGCCCCTATGTGCACATTGGCCTGGCCCCCAAGCAGGCTGGCTTTGAGATCTTCGAACACAACTTTGGCAACCAGCTGGCGAGCGCCGAGACGCTGGGCGAGCGCATCCGCCTGGAAGGCACCGTGTACGACGGCACCGGCACCGCTGTGCGCGACGTGCTGATCGAGAGCTGGCAGGCCAACGCCGCCGGCAAGTACAACCACCCGGCCGACACGCAAGACAAGCCGCTGGACGCCAGCTTCCGTGGCTGGGGCCGCACCGGTGCGGATTTCGACACCGGCCTCTACAGCTTCGAGACCATCAAGCCCGGCCGCGTGGCCTACCCCGGTGGCCGCGAGCAGGCCCCGCACATCTGCCTGATCCTGTTTGCACGCGGCATCAACATCGGCCTGCACACCCGCGTCTACTTTGAAGACGAGGCCGAGGCCAACAGCGCCGACCCCATCCTCACCGGCATCGAGTGGGAGGTGCGCCGCCAGACCCTGGTGGCCCGCCGCGAGCTGCGTGGCGGTGACGTGGTCTACCGCTTCGACATCCGCTTGCAAGACACGCCGGACGGCGGCAAAGAGACCGTGTTCTTCGACGTCTGACCGCCACCTCACTGCCCCAGAGCCCCCCATGATCAACAAGCTCGTGTCCAGCGCCGCCGAGGCCCTGGCTGACATCCGCGACGGTGCCACCGTCATGATTGGCGGCTTCGGCACCGCCGGCCAGCCCAACGAATTGATCGACGCGCTGATCGACACCGGTGCGCGCGACTTGGTCATCGTCAACAACAACGCGGGCAATGGCGACACCGGCCTGGCCGCGCTGCTGGCCAAGAAGCGCGTGCGCAAGATCATCTGCAGCTTCCCGCGCCAGTCCGACAGCCACCACTTCGATGGCCTGTACCGCGCGGGCGAGCTGGAGCTGGAGCTGGTGCCGCAAGGCAACCTGGCCGAGCGCATCCGCGCGGCGGGTGCTGGCATCGGCGGCTTCTTCACGCCCACGGGCTACGGCACCGAGCTGGCCCAAGGCAAGGAGACCCGCGAGATCAACGGCAAGATGTACGTGCTCGAAGCGCCCATCCATGCCGACTTCGCGCTGATCAAGGCCGAGCGCGGCGACCGCTGGGGCAACCTCACCTACCGCATGACCGCCCGCAACTTCGGGCCGATCATGGCCATGGCCGCCAAGGTCACCATCGCCACCGTGCACGAGGTGGCCGAGCTGGGTCAGCTGGATCCGGAAGCCGTCGTCACCCCGGGGCTGTTCGTGCAGCGCGTGGTGAAGATCGACCGCGTGGCCACCAGCGCCGGTGGCTTCAAGCAAGCCTGAGCCCTCAGGCCAGGATCAGGACAAGGACCCCGACATGCACCCCCAACTCGAACACGTCACCCGCTGGACGCGTGACCAGATGGCCGCCCAAGTGGCCAACGACATCCCCGATGGCTCGGTCGTGAACCTGGGCATCGGCCTGCCCACCGCCGTGGCCAACCACCTGGGCGCCGACAAGGAGATCGTGCTGCACTCCGAAAACGGCGTGATCGGCATGGGCCCCGCACCGGCCGCGGGCGAAGAAGACTACGACCTCATCAACGCGGGCAAGCAGCCCGTGACCCTGCTGCCGGGCGGCTGCTTCTTCCACCATGCCGACAGCTTCGCGATGATGCGCGGCGGCCACCTCGACGTGTGCGTGCTGGGCGCCTTCCAGGTGTCGACCACGGGCGACCTGGCCAACTGGCACACGGGTGCACCCGATGCCATCCCGGCCGTAGGCGGCGCGATGGACTTGGCCATTGGCGCCAAGAAGACCTTCGTGATGATGGAGTACCTGACCAAGAAGGGCGAAGCCAAGCTGGTGCCGGCTTGCACTTACCCCTTGACGGGCATCGGCTGCGTGAGCCGCCTCTACACCGACCTGGCCATCATCGACCTGAGCGCCAGCGGTGCCACCGTGGTGGCCCTGGCCCCGGGCATGACCCTGGCGGCCCTGCAAGACCTGACCCCTGGCGTGGCCCTGAGCCTGCGCGCCTGACACGATCGCCCCGACCATGCTCCAACACGCCTACATCTGCGACGCCCTGCGCACCCCCTTTGGCCGCTACGCCGGCAGCCTCTCCGGCGTGCGCGCCGACGACCTGGGCGCCGTGCCCATCAAGGCCCTGGCCGCACGCCACCCGCAGCTCGACTGGGAAGCCTTCAGCGACGTGATCTACGGCTGCGCCAACCAGGCCGGCGAAGACAACCGCAACGTCGCCCGCATGTCGCTGCTGCTGGCCGGCCTGCCCATCACCCTGCCAGGCTCGACCGTCAACCGCCTGTGCGGATCGGGCATGGACGCCATCGGCACGGCGGCCCGCGCCATCAAGGCCGGTGAGGCCGAGCTGATGCTGGCCGGCGGCGTCGAGAGCATGAGCCGCGCGCCCTTCGTGATGCCCAAGGCCACCTCGCCCTTCAGCCGCGAGAACTCGGTGCAGGACACCACCATCGGCTGGCGCTTCATCAACCCGTTGATGAAGCGGCTCTACGGCGTGGACACCATGCCCGAAACCGCCGAGAACGTGGCCACCGATTTCGGCATCAACCGCGAAGACCAGGACAAGATGGCCCTGGCCTCGCAGCTCAAGGCCGTGGCCGCGCAAGAGGCCGGCTTCTTCGACGCCGAGATCACCCCGGTGACCGTGCCGCAGAAGAAGGGCGACGCGCTGGTCATCAGCAAGGACGAGCACCCCCGCGCCACCTCGATGGAAGCGCTGGCCAAGCTCAAGGGCGTGGTGCGCCCCGACGGCACCGTGACCGCGGGCAACGCCTCGGGCGTGAACGACGGCGCCTGCGCGCTGATCCTCGCCAGTGAAGGTGCCGCCGCCCGCCAGGGCCTGACCCCGCGCGCCCGCATCGTGGGCATGGCCACGGCCGGTGTGGCGCCGCGCATCATGGGCATCGGCCCCGCGCCCGCCACGCTCAAGGTG
>Ga0228699_1000828_pt1 | contig 19474 bp, 18 predicted proteins | sample McNCre217_Aug_MG_FD_178016 | JGI IMG/M metagenome (GOLD analysis project Ga0228699, IMG submission 178016) | Freshwater microbial communities from McNutts Creek, Athens, Georgia, United States - 2-17_Aug_MG | ecosystem: Environmental > Aquatic > Freshwater > Creek | place: USA: Georgia... | reverse complement strand
CGTGCGCGGGTCGCGCGCGCCCGATCCCGGCGGCGGGGCCAGGTGCAGCACCCGCTGCGCCAGGCCGGCCAGGCGCGCCAGCGTGGCGGGCTCATCCAGGTTGCCCAGCAAGGGCTGGATGCCGGCCGCGCGCAGCCCGGCACAGCGCGTCGGGCTGGAGGTCAACGCCATCACCTTGAGCCGGGGCGACAGCAGCGCCGCCGCGCGCAGACCCACATCACCACAGCCCACGATCAGCACACGGTGGCGGCGCAACAGGCGGCTGGGGGTCAGGCGTGGCGAGGGCATGGCGGCTTGGGCGAAAATGGCGGATGGGCATGATTGTGGGCCCGAGAGGCCCATCTCCCGCTGTCGAGAACCTTTGCCGCGCCGCCCTTCGCGCACGCCGTCACCATGAGCTTCAACGTCACCATCCAACCCGCTGGCCGCCAGTTCGCCATGCAACGCGACACCACCGTGCTCAGCGCCGCCCTGGCCGAAGGCATCGGCCTGCCTTATGGTTGCAAGGATGGCGCCTGTGGCTCGTGCAAATGCAAGCTGCTGGAAGGCCGCGTGATACACGGCGCCCACCAGGCCAAGGCCCTGACCGAGGCCGACGAAGCCGCCGGCATGATCCTCACCTGCTGCGCCACCCCGCAAACCGACCTGGTGATCGAAGCCCGCCAGATGGTCGGCCTGGGCGACCACCCCGTGGTCAAGATGCCCGTGCGCGTGACCCGCCTGACCCGCGCAGCCCCCGACGTGATGGTGATGCGCCTGCAGCTGCCGGCCACCAACAACTTCAACTTCCGCGCGGGCCAGTACCTCGATTTCATCTTCCCCGATGGGGTGCGCCGCAGCTACTCGATGGCCAACGCCCCGCACGCCGTCAAGGCCGCCGGCGTCGAGGGCATCGAGCTGCACCTGCGCCACATGCCCGGCGGCTTCTTCACCGACCAGGTGTTCGGCACGCTCAAAGAGAAAGACATCCTGCGCGTGGAGGGCCCGCAAGGCACCTTCTTTTTGCGCGACGACAGCACCCGCCCGCTGATCTTCTTGGCCTCGGGCACGGGCTTTGCGCCGCTCAAGGCCATGATCGAAGACATGGCCCACAAGGGGATCGAGCGCCACACCACGCTGTACTGGGGCTGCCGCACCCGGGCCGACCTGTACCTGCACGACTGGGCCTGCGAACAAGCCGCCGCCCTGCCCTGGCTGCGCTACGTGCCCGTGCTGTCTGACGCGCTGCCCGGCGATGGCTGGACGGGCCGCACCGGCTTCGTCCACCAGGCCGTGCTGGCCGACTGGTCCGACCTGAGCGGCCACGAGGTCTACGCCTGCGGCGCCCCGGTGATGGTGCAAGCGGCCCAGGCCGACTTCACCGCCCGCGCGGGCCTGAACCCCGATCATTTCTACGCCGACGCCTTCACCAGCGCCGCCGACAAGGCCTGACGCCCAGGCCGGTCGCCCACAACTCGCTCCCCCCTCGCCCACACCTCGCTGACACACGACGGAGACCCACATGGCTTACGACACGAACAACATCTTCGCCAAGATCCTGCGCGGCGAGATCCCCTGCATCAAGGTCTATGAAGACGCCCACACGCTGGCCTTCATGGACATCATGCCGCAGGTCGATGGCCACGCGCTGGTGATCCCCAAGGAGGCCGCCACCACGATCTTCGAGCTGTCGGATGAAGCCGCCGCGGCCTGCATGGCCACGGTGCGCAAGATCGGCAACGCGCAGAAAAAGGGCCTGGGCGCCGAGGGCGTGGTGCTGATGCAACTCAACGGCCCGGCCGCCGGCCAGTCGGTGCCGCACTTCCACATCCACGTGATCCCCGGCTCGATCGCCGACCTGCGCAAGCCGCACGCCGCAGTGATGGGCGACCAGGCCCACATCGCCGCACTGGGCGAGAAGATCAAGGCCGCGCTGTGATCCCTCACGCCAGGCGCTGACACCTGGGCGCCTGGAAGCCTGGGCGCCTCAGCCGCCCAGGTATGCCGCCTGCACGCGCGGGTCGTCCAGCAGCTGGCGCGCCGGGCCTTGCAGCGCCAGCTCGCCCGATTCGAGCACGTAGGCCCGGTCGGCCATCTGCAGCGCACGCTGGGCGTTCTGCTCGACCAGCAGCACCGTCACGCCCTGGCGGTGCACATCGCGCACCACCTCGAAGATCTGGTCAACGATGAGGGGCGCCAGGCCCATGGTGGGTTCATCGAGCAGCAGCAGCTTGGGGCGGGCCAGCAAGGCGCGGCCCATGGCCAGCATCTGCTGCTCGCCGCCTGAGAGCGTGCCCGCGAGCTGGCGGTGGCGCTCTTTCAAGCGCGGGAAGCGCTGGTAGACGCCGTCGATGTCGGCGTCGATCTCGGCATCGCGGCGCAGGTAGGCGCCCATGCGCAGGTTCTCGTCGATGCTCATGCGGGTGAAGATGCCCCGCCCTTCCGGCACCATCACGAGCCCTTGGGCCACCAGGTCCCACGGGCCTTGGCTGTACACCGCCCGGCCTTGGTAGCGCACCTCGCCGGCCTTGGGCGCCAGCAGGCCGCAGATGGCCTTGAGCGTGGTGCTCTTGCCCGCGCCGTTGGCGCCGATCAGGCTGACCAGCTCGCCCGCATCGAGGTGCAGGTTGAGTTGCTTGACGGCTTGGATGCCGCCATAGGCCACGTTCAGGTTCTTCAGCTCCAGCAGGTGGTGGCCGCTCATGCTTGCGCTCCTGCTGGGTTGCCTGCTGGGTTGCTGCCCTGGCCATGGCCCGTGCCCAGGTAGGCCGCGATCACGGCGGGGTGGCGTTGCACCTCGGCCGGCGTGCCGGAAGCGATCAGCTTGCCCTGGTCGAGCACGGTCACATGGTCACACAGGCCCATCACCAACTTCACATCGTGTTCAATCAAGAGCACCGCGCGGCCCTGGGCCCGGATGCGTTCAATCAGCTCGCGCAGCTGCACCTTCTCGGTGGCGTTCATGCCGGCGGCGGGCTCATCGAGGGCCAGCAGCTTGGGCTCGGTGGCCAGGGCGCGGGCGATCTCCAGGCGGCGCTGGTCGCCATAGCTCAGGGTGCGGGCGGCGTGCCGGGCCTTGTGCTCCAGGCCCACGAAGGCCAGCAGCTCGCGGGCCTTGGCGGCGATGAGCTTCTCTTCGGCCTTGAAGGCCGGCGTGCGCAACACCGCCTGCCACCAGCCCACATGGCTGCGCACATGGCGGCCCACGCGCACGTTGTCGAGCGCGCTCATCTCGGCAAACAGGCGGATGTTCTGGAAGGTGCGCGCGATGCCGGCGCGCGCCACCAGGTGCACCGCCGTGGGCTTGTAGGCCACGCCATCGAGCTCGAAGCTGCCGCTGTCACTGGGCACCAGGCCCGTGATCATGTTGAAAAACGTGGTCTTGCCGGCGCCATTCGGGCCGATCAGGCCATGCACCTGGCCGGGCTGCACCGCCAGGCCCACGCCCTGCAGCGCCTGCACGCCACCAAAGCGCTTGCTCACGTTGGCGATGGTCAACAGCGGGCGGCTCATGCCGGGTCTCCCTTCGCGGCGGCGGCGTCATCGGGCAACAAGCCGTCTTCATGGCGGGGCGAAGGCCACAGGCCGCGTGGCCGCACCAGCATGATGCCGATCATGGCCAGGGCCACCAGCAGCTGGCGCAAGATCGCGGCATCCAGCCGCCCCCCGGTGAGCTGCTGCAGCGGGCCGGCCACGTGGCGCAGCACCTCGGGCAAGGCCGCCAGCAAAAACGCCCCCAAGATCACCCCAGGGATGTGGCCCAGGCCGCCCAGCACCACCATGGCCACCACCATCACCGACTCCTGCAGACTGAAGGATTCGGGCGAGACAAAGCCCTGGAAGCTGGCGAACAGCACGCCCGACACGCCACCAAAGGTGGCCCCCAGACCGAAGGCCAGCAGCTTGAGGTTGCGCGTGTTCAGGCCCATGGCCTTGGCCGCGATCTCGTCTTCGCGGATGGCCATCCAGGCGCGACCCAGGCGCGAGTTGTGCAGCCGCGAGCACACCACCACCGCCAGCACCACCAGCGCCAGGAAGAGGTAGTAGTGCAGCGTCACCGAGGCCAGCGTGTAGCCGCCCACCTGCAGCGGCTCGCCCAGGTTGACCGGCCCCACGCGCAAGGGCTCGATGCTGCTGATGCCCTTGGGGCCGTTGGTGATGTTGATGGGCGCGTCCAGGTTGTTCATGAACACGCGGATGATCTCGCCAAAACCCAGCGTGACGATGGCCAGGTAGTCGCCCCGCAGCTTGAGCGTGGGCGCCCCCAGCAGCACGCCCACCAGGGCCGCCAGGCCCGCGCCCAGCGGGATCGCCAGCCAGATGGGCGTGTGCAGCCCGTTGGGGAACAGTGCGGCCACCGCCGGGATGTTGTCCACCAGGTGGGGCGAGGCCAGCAGCGCGAACAGGTAGGCCCCCACCGCGTAGAAGGCGATGTAGCCCAAATCGAGCAGGCCGGCAAAGCCCACCACGATGTTCAGGCCCAGGGCCAGCAGGATGTAGAGCAGCGAGGTGTCGAGGATGCGCACCCAGGCCTCACCGGCGCCCTGCACCAGCAGCGGCAGCACGGCCAGGGCCACGGCCGCCAGCAAGAACACCCCTCGACGTTGCACAAGCGAAGTCCGCATGACGTGTGGTGTGAGGTGAGGTCAGGCGCGATCGGCCACGCGCTCGCCCAGCAGGCCTTGCGGCCTCAAGGTGAGCACCAAAATGAGCACGGTGAAGGCGAAGATGTCCTGGTAGTTGCTGCCCAGCACATCGCCCGTGAGCTCGCCGATGTAGCCGGCGCCCAGGGCCTCGATCACGCCCAGCAACAGGCCGCCCACCATGGCGCCGCCCAGGTTGCCGATGCCACCGAACACCGCCGCCGTGAAGGCCTTGAGCCCCGGCAGGAAGCCCATGGTGTGCTGCACCGAGCCGTAGTTGGCCGCCCACATCACGCCGGCCAGGGCGGCCAGCGCCGCACCGATCACGAAGGTGGCCGAGATCACGCGGTCAGGGCGCACGCCCATCAACTGGGCCACCTTGGGGTTCTCTGCGGTGGCGCGCATGGCCCGGCCCAGCGGGGTGCCATGGATCAGCGCCATCAACCCGGCCAGCGTGCACGCGGTCACCACCAGAATCAGGATCTGCACCAGGTTGATGGTGGCGCCCATGACCTCGTAGGGCTCATCGGGCAGCAGGATCGGGAAGGGCTTGTAGTCTGGCTTCCAGATGATCATGGCCAGGGTCTGCAGCAACAGCGACATGCCCATGGCGGTGATCAGCGGCGCCAGGCGCGGGGCACTGCGCAGCGGCCGGTAGGCCAGCTTCTCGATGACGAAGTTCAGCGCCATGCACGCGGCCATGGCGGCCAGCAGCGACAGCAGCAACATGACCCAGCCGGGCAGCCCGCTGTCGGCCAGCGCGGTGACGACCGTCCAGCTCACCAGCGCCCCCACCATCAGCACCTCGCCGTGGGCGAAGTTGATGAGGTTGATGATGCCGTACACCATGGTGTAGCCCAGGGCCACCAGCGCGTACATGCTGCCCTGAACCAGGCCGTTGATGAGTTGTTGAATGAAGGTGTCCACAGTCGGCTTGCAGCAATTGCCTTGCCAGCCGAGGCGGCGCCATCAGGCACCACCTTCGGGCGGCGAAGTGCGAATTATCTGCCGAGTGCGGGCACCCGGGCCCGGGGCTCAGAACAGCGAGGGCAGACGCAGCGAATCCACCGTCCAGCGGATGAGCTTTTGCTTCACACCGGTGTACGGCGGGAAGAACATCTTGGCCACCATGATCGGGCCCGACTTGAGCACACCCCGCTCGTGCGAGAAGGCCTTGAAGCCGAACTCGCCGTGGGCGTTGCCGATGCCCGAGTTGTTCACCCCGCCGAACGGCAGGTTGCCGTGGGCGTAGTGCAGCACGCAGTGGTTGATGGCCACGCCACCCGAGCTGGTGCGCTGGATCAGTTCGCGGGTGCGCACCTTGTTGTGGCTGAAGATGTACAGCGCCAGGGGCTTGGGGCCCGCGTTGATCGTGCGCACCACCAGGTCCAGGTCACGGTAGCCGATCACGGGCAGCACCGGGCCGAAGATCTCTTCGTCCATGATGTTGGCGTTGGCCGGCACGTTGTCGATCAGCGTGGGCGCGATGTAGCAGCTCGACACATCGACGTCACCACCGACCACCACGCGGGCGCCCTTGTCCTTGGCGTCTTGCAGCAGGCCAGCGATGCGCTGGGTGTGACGCTGGTTGATCACGTGGGTGAAATCAGGGCACTGACGCTGGGCCTCAGGCGTGCTGCCAAAACGCTCGGCCACCACCTCGCGGCAGGCCGCCAGGAACTTGTCCTTGATGTTTTCGTGCACGTAGACGTGGTCAGGCGCCACGCACACCTGGCCGCAGTTGGTGAACTTGCCCCACAGCAGGGTCTGCGCCGTGCCCTTGATGTCGGCGGTCTCGTCGACGATCACGGGCGACTTGCCACCCAGCTCCAGCGTGACGCTGGTCAGGTGCTTGGCGGCAGCGGTCATCACCACCTTGCCCACAGCGGGCGAGCCGGTGAAGAAGATGTGGTCGAACGGCAGGTCCAGCAGCACCTGCGAGGTGGCCAGCGCGCCTTCGAACAGGGCCACTTCGTCGGCCTTGAACACCTGGGCGATCACCTCGGCCATGACGGCGCTCACGTGCGGCGTCATCTCGGAGGGTTTGAGGATCACCGTGTTGCCCGCAGCCAGGGCCGACACCAGCGGGCCGAAGCACAGGTTGAGCGGGAAGTTCCACGGGGCGATGACCAGGCAGCGGCCACGCGGCTGCATCTCGATCCAGGCCGAGGTGCCGATGGTGGTCATGGTGGGCATGACGCGGCGAGGCTGGGCCCACTTCTTCAGGTGGGCCACGGCGTGGCGGACCTCGTCGAGCACCGGCATGAACTCGGTGGCCTCGACTTCCGAAGGTGACTTGTTGTAGTCCTTCTTGAAGGCCACATAAAAGTCGTCGCGGCGATCGACCATGGCGGTGCGCAGGCGCTTGAGGCGCGCGATGCGCTCCTTGATCGTCGATTCACGCCAAGCCAGCGAGGTCGCCAGCTGCGACTCGAAGACGCGGTGGATCTCCGCCGGATCGGATTCACCGGTGCGGGGGTCAACGAGGTGGATCTGCGGACGGCTCATGGCGATCTCCTGAGGGGGCCCTGATCAGGGCTTGGGCGAGCGGGCTGCCTTGTTGGAGGCGACCTTCTTGGCTGCGACCTTCTTTGCGGCAACTTTCTTGGCAGCAACCTTCTTGGCTACGGCCTTCTTGGCGGGGGACTTCTTCACGGCTGCGGCCTTCTTGGCCACCGCCACCTTCTTCACAGCGGGCTTGGCAGCCGGCTTGGCCATGGCCTTTTTGGCGACGACCTTCTTTGCAGCGATCTTCTTGGATGCAACCTTCTTGGCCGCCACGGGCTTTGCCGCAGCCTTCTTCGCCACCGCAGGCTTGGCAGCGGTTTTATTCACTGCAACCTTCTTCACGGCAACCTTCTTTGCGGCGACCTTCTTCGCAGCGGCTTTCTTCGCCACCGCCTGCTTGACGACCACAACCTTCTTGGTCGCCGCCTTTTTCACGGCCACTTTCTTGGCCGCTACCGGCTTGGCTGCAGCCTGCTTGGTCACCACCGGCTTCGCCACCGCAGCGACGGCCTCCGCCACGGGTGCAGCCACCACCGGCTTGACCTCTGCGGCCACCTGTGCCTTGGGCGACTTCGTGACCTTGGGTGCCTTGGGCTCCTTCTGGGCCTTCGGTGCCTTGGGCTGCTTCACAGGCTTGACCTTTTTCACCTTGCGCACCACCAGCGGCAGCGCAGGCGCAGCGGCCTTGCCTTGGGCGCGTTCGGCCAGCAGCTTGGCCGCATCGGGCCCGCGCTGGATGGTGCCCGCGATGCGGCGTTCAAGCATTTTGACGAGGTCGGTACGTTTCAGCGACATCTCAGCGTTCTGTTCAGGATGGAAATTCTTCGGCGGCACTGCTGCCGGCGCAAGCCAGCACTGCAGCGGGTTCAGGGACAATGACGCCCTCGGCGCCGATGATTCCACAAAGCGACGCCCACGCATCTGGAAACACGTCGACTCACAATGGCGCGATTGTGCCCTGCCAGAGACCGGCGCGTACCAAGCACAGACCCGAAAGCGGCACGATTGGCCATCGCCAGACGCCGCCATGCGCCCTCGATTCACCACACGCCCACCTGCGGGCGTTTTCACCGCCTGCCCATGACCGCTCCCCGCCCCATCGATTTCACCCTGCGCGGCGAATTCATCACCCTCGACAGCCTGCTCAAGGTCTGCGGCTTGGCCAACAGCGGTGGCCAGGCGAAGCTGATGGTGGCCGACGGCCTGGTCGAGGTGGATGGCGCGGTCGAGACGCGCAAGACCGCCAAGATCCGCGCGGGCCAGGTCGTCGAAATGGACGGCGTGCGCATCCAGGTGCTGGCCGAAGGCTGAGCGGCCCGAGCCAGCCCGACCCCGCACAGCGCAGGTCGCACCGACTCCCCTGACACGCCAGGGGTGGCACCTCAGCCCACCCGGTGTGATCTGGCTCACACCCCGCGCGCGACTGTTCCAGAACGGGACAGCCCGACGGGTGTCTCCCGCCTTGACACCCCCTGGTTCGTGGGGTCTCATCGGCAGCGTTCCCTTCCACTGATCTGACCCGATCTGACCTGACCGGCTCCCAGAAGCCGGCCCCACTGGAGACGCCCCGATGCCCTCGATCTACGACCAGGACCTGCCCCGCAACCCCGCCAACCACTGCGCCATCTCGCCGCTGTCGTTCATCGAGCGCACGGCCATGGTCTACCCCGAGCGCACAGCGGTGATCCACGGCAGCCTGCGCCGCACCTGGGGCGAGACCTACGCGCGCTGCCGCCGGCTGGCCAGCGCGCTCACCCAGCGCGGCATCGGCCTGGGCGACACCGTGGCCGTGATGCTGCCCAACACGCCGCCCATGGTCGAGGCGCACTTCGGCATCCCCATGGCGGGCGCGGTGCTCAACACGCTCAACACCCGGCTGGATGCCGAGGCCCTGGCCTTCATGCTCGACCACGGCGAAGCCAAGGCCGTGATCGTCGATCCCGAATTCGCCCCGGTGATGGCCCAGGCCCTGGCCCTGCGCACGCTGAAATCCCCGGTGCTGGTGATCGATGCGCTCGATGCGCTGTTCACCGGCGAGGTGCAGCGCATCGGCAGCCTCACTTATGAGGAGCTGCTGCAAGCCGGCGACCCGGCCCACGCCTGGGACCTGCCCGCCGACGAGTGGCAAGCCATTGCCCTGAACTACACCTCGGGCACCACGGGCAACCCCAAGGGCGTGGTCTACCACCACCGGGGCGCGGCCACCAATGCCGTCTCCAACATCCTGGAATGGGACATGCCCAAGCACGCCGTCTACCTGTGGACGCTGCCCATGTTCCACTGCAACGGCTGGTGCTTCCCGTGGACGGTGGCGGCGCGCGCCGGCGTCAACGTCTGCCTGCGCAAGGTCACCCCCGATGCGGTGTTCGAGGCCATGCGCACCCACGGCGTCACCCACTACTGCGCGGCGCCCATCGTGCACGCGGCCCTGGTGGCGGCCCCGGCCGAGCTCAAAGGCGGCATCACCCAGCAGGTGCGCGCCATGGTGGCGGGCGCCGCGCCGCCGGCCGCGATGATCGAGGGCATGGAGCAGATGGGCTTTGCGCTCACCCATGTGTATGGCCTGACCGAGATCTATGGCCCGGCTGCCGTGTGCGTGCAGCACGCCGAGTGGGACGCCCTGCCCGTGGGCGAGCGCGCCCGGCTCAACGCCCGCCAGGGCGTGGCCTACCACCTGCAACGCGAGGTGACGGTGATGAACCCCGAGACCATGCAACCCGTGCCCGCCGATGGCGAGACCATGGGCGAGATCATGTTCCGCGGCAACATCACGATGAAGGGTTACCTGAAGAACCCCAAGGCCACGCAAGAAGCCTTTGCCGGTGGCTGGTTCCACACCGGCGACCTGGCGGTGATGTACCCCGACGGGTATGTGAAGATCAAAGACCGCAGCAAGGACATCATCATCTCGGGCGGCGAGAACATCTCGTCCATCGAGGTGGAAGACGTGCTCTACCGCCACCCGGCCGTGATGGCCGCTGCGGTGGTGGCCAAGCCCGATCCCAAGTGGGGCGAAACCCCCTGCGCCTTCCTGGAGCTGAAGGCGGGCGCGCAGGTCACGGCCGAAGAGATCGTGGCCCACTGCCGCGCCCACCTCGCGGCCTTCAAGGTGCCGCGCTCGGTGGTGTTCTGCGACCTGCCCAAAACCTCGACCGGCAAGATCCAGAAGTTCGAGCTGCGCAAGATCGCGGGATCGACCACGGCCATCGACGTCTGAGGCGCCCTCCCCTCAGCTCAGCACAGCTCAGCGCCCCCCAGATCAGCTCAAAGCCTGGCGCAGCGCCTGCGGCCACTGGGCCAGGCGGCTGCGCCATGTGGGGGCGGCCTCGGGCGGCAAGGGCACGGCACTGGGGTCGATCAAGCTGACGGCGGTGCCACCCTCGGGCAGCGGCCGCAGGGTCACCTGCCAGGGCAACATCGGCAAGGCGGCGCCGGCCACCTGCACGGCGGGCGTGCGGCCTGCGGCATCGCTCCACACCAGCACGCGCTCGCCTTGATCGTCCTCGCCCAGCGAGGTGCGGGCCATCACGCGCCAGCCCAGCTCGCGGGCCATGGCCTCCACGCGGCGCGTGGTCTCGTCGAGGTCGTACTTGCTGGAGATCTGCAGGCGCGACTTGGGTCCACGCTTGACGTCTTCGGTCTCGGCGCGGGCCATGCGGCCAGCCAGCATCAGCACCAGGGCCATGCAGCCCGTCATCCAGAGGCGGTTCCAAGGCATGTGCACTCCTGTCGGCGGCGGGGTATCCCAGCAAGATAGGGGCGAGGCATGTCAAGTTCAAGACCTGCCAGGTTTCAGTGCGTAAAGGCGACGGGCGGGGGCTAAGATGGCCGCCACCCCAGCTCGCCCCCCGCGCCATGAACCTGTTTGCCGCCCTGCAAGCCGCCTGGCCCGCCCAGCGTGATGCCGCCGCCATCCTCACGGCGCACGGCACCTACACCTGGCAAGACCTCGATGAGGCCAGCGCCATGCTGGCCAACCTGATTGAAGGCCTCAAGCCCCGGGGTGTGGGCGGGCGCCCGCCGGTGGTGGCGGCGCACGTCGACAAGTCGGTCGAGTCGCTGCTGCTGTACCTGGCCACGCTGCGCGCCGGCTGCGTGTACCTGCCGCTCAACCCGGCCTACCGCGCGGGCGAACTGAGCTACTTCCTCCACGACGCCCGGCCCGCCGTGCTGGTGTGCCGCCCGGCCGACCTCGACTGGGTGACCCCGCTGGCCGCTGAAGCCGGCGTGGGCCACCTGTTCACGCTGGGCGATGACCGCCGTGGCAGCCTGCTGAGCCACGCCGCCATGCGCCCGCGCACGCACCAGCCCGTAGAGCGCAGCATCGACGACCTGGCCGCCATCCTCTACACCTCGGGCACCACCGGCCGCAGCAAGGGCGCGCTGCTCACGCACGGCAACCTGTGGAGCAACGCCCGCACCCTGCTGCAGCTGTGGGACTGGCGGCAAGACGACTGCCTGGTGCACGCGCTGCCCATCTTCCACATCCACGGCCTGTTCGTGGCTTGCCACTGTGCGCTGCTCTCGGGCACGCCCATGCGCTGGCTCGACAAGTTCAGCCCCGAGGCCGTGCTGGCGCAGCTCACCGAAGAACAAAGCCCGCGCGCCAGCCTGTTCATGGGCGTGCCCACCCTGTACGGTCGCCTGATGACACTGCCGCAGCTTGACGCCGCCGCTTGCGCTGGCATGCGCCTGTTCATCAGCGGCTCGGCACCGCTGCTGGCGCCGCAGTCCGAGGCCTTCACCGCGCGCACCTTCCACACCATCTTGGAACGCTACGGCATGAGCGAGACCGGCATGCTGTGCTCCAACCCCTGCCGCAGCGGCGAAGGCCCCCGCGTGCCCGGCAGCGTGGGCCAGCCCTTGCCCGGCGTGGCCGTGCGGGTGGTGGACGACGAGGGCCGCGAGCTGCCCGCAGGCGAGGCCGGCCAGGTCGAGGTGCACGGCCCCAACGTCTTCCAGGCCTACCTGGGGATGCCCGACAAGACGGCCGAGGCCTTCACGCCCGATGGCTGGTTCCGCACGGGCGATGTGGGACGATTTGACGAGCACGGCTACCTCTTCCTCGTGGGCAGGGCCAAGGACCTGATCATCTCGGGCGGCTTCAACGTCTATCCTGCCGAGGTGGAAACCGAACTCGACAAACTGCCCGGCGTGGCCGAATCCGCCGTGATCGGCGTGCCCCACGCCGACTTTGGCGAGGGCGTGCTGGCCGTGGTCGTGCCGCAAGCCGGCGCGCGCCTCGATGGCCCCGCGATGATCATCGAGCTCAAAGCGCGCCTGGCCGGCTTCAAGGTGCCCAAGCGCATCGTGCTGGCCGACGACCTGCCGCGCAACGCGATGGGCAAGGTGCAGAAGAACCTGCTGCGCCAGACCCACGCCCAGGCCCTGGCCTGAGCCGGCACGTCCCCGCGCGATCCGCCCCGTTCGTTTCACCCACCACGAGAGCCCACCATGAGCCTGCACATCCCGTCGATCAAGGACCAGGTCAGCGCCGAAGAATGGCAGCTGCGCGTCGACCTCGCGGCGGCCTACCGGCTGGTGGCCCTCTATGGCTGGAGCGACCTGGTGTTCACGCACATCTCGGCGCGCATCCCCGGCCCCGAGCACGCCTTCCTCATCAACCCCTACGGGCTGATGTTCGACGAGATCACCGCCTCCAGCCTGGTCAAGGTCGACCAGCACTGCAACAAGCTCAGCGACTCGCCCTTCTTCGTCAACCCGGCGGGCTTCACCATCCACAGTGCCGTGCACGCCGTGCGCGACAACGCTGGCTGCGTGCTGCACACCCACACCCGCGCGGGCGTGGCCGTCTCGGCGCAACGCGGTGGCGTGCTGCCCATCTCGCAGCAAAGCACCTTCGTGCTGGCCTCGCTGGCCTACCACGACTACGAGGGCGTGGCCTTCCGCGAAGACGAAAAGCCCCGCCTGCAAGCCGACCTTGGCGACAAGAATTTCCTGATGCTGCGCAACCATGGTCTGCTGACCGTGGGCCCCACCATCGCCGATGCCTTTTTGAGCATGTACGTGTTCGAGAGCGCCTGCCAGATCCAGGTGACGGCGCAGGCCGGCGGTGGCGACCTCACCCCCATCCCCGACACCATCTTGCAAGGCGTGGCCCACGCCATGAAAGTGCAGACCGGCGGCATGGGCGGGGCCTTCGTCTGGCCGGCCTTGTTGCGCAAGCTCGAACGCACCTGCCCTGATTACGCAACATGAAGACCTTACCTGCCGTGCTGAGCATGATGGCCGTGGCCGTTGGTGCCGCCGCCCTGATCGTGGGGCTGGGCCGCCCCGCAGCCAACGCCCCCGCTGCTGCGGCCTCTGCCGCCGTTCCCCACACCGATGGCATCCCGCCGCCGTGGCAGATCGAGGTGCACGGCGCCAACGACCTGGGCGTGCTGGGCATCCGCGTGGGCCAAAGCACCTTGGGCGATGCCTTCCAGCAGTTTGGCCCCGACACGCAGGTGGCGGTGATCGCGGCCCAAGGCGAGGCCGGCCACTTGGAGGCCTATGTCGACCCGCTGCAGGCCGATTTCGTCACCGGCAAGCTGGTGATCTCGGCCCAGGCCACGCCCGAGCAGATCGCCGGCTGGCGCGAGCGCGCCGTCAAGGGCGAGTTCATGGAGAGCACCACGCGGCGTTTCGTGCTGTCCACCAACGACCTGGTGGAAGCCTTGAAGGCCAAGGTGGTGGGCGTGAGCTTCATCCCCCAAGCCCAGCTCGACGTGAAGGCCGTGGTCTCGCGCTTTGGCGAGCCCACCGAGCGCCTGCAGGCCACCGAGCACAGCGAGCACCTGCTCTACCCGGCCAAGGGCGTCGACGTGCTGGTGGACGACAAGGGCAAAGAGCTGATCCAGTACGTCACGCCGGCCGACTTTGAAGCCCGCCTGCGCTTGCCTCTGGTCAAGGCCGTGGGCCAGGGCGGCAGCGCGCCGAAGTGAGCGCCACCGCTTGCTGCCGATTGCTGTAAATCGCTACGGCGTGCTCAGCGACCGGCCGTGAACGCGGCCGTCAGCTGGGCGATCTCGGCGTCTTTGGCCACCCACATCGCCCGGATCCAGGTCTGCAGCTCGCCGCGCGACGGGGCTTCGCCGCGCTCGTTGACCAGCAGCGTCTTGGGGATGGGCACCTCGCGCACGGTCACGATCACGTCGCTGAGGTTGCCCGTCAGCAGGTCCATGAAGGTGGGCACGCCCTTGGGGTAGACGATGGTGACATCGACCAGGCTCTGGAACAGCTCGCCCATGGTCTCCATGGCCATGCCCAGGCCGCCAGTCTTGGGCGGCAGCAGGTGCTGGTAGGGGCTCTTGACCTCTTGGGCCTTTTGCGGCGTGTAGCGGGTGCCCTCGGCAAAGCTGATCACCGAGGTGGGGATGAGCTTGAACTTCTCGCACGACTTGCGCGCTGTCGCCAGGTCTTGCGCCGCCGTGCGGCCACCCTTGCGGCGCATGAAGGGGAAGTCCAGCGCCCACCAGGCCAGGCCCATGATGGGCACGTAGATCAGCTCGTGCTTGATGAAGAACTTGAGCATCGGGATCTTGCGGTTGAACAGGCGCTGCAGCACCAAGATGTCCACCCAGCTCTGGTGGTTGCTGCTCACCAGGTACCAACCACGGGGGTTGAAGTTGGCCATGCCGGTGACGTGCCAGCGGGTGCGGCCCACCATGGCCATCCAGGCCGCGTTGATCGAGATCCAGGCCGTGGCCAGGCCGTTGAGCACGGCATCCACCGGGCGGCGCACGGCCGCCACCGGCACGACCAGCTTGAGCAGGGCCAAAGGCATCATCAAGGAGAACACCACCAGGGTGTTGCTCACCAAGATGGTGGTGGACACCACCCACTTCAGGAACGATGCGACGCGTTGAATCATGTAAAGCGTAGATAGCAAGTCAGGCCACGGGGCCATCCCGAGCCGGCGCGCCCGCATTATCCGCGCAAGCGGCCCCTCTGGTCGACCGCAGGGGCGATGGCGGCCGGATCTGGGCCCACTTCTGGCCTGCAGATGCGCTGGATCAGATGCTGCATTGCACACACAAGTCCACCGCTGTTGTGTGAATTCCGTCGCTAGGCGGCAGCAGGGGCACTGACATATCGTGCGGATCAGGAATTGAAAAACCTGAAAAAAGAGGTCGCCGCCCATGTCTGCACTGCCCCAGCCTCAACCCGGCGTTTCAGATGCCGCCACCACCACCTACTTCACCCATGTGGCATCGCCCCAAGAGATGGCTGCGCAGCACCATGCGGTCACCACCTGGCAGGCCTGGCAAGAGCTCTCGCAAGCGCTGGAGCCGGTGCTGATGCGGCCCACTGCCTGCCCGCAGTTCGTGGGCACGCTCGATGTGCTTGCCCGGCGCCTGCACCAACTCACCCAGCAAGACCAAGACCTGGCCATCCTGCACCTGGTCTGCCCGTCTGACGACAAGATCAGCCGCTACAGCACGCTGCACGCCATCCACACCGCCATGCTGATCAGCCTGATCGCCCAGCGCAAGGAATGGGGCGAGCCCCGGGCCCTCCTGGGCATCCAGGCGGCTTTGACGATGAACCTCTCGCTGATGCAACTGCAGCTGGAGTTGGCCGCCCAGCAAGCGCCCTTGAGCGAGGCCCAACGCAACGAGGTGCACGACCACCCCTTGAAGTCGCGCCGCATGCTCGTTGAGCTGGGGGTGGACCACCCCGACTGGCTGCAGGCCGTGGCCGAGCACCACGAGCAATCTGACGGCAAGGGCTACCCACTGGGCATCGACACCCCACACCCGCTGGCCGATGCCATCCACACCTGCGACCTCTTTGGCGCCAAGCTCAGCCCCCGCGTGGGCCGCGCCAGCCTCTTGAGCCCGCGCGCTGCTGCCGAGATCTTTCGCCAGCGCAGCGTGGGCTACTTTGGCGCCACCATCATCCGCGAGCTGGGCCTGTACCCGCCGGGCTGCCTGGTGGAGCTGGCCTCGGGCGAGCAGGCCGTGGTGGTGCGGCGCATGCCCGATCAGAACGCGCCGGACGTGGTGGTGCTGCGCGACCAGTTCGGCAGCCCGCTTGACACGCTGGTGCGCAGCCACACCCGGCGCGACTCGGGCCGCCACATCGTCAGCGCCTCGCTGGACCAAAGCTGGTCGCCCGGTGCGCTGCTGCCCGGCATCCTCGCGCTGGCCTGATCGTTGCCCTGGCACCCTGGCCAACGCGAACGCCAACGCCAACGCCCAAGCCCACGCGCGACACGGCTGACATCGTCCTGTCACACAGGCTGGTCAAGCTGGAGGATGGGGCCTCGCGCCCCGATCTGCCCATAGCCTCCTGCCCAGCCATGTCCCACTCCGACACCCCGGCGCTCTCGCCTGAGATGCTGCAGCGCCTGCACGCCGACACCCTCGACAGCTTCGACGAAGAGCTGGAGATGGAGCTCGATGACCGCATCCTCGATGGCGATGCGGCCCACAGCGCCGAAGGCCAGGCCCTGCGCCGCCAGTACTTCCGCGAGCTGTTTCGCCTGCAGGGTGAGCTGGTCAAGCTGCAAGACTGGGTGGTGCACACCGGCGAGCGCGTGGTGGTGATCTTCGAAGGCCGCGATGCCGCCGGCAAAGGCGGGGCCATCAAGCGCATCACCCAGCGGCTCAACCCGCGCGTGTGCCGCGTGGCCGCCCTGCCCGCCCCCAACGACCGCGAGAAGACCCAGTGGTACTTCCAGCGCTATGTGGCCCACCTGCCGGCCGCCGGCGAGATCGTGCTGTTCGACCGCAGCTGGTACAACCGCGCCGGGGTGGAGCGCGTGATGGGCTTTTGCTCCGACGACGACCTCGAAGAGTTCTTCCGCTCGGTGCCCGAGTTCGAAAAGATGCTGGTGCGCAGCGGCATCCGCCTGCTCAAGTACTGGTTCTCGATCTCCGACGAAGAGCAAGAGGCGCGCTTCCTGGGCCGCATCCACGACCCGCTCAAGCAGTGGAAGCTCAGCCCCATGGACCTGGAAAGCCGCCGCCGCTGGGAAGACTACACCCGCGCCAAAGAAGTGATGCTGGCGCGCACCCACATCCCCGAGGCCCAGTGGTGGGTGGTGCAGGCGGTCGACAAAAAGCGCGCCCGCCTCAACATGATCCACCACCTGCTGCAGCAGTTTCCGTACACCGAGGTGCCCCATGCCCCGGTGGTGCTGCCCTCGCGCGAGCGCAGCGACGACTACGCCCGCCAGCCTGTGCCCGACGAGTTGCACGTGCCCGAGGTCTACTGATCAGCCCGCCCCTCAACTCGTGGGGGGTGAGCGCCAATCTGTCACGCTCGCACGCAATATGGCTGCGAATACCTGCCACTTTCCCTCAACCAGCGCCCACCCGACAGGCATAGACTGATCCACATCGGTCCTGCTACAAGAGGTGCGGGCATGCTGGTGAACACGCGCTCAGGCCTGATGGCCATCTTCATGCGCTTGATGGCGGTGGCCCGCTATCGGTTCATCGTCGAACTCACGGGCATCTTCATGCTCGTGTGGCTGGGCGGCGCGGTGCTCGTCTACGTCTTCGAGTACGGCCACAGCCCCAAGATCCACAACCTTGGCGACGCCACCTACGGCGTGCTGGTGACCATGACCACCTCGGGCGATTCGGCCCTGCAGCCTGCCACCACGGGCGGGCGTTGGGTGGTGGGGGTCGAGCTCCTCATTTCCAAGTTGCTGACGGCCCTGTTGTGCGCGCTGGCCGCCGCCGTCCTCATCGAGCGCAAGGTCAAGGAAGAAATGGGGTTGAAGATGCACAAGCTCAGCCAACACCTCGTCATCCTCGGCTGGAACCTCAAGGGCCCGGCCATCCTCAAGTCGCTGCGCAACGAGCCGCAGTACGAGACCGCGCCAGTGGTGGTGGTGGCCGACCTCGACCAAAAGCCCATCGACGACCCGCTGCTGATGTTCACACGCTCGGCCTACCCGGTGCGCGGCGAGGCCATCGAGCGCTGCTGCCTGAGCAGCGCCGCCACCGTGGTCGTGCTGGCCAACTACGCCGAGAAGACCAACGCCGATGCGCTCACCGCCGTCAACGTGATGCTGGCGCGCCGGCTCAATCCGGAGGCCCGCATCATCGCTGAACTGCTCGACCCGGGCCAGCGCAGCTTCATCGAAGCCGCCGGGGCCGATCTGGTGGTGGGCATCGGCGAGGTGGGCGGCTACCTGCTGGCCGAGGCGGCCATGGGCCACGAGGTGGTGCGGCAGCTGCTCAATGCGGTGAACGAATCGCGCGAGCGCAAGGTGCTGCCCGACCAGGCCTCGCCCGTGCTGCAGCCTCAGGCTTCGGCCGTGCCGGCCACCACGGCCAAGCAGCACGCCTGAACCCACCGGCCAAGCCCACCACCTTGTCTGCGGTGGGGACAGCGCACCTGCGGTACCCTTGAAGGCTGCCCCGTGCCTGGGGCCTTTTTTGTGCCTCACGGAGCCCCTAGTGTGCTGAGCTGGTTCGAACGCCGACTGGACCCTTTCCCCGAGACGCCCGACGACGCACCCCATGTGGTGCCGCCCTCGGGCTTCTTCGCCTTCGTGTGGGCCGCCACGCGGGGCACGCGCGGCCTGCTGCTGGGCATGACGGTGCTGACGGCCTCGATCGGCGCCTTCGAGGCCATCTTGTTTTCGGTGCTGGGCCAGATCGTCGACTGGCTGAGCCAGACGCCGAAGGACCAACTCTGGGCCCAATCCAGCGGCAAGCTGCTGGGCCTGGGCGCCATCGTGCTGCTCAGCCCACTGGCCGTGTGGCTGCAGACCTTGCTCAAGCACCAGGCGCTGGCGGGCAACTTCCCGATGCGGCTGCGCTGGCGGTTCCACCGCCAGATGCTCAACCAGAGCATGAGCTTTTACCAAGACGAGTTCGCCGGCCGCGTGGCCACCAAGGTGATGCAGACCGCGCTGGCCGTGCGCGACACCTGCTTCATCGTCATGGACATCTTGGTGTTCGTGGTCATCTACTTCGTGACCATGACCGCGGTGGTCGGCCACTTCGACCGCTGGATGCTGCTGCCCTTCCTGGGCTGGCTGACGCTCTACAGCCTGTCGGTGTGGTTCTTCGTGCCCCGGCTGGGCGTGTCCGCGCAGGCCCAGGCCGATGCCCGCTCGCTGATGACCGGCCGCATCACCGATGCGTACACCAACATCGCCACGGTCAAGCTGTTCTCGCACGGCCAACGTGAGGCGCAATACGCCCGCTCGGCCATGCGCGACTTCCTGGCCACGGTGTACCGTCAGATGCGGCTGGTGAGCGGCTTCGAGTTCGTCAACCACACGCTGAGCATGGTGCTGATCCTGGCGGCCACGGGCGTGTCGCTGTGGCTGTGGGTGCACGACCAGGTGGGCATCGGCGCGGTGGCCGCATCGACGG
>Ga0228699_1000826_pt1 | contig 19477 bp, 19 predicted proteins | sample McNCre217_Aug_MG_FD_178016 | JGI IMG/M metagenome (GOLD analysis project Ga0228699, IMG submission 178016) | Freshwater microbial communities from McNutts Creek, Athens, Georgia, United States - 2-17_Aug_MG | ecosystem: Environmental > Aquatic > Freshwater > Creek | place: USA: Georgia... | reverse complement strand
GCCAAACCGGCGAGCTCTAACGCAATCGCTGGACTTTGCAGGTCCAGCAACAATTCTTGCAATTCATTCATGGATTAAATATCGGCTAACACGCGCACATGCGCTTCCACGCTGCGACTCAGCGAGCTCAAATCGTACCCGCCTTCGAGGCAAGACACGATGCGCCCTTTGGCATGACGCGCCGCAATGTCACGCAAGCGGTGGGTGATCCACGCGTAGTCTTGCTCAACCAAACCCATTTGGCCCATGTCGTCTTCGCGGTGCGCATCAAAACCCGCGCTGATGAAAATCATCTCGGGCTTGAACTCTTCAAGGCGAGGCACCCAATAAGTCTCAATCAACTCGCGCACGTCCATGCCCTTGGTGTACGCAGGCACAGGAATGTTCACCATATTGGCAGCGGGGTTCTCGGTGCCGCTGTGGGGATAGAACGGGTGCTGAAAAAAGCTGACCATCAACACGCGGTCGTCGCCGCTCAAGATGTCTTCGGTGCCATTGCCATGGTGCACATCAAAGTCCACCACCGCCACGCGCTTCAGACCATGACGCTCCAACGCGTACTTGGCCGCAATGGCAATGTTGTTGAGAAAGCAAAAACCACCCGCCTTGTTGTGCTCGGCATGGTGGCCGGGTGGGCGAATGGCACAAAACGCATTGGACAACTCACCCGCAATCACCGCATCGGTCGCGGCCACGGCAGCCCCAGCAGAGGCCAAGGCGGCTTTCCATGTGTAGCTGTTGATGTTGGTGTCTGAATCCAAATGAGCGTACGACGGGCCACCTGCGGCCATGTCTTCGACCAGTTGGTCGGACAAACCGCGCAGCGACGCAATGTACATGCGGTCATGCGCCAGCTCAACATCGGCCAAAGGCGCTTCGGGTGCCTCCATCGGCGTCAGGCCTAAATCGACACCACTGATGAGCAATCGGTCTTGAATGGCGCTGAGCCGCTCGGGGCATTCGGGGTGCCCTTCACCCATCTCGTGTTTCATGCACAGCGGGTGCGTGTAATAGCCTGTTTTACTCATCGCGTGTCTGCCTCAATCTTCTTGAAGTCAGCTTACCATGTGGGCCTTGCTTTTTCCCTTGCAAATCCTGCGTGAAACCACATACAGCCCCGTTTTATATGGCTTTGCAGCCAACCCTTGCGTTACGTCAAATCGCCACCGTCTTGTTGCTAATGGCTGCATTTGCAGGCAACGCACACGCCAAGTCGCACGCTAAAGCACACAAATCTGCGTCGCACAAAGTGGCGGCACACAAAGCCTCCACCAAAGGCCCTGCCTACGGGAAAACCACGGCAGCCCTTGCGCTGGCCGACGAACTGGCCCAGCAATACAACTTGCCCAAAGCCTGGGTGCGTGAACAAATCAGCCAAGCGCAGCAGTTAAAAGGCGTGCCCAAGATGGTCATGCCACCGTCTGTGCCCACGGCCAAAAACTGGCGCGCTTATCGCGAACGCTTCATCGAGAGCCGTCGCATCGACGCGGGCACGCAGTTTTGGCAAACCTACCAAAGCGCCCTCACCCGTGCCGAGCAAACCTACGGCGTGCCTGCTGAAATGGTGGTGGGCATCATCGGTGTGGAAACCTTTTACGGCCAAAACATGGGCAACTACCGCGTGCTCGATGCCCTGACCACGCTCACCCTCAACTTCCCCGCCGCACACCCACGCGCGGCCGAACGCCAAGCGTTTTTCAAATCTGAGTTGGGGCACTTCTTGGTGCAAGCCCACAAACAAGGCGATGCTGGTGCCACCGGCAGCTTTGCAGGCGCCATGGGTTGGCCGCAGTTCATGCCATCAAGCATTGCCAAATTTGCAGTGGACTTTGATGGCGATGGCCGCATCGACTTGCGCAACAGCCCAGTCGATGCAATAGGCTCGGTCGCCCATTACTTCAAAGCCTTTGGCTGGCAAACCGGGATGCCCACGCACTACCCCGTGCGGTTTGACGAAGCGCGCTTAGACAAAGCCACCCTGCTCGCCCCCGACATCTTGCCCTCGTTCAGCGTGAGCAACTTCACCGCCAAAGGTGCGGTGCTCGACGAACCCGCGCTACAACACCAAGGCCAACTCGCGTTGGTAGAGCTCTTCAACGGCGACGACACCCCCAGCTACGTGGCAGGCACCGACAACTTCTACGTCGTGACGCGCTACAACTGGAGTAGCTACTACGCGTTGGCGGTGATTGAGTTGGGGCAGGCGATCAAAGCGAATCGGGCGTTGGCTGATTTGACATCCAACGCGCGTTAAGCCGAGGGCGGCACTAGGCCGCGCAGTCAAGCGCCCCCGCTGCTCAGTTGTCGGTTTAACCGACAACATGTTTTATGGGTGGAGGCACACTGGGGGTCAAACGGCACTCAAATCACCTGCACAAAGCACGCAAAAACTAATCGCAGGCGTCTCGTTAATGAGATTTGAAAGAGTTGAATTACAAGCCCACTTGGTACATCAGCAATGCGGTTGTGCTACCCGCTGATTGAAATGCTTCTTTGCGATACATAACATTCAGGTTAACGCGCTGGTCTTTGGCAACCGCATAGCTGGCACCCACCGACGCCACGGGGCGTGTCTTGGCGTAGTTGGCACTGAAGTCCGTGGCAGTTAGGCCGGTAACGCCAGTGGCATTTAAATCACTGATGTTTGAACTCACGTTTTGCTCAATGCCAACACTGGCAGTGACATACAAGTCATCGCTGTACTTCTTGCTCGTACGAACACCAGCCAACGCAGTGGTAATGTCTTGGGTCAAATCGCTGTAGGTCAAAGGCGCAGTGACAGCACTGGTTTCTGTGTAGCCCCCGCGATTGATCTTTGTCTTGCGAATGCCTGCATATGGGCTTGCAATCCAAGTGCTGTCTGTCACGGGCATTGCGTAGCTCACAACACCAGACATGGCTTGCGAAAGCAATGACGCTGCGCCAACACCTGCTTCAGAAGTGCCTACGACAGGACGGGTTTGCGTGATGTTCTGATTGGCATAGCTGGTGGACAAGCGCACTTCGTAACCCATGGCATCTGGATTCTCATTCCAGACACCAAACACGCCATACATGGGACTCTTGTCTACGGCAATACCAGTCACATTGGTGGTTGGGATGTTTTGGTCGATAAAGGCACCCACACGCACATTGCTCATGGCCTTGTACGCAGCGACTAGCAAGGTGCTGGTTTGTTCGCCCGTGATGCTGTTGGTCGTGGCAAATCGGCCACCGCCACTCACACAAACACCGTTTTCAGCAAACACCGTGCAGTCATAGTTCAAGCTGTTGCTCAAAAGTGCTGTTTGCATGTTGTAAACATTTCGCAAAATGGCACCAGATTGCTTTAACGCATCTTGCGTATCGACTGCAGACGGACCACCGAGTGCAATCACCAAATCCCAAATTGCTCCTGAGGAATTTACTAGACTCCAGTTGTAGGCACCATATGTACCTGCTGTATTGTTAATGTTGTTAGATGTCAATCCAGAAAGAACACTGGAGTATGTACCGATAGCCACAGTGGATCCGCTAAAGATTCCGAAATTAGTATTTCCAGATGGACTCGTAACGCTTAGCTTTCCATAACTTGCAGGCGAACCAATAATTATTTTGTAATTTGTTGGTAAAACTCCACTGTATGTAAGAGGACTACCTCCACCTTGTGCATTATTTAGATTGCCAATTAATCCAGTGGGTGCAACGTAAATCCCAGAACCCAATGTTCCTGAAATATTGCCATTGTTTGTTAAATTTTCGATAGATCCGGATACTTTGATGCCCGTAGATCCAGACAATTGACCGTCATTAATAAAATTAGTAATAGAACCTAAGCTTACAACCTCAATAGCATTCAACCCATTGATTACACCATTTGCTGTATTGTTGAAATTCACAATACTGCTACCCGCTCGCACCTTGACACCTACAGCGTAACTGGATATTGCTGTATCTCCAGAATTCATAGCCTTGATTTCACCACTATTGGTCATGGTAGTGATCGTGGACCCATAAACTTGCCCACTAATTGTCATGCTCCCGACATCGATAACAGGATCTGCTAAAGCATTAATTACTTTTATGAGCCCGCGATTATCAAAAGTTGTCAACGTAATTGCTGTCAGAAAGATTGCACCAGCAGCATTAAAACCAAAAATTTGTCCTGATGCTTCATTAATAAATGAATTTTGAGTTCTCAAACTGCTCGCATTAGGCGATGATAAAGAAAAGCCAACGATAGGCCCACTATACGGAGCGATACTTCCACCAACAATGCCAAAGTTATCGATTGCACCAATAACTCCATTGGAGCCAAATACAGTCATCGTATATGAAGTAGTAAGTGAAGCCGGGTCGAATTTAATACTACCGTTAGGTCCAACTATAAAATTATCAATATTACCTATGGTGGAGGGGTAAAGATAGCCGTTCCGAACACCCGTCATGTTTCCGACGTTTGGTGTTGTAAATGTTAAAGCACCGCTTACCTCCAACGTACCAATATGACCTGTATTTGAAAATGCAGGGATTGGGTTTGCTCCAGTTGATGGTGAACTTTCATTCCCACCAAGAATTTCCACACATGAAATTGTCGATGTGTTTGAAACACCAGAGTTAATTCCTGTAATAGTAATTTGATTGCTTGGGCAACTCGCCCAAGCAGAAGATGTCGACATTAATGCTGCTGCTATCCCAAGTTGAAGCTTTGTAAGTCTGAATTTCTGGAGCGATATATTTTGCTTCGTACACATGAGAACACCCATTCGTTAATGGGGGCATTAGAAAATATTTGATACCTCAAACCTTTCTGAACCTTGCTAAATCAAGTCTTCTTCAGACAAGAATTGCATCGCACAGCAATTGATAGCCCCAACCCCGTACCACTTTGATGGCAGGCTGCGCGGCCCCAACATTCACCAGCTTTTTACGCAACCGTGCCACTTGAACTTCTAAGTTCGATTTACCTCGCGATGAGGCATCCTTGTCGGTCATCTCCATCAACCGCGTGTGGCTCAGCATCTGGCTAGGTGCTTGCAACAGCGCCTTCAAAATGGTGGCTTCTTGCTTGGTGAGCTGCGTTTCACCATGGCCCGACAGCAAAAGTTGCACCACATCAAGACGAATGGCCTCTTGCTGCGCAGGCGCCATACGTCGAGACAAGCTGGTAATGGCAGCTGCCAACAACTCTGGGGTTGTCGGTTTAGGCAAATACACATCCGCCCCCGACATATACCCTTTCACCTTGTCGTTTTCGGAAACTTTGGCCGTCATCATGATGATGTAAATGTCGGGTTTGGATTTCTTCAAACGCTTGGCAATGCTCAGTCCGTCTTCGCCGGGCAATTGCAAATCAAGCACGAGCAAATCAAAGTTGTCCCTTGCAAGTTGGTCGTCCATCTCATCTGCGTTGCCGGCCCCCACGATGTCATAGCCCTGCTCCGCCAGGTGCTCAACCATCACCTCACGCAAGGCTTCATGGTCTTCAACGATCAGTATTTTTAGAGTGGGAGACATATTTCAAAATTTACAAAACCATCTTTGAACCTATAAGTCACCGTGCCACCCAGCAACTCCGTCAGCGACTTCACGATGTACAAACCAAGCCCAGCGCCGGTTGTGGAATAAGCCTGTTCACTGCGGTAATACTTGTCAAACACCTTCGCCGCATCTGGCGCACCGGCTTTGCCCACCTTGTTTCGTACGGTGATGGCAAGCATGTGGTTTGTGTCCAGTTTTTGCACATCGACATACACCCACTCGGTGCTTGGTGCGTACTTGAGTGCATTCTCAATCAGGTTATTCACAATCACATTGAACAGCGCCGCATCTGTGACCAGGGCCACATCGGGGATAGCGCTGATGACAATTCTGTCTGGACGGTGAATGCGTTGAAGACAACCCTGTATCAAGGCTTGTACGCTGTGGCTTTCTTTTGAAAACTCCCAACCTTTTTCAAGCTTGTCCACTTGTTGGCAACGGTCAATGACCGCGTTGATGTCATCTACCGCTTGGTCAATTCTTGCCGCAGACTTGCTAGAACCAAGGGCTGTGCGAACCGCAAATCTGATGAGTGCGAGCGGGGTCTTTAGCTCATGCGTCAACATTGCCATGAACTGCTCTTGGCGTTCACGTTGCAATTTTTCGTGCTGAGTTTTGCTGGCTTGAACGGCAATTTCCAGAACCCGTTCATTGTCTAGTTTGATGGCACGGTAGCGCACCAACAACAGCATGATCAAGCTTGAAACGACCGCATTCAACATCACGGTATAGGCTGAAAACTTAGAGCCATCGATCAAGCCTAGTGATGGCAGCGAGGTGTACAAAATCACCACTAAATTAATGAGCTGCGTTGCAACAAGGATGCGTCGGCTAATGACCGGATTCTTTAAGCTGGGCCAATCAATGCCAACCAACGGAACCATCACCAGCAAAATGCTCGCGCCTGCTGTCACCCTCATGTTCAGGCTCATGGCTTGTTGCACAAATCCAAAAATGAAGAAGACCAAAGCCAGCCCAACCAACGACATGCTGAGGGCGAACCAGATGTTCACCCACTTTTTAGGCTGGTACTCTGTGAAAAAACATCTGTAAAAAAGCAGCGTTGAGAATGTGTAGAACAAGATGCAAACGCTGGTTAAGTTGTCCATCATTTCTGGTGAAAGAACGTTTGACAGAAGCAAGCGCTGGTAGCCCAAATACACAAATGCCAACATTGCGGCAAACAACTGTTTGAGAAAAAACGTGCCGTTTACCACTTCTTTCTCGGTCAAAAAATAGGAAACGCCAAGCACGGCAAAAGCACACAACACGCCAAACAACAGCCCACTGAGCAAATACTCGGTGACATTGGACTCGTTGAGCTCATCCAGCGTCATCGCTTCCACGCTCATCATGTTCGTACTCGTTGTTTTCAATCTGAGCCATAAATACGGTTTGTCGACGGTGACCGTTGTGACGAAATTGAAACTCAGTGCTGTCACGCCATTGTTTTTGGTAGGGTATCTGTCGCCAATGGTTTTGGGCTTGTCTGCGCCATCTTCAACATAAAGCGTCACCTCATCCAAGTAGGTGGGTGTGATCTTGATGGCAATTTTTTCACCGGCATGCAGATGCGCTGCATCTAGTTTGATACGAACCCAAAATGCAGAACTGCTGTAGCTCTTATTGAGAATGTCGTCGTATTTAACAAAGGGTTGGCGCTTGACCTGTTGAAAGTTGAGCGTGGCGGAGACATCTTCGTAGTAGGCCTTCTCACTCACCCAATCGCTTGCGGCCATGGCGTGACTTTGCAATGCGACGAACAAAATCAAGCACGCCCAACGGCTGATTTGGTGTGTCAATTTTTTCACCTTCAGTCTTTGGGCAGGTTGCGCGTGTCGTGAATTTCACGCACCTCCACATCTTCCACAACATCGGGCATGGCGCCTGAACGCTGTGCGTACCCCTGCTCTGCATGCCATGGCCCCTGACCAGACTGCATGCCTTTGCGCATCGCTTGCACTTGTTGCCACATCATGAACACTTGTGGTTTTTGCCCTGTCACCAACCAACGGACCGAGGCAAACACCATGTACAAGACCAACCAACACAACACACCCAAAGTAAACAACACGGCAAAAGCCATGCCGAACAGTGTGAATAACAAACGCGTAAAAAATGCCATGGCTTGATGTTAACTGGAGCGATCTGGTTGGCGCTTCAACGGGCTAACGCGGTGCTCAAATCGCCTGTTGCGCCAACGCCCACTGCACATGCTCACGTACCACCTCGCTGGGGTGCGTGAGGTGGGCGTGTAGCGATTGGCGCAACGCTGCACGGTCAAGCGCCCCTGCTGCTCAGTTGTCGGTTAAACCGACAACATGTTTTATGGGTTGACGCATATTGGGGGTCATGCTGCACTCAAATCACCTGCACAAAGCACGCAAAAACTAATCGCGGGCGTCTCGTTAATGGGATTTGAATGCGCCGTTTGTAGGGCTTTTGCCCAATGGCGGTACGGCTACTGCTATTCAACAAGCCATGAGCCAGCACCAATACAGCTGATGAGTGCTGGCTAAACCGCCCTATTTGCCAAAACCTTCACGCAGTTTGACGCTGGCCGTTTCCAGCTGCATGTCCAACTCCCCTGCGTCTACGGCCTTCTTGATCAACTCAAGTGTTGGGATCAAGTCATTGGGGGTGGCAATTTCGATGGTTGTTTTGCCTTTGGTAATTTCGACCAAGCGAGCGCCGTAACGCACATTGAGCGCGATCTTGCCGTTCTCTCCATTCCACCACCAAGCACGGACGTTCTTTGGCACTTCAACCATGCGACGAATACCGTCATCATCGCGAATAGCTCGAAGGCGTGTGCTTGTGTAGTTCTCTCCAGCCAAGTGCGCTTTGGCAAGATGGATTTGCTCCGCTAGCTTTTTGTTTAACTTATTGCGACGCAATGAAGCGGGGGTGACGCTCTGAGATTTCTTTGCTGCTGTGAGCTTGAGGGCTGCTAATGTAGACATGTGCTTTTCCTTTCAGTTGTTTGATAAAGCACAGGTAATTTTGTGTTCAAGTTGAAATTTGAGCGACCTGAAACCCGAAGGATTGGCGGGGCATTGAGCTCTTGATTAACTCAAGGCAAGCACATTGCCAACGCCATACAAGTGCAGAAGTAATGCACGGGCTTGCATGATGCCATCTGCTTGCACTAGTGTGCGCACGATGATGCTGCTACCACTCACAGAAACGCGAACACTTGCGGTGAAGGTACGAAGCTGGTTTGTGACCTCAACAATTCGCATTAGAGAGTTGCAGGTTTGGGGTGCGCTGGTTGCTTCGCAACTGTCAGTGCCTTCTGCGCTTTGACGACCTGCTGGCGCTGGCGCTCTGCGGCAATTGCCTGTGCAGCTTTGTCCTTCGTGGCTTTGAGTGAATCAAGGCGCAACTGGTCTGGCGTTTTTGTTTGAGTGGCGAATTCATTAAATTTCATATAAGTATTTAGCAAGCTCAATGGAATTACCAAATTTTGGAACTGAAATATTTGGGTTTTCTTAGGCTCGGACTAAATACTTGTATGAACCAATACAAGAACATCAAAGACAGACAGAAGACGGATGCATGGCTGAAAAGCAATGGCATTGGTATCAACCAAATCTATGTTGGTACAGCTGAACTTTTTCAAGCCCAAAAGCTTGCAACAAATTCGCTGAAACTGCATGGCCAGATGTTGGAGCAAAACCAAGCTGCGACATTGAACAACTTTTTACTTGCGGCACGAAGCAACAAGCGTAACAAGATCACGCAAGGTCAATGCTTCAAAGTTTTGAACATCTCAAAACAAGCTCAACGCAAGTACGCGAAGTTGATGAAACAAAAAAACACAGGCTCACATTAAGGCACCACTCAGACAAACACACGAGTAAGTCACTCGTTAAAAAATGGCAAAAACGCGGGTTGTAATATGACGGCTAATGACCCCGCACTTCACATGTTGCTGTAATGGCATGTGGTTAAAGTGAAAGCCGCAGAGTTGCTGCACATGTTGCAGATTGCAAGTTTCAATACATTCGTCTTGCGTCAAACTCCATTGCAGTCGTGTGGTACGTTAGAACTCACTCAAATGAAACACACGGCGACAGTTATGCGTTTTGGTTCAACCAGCGTATAGCCGTCGCATGACCATTCGAATCTATCTAAATGAACCCAATGCATCTCACACAACGCAAGCGTTGCGTTCGACTTCTACCACTTCAAATCAATTAAAAACACTGTGCAGAACAAATCACAGAGCGACAGCGAATGTGGTTTGTGAATGCACTAGCGAACGTCAGTTCGCTCTTAGCTGATGCAATCAATATTCGCTCTTCAACATGATCACCCAATGATCGCCATCAAAGCAGGCGTAGAGGGAAATGGATGGCATAGGGAAATCTGTGTAACTGATTTCTTGTCGTGCATGTTCGTGCCCATTGCCATCTTCATAGATCATTGTGGCGCTCGTGCCCTCCACGTTCATGTGCACCAATACAAACCAATCACTGGTGCCAATTTCATGCAGATGGCTTGCGATGGCATCCATTAGCCAGTACGCACCAGCGGCGTCAGCGAGGTACTTGGTGCCATCAGTCAGCAGGTGCTTGCGAGTTAAACGATAGTAGTGCTCAGTGCCAGTGAACAAAGCGAGTTGGGTGGGATCAAACTGTTTCATGCACACAGTTTGTTTTCACCTGCACAGAAATGCGACCTGTTTTTGGTGCGCGTAAATTCGTATGGTTGAGTTTGATCTAGGCCAACGCATGCGATGTGCCGTTTGCAACAGGGGGTCAAATCCGCGCTGCAAGCTGCGATCTTTCGCCCTCTGTTACTTGGGGTGCTGGCGCTTGAAACGAACGCTGCTGCGTTGTTTAAAACATTTGCAGCAGCACCGTCGTCTAAAACCCACAGATCGCAGATAAAACAGCTAAATACAAGTGCCTAAGAAAAGTACAGTTTTCTTAAGCGATTGCGTAAGTCGTTGAAATCATTGAAGAACTAATAACCCGATGTGGCGCTGGGTTTCGGTCGCGTCTTTTGAGTAAAGAAAACACACTTGCACATGCGTTTTTATTTATCTAAAGGACACAACAAATGGCACAAGCAAAAACACTCACTCCAGCAGAACTAGACCAAGTGTTAGAACACATCGCATCCCGCAAATTCCCACTTCGCAATCGCGTCATGCTGCTAACGGGCTACTGGTCAGGCATGCGTGTTGGTGAAATTGCCAGCCTGACCATTGGTGACGTGATGAACACAGATGGCAGCGTCAAATCCGAAATTCGCTTGACGGCAGAACAAACCAAGGGGCGTCACCCACGTACCGTGTTCGTTTCTCAGAAGTTGCGCGATGAGCTGCATAACTACTTAAACCTACGTCAACCAGTCAAAGGCACTGACCCGTTGTTCGTCACAGCAGGAAGGAAAGGCTTTAGTGCTAACGGCATGACACAGCACTTTTTTTGGCTGTTTAAGAAAGCTGGTGTTTCTGGTGCCAGTAGCCACACCATGCGCCGCAGCTTCATTACAAATTTGGCAACGAAGGGCATTGGCGTGCGTGTGTTGGCATCACTTGCTGGTCATCGCTCAATTGCCGTCACCCAGAAATACATCGACGTGAATGACGAGATGAAACGCAATGCGGTGGAACTGGCCTAACTTGCCTAGCTCAAAACAGTAGCCCCTGATGGTGCAACGTCGGTTTAACCGACATCTTTTGGTGTGCCCCTGAACACCGTATAACCTCAGCACGGGCATTAGCCATTTCTTCTGCACCTTGAGCAAATAGCTCCTGAACTCGGCAAGCATCCCTAAAGTCAAAGCATCCTTGTGTTGCACCCAGCTTGGCTTTGCATGGGAAGTCATTAACAGCGGCATGCTCAGCCGTATTAAAAGCCCACTCATGGTGTCGCACCACTGTGAGCGTCAGATGGCGACGGGCATGATCTTCCGATGCGTTCATGCGTCTTCCCTTGGGATCAATGGTGCCCACAAAGCGATCAACCAGCATCGCTTCAGCTCCAATGCGCCACAACTCGACGTCGGGATTACTGAACATCAAATAGCTGAGGTAGATGTTCTTCCAAAGGTTTTTTACGACCACTGGCGTCAACCTTGTACTACCGCCGCCCTCGGCTTTCGGCACATTGGCTTTGATGAACGCCAACAACTCTTTGTCCGTCATCTTGTTCACGCCACTGGGAAAGCACAAAAGCAAATCAGATTTTGAAATCGAGGCTAGTTCATTGGCAGTGCGCACCTCCACGGCATCCCGCTCGCTGTAACACTTGCATCCCTGCCCTGCCATCCATTCACCATATTGGCACTGGTTCACATCGCCGTAGGCCTCAGCACAATTGAGCACTTTCTTGCCATGAGCATTGAGCTTTGTCTTGGCTCCAGTAGCAATGCGATGACACCCAGCAGCATAGCTGGGACTAAGTTTTAAAAAATTAAAGAACAACCTACCGAATGGCAAACCTACTCCATCAAGGCGAGGCGACACCCTGCTGAGCGTTGTTGTGTTTGTATTGGTCTCCACCCGAAACTGCCGCTATCTTTTTACATACTTTTTCTGATTCTCAAATTTGTATGTATTCCAGCACGGAAGAAATAGTTGAAATAAATGCGTGGTCTTTGATCACATTCATAAATCAACTAGGAGCTCATCATGAGTGAAGAAAAAGTGCATGAAATTAACACCGAAAGTCCACAGAATGATTCAATTGCACCAAATCAGTTCGCAACCAGCATCGGGAATCTACTGACACGCAGCAATCCCGAAAAAGCGATTGGAGAAGCCATCGACCACTTGGTGGGCCAACGGGTGCATTGGGAAAACCACGAACTTGCCAACAGCAACGATGCGCTGTACGCCCTGCTCCAGCACTGCTATTCATTGAACAACGCCATGTCTGGTTCCGATGGAACGGCCAAGGCTCTTCGCAAGGGATTGGCAAATTACATCAAGATCAAAAACTATCAATTCAAAGAAAGCAGCCCATTGATCGCCAAGATCGTCAAGTGCGTGTTTGGCGCTGACCGCAAGCGCTCCAGTGCCTATAGCTCGGCACTACGGGTGGCAATTTCCGAAAACAAAAGCGTTATGGAGTTGCCAAAGTTTTTTAAAGAAAAAGGTGGCATTGAAGAGGTGCGACGCGAAGCAAGCAAAGGTAAAACCAAAACCATGAAAGCCAAGGTCGAGTTGGGTCGTGCTGTCCTTGAAAGCGATGTGCTGGCAACCGTTACCAGCGACACGCTGAATGCAAACTTTTCAACCCAAAGTCTTGAAGAGGGCGTGGTGCTGCTTGCCACCCGTGAAGACGACGGGACCTTTGCCATTCGTCGCGTCGTGCAATCCAACTCAGCCGTCAAGAGTGCATTGGCTGCATGTTCGAGTGTTGGCGAAGAAAAAGAAAAAGCCAAGAAGTTGCAGGATGAAAACCGTGCAATTGAAGAAGAGCGTCTTGCGGCACAAGCGGCCCTCAAAACCGCATAACGTGATGTTTCAACCCAAGAGTGATTGTGGGCATGAGTCCGCAGTCACTCAACCCCTCGCTTAAGGAGATAGATATGGCCACCAGTAATCAAAATGCGGTCAAAGTTGCCGCCCCCGTTTGCCTCGATGATTTCGCACTGCAACCCAACAGCCGATACATGCTAGAAAGCATTTTGGATTTGACCTTGCCATTTCCCGGTCATGGCATTTGCGGAATCATTCTTTACGGGCTCTACGGTACTGGCAAGACAACCATGGCAAACCTATTGCCCGGATTGATTGACACCGTTAAGAGTGATCCAAATGCTCACAACAACCCTACTGGTTTGATTGTGGACACGACTGATCCGTACATTGACTACTATGCTTGCGCACAAGGTCAAAACGGCGCACAACTGACACAGCAAATTCAAAGCCGAACGCAATTGATGTCAATGAATCATTCGGGGTTTCACTTTGTCATCATGGATGAGGTGGATAACTTGACCGATGCAGCACAGGCAGGGTTTAAAGCTGTGATGAACAAGCCACACGTCATCTTCATCATGACAACTAACAACATTGCTCAAGTTGATGGTGGCATCCAAAATCGCAGCGTAATCATTGACATGAATGTGCCACCTGCTGCCAATTGGCGACCAATCTTGCGACGTGTCTATACAAATGCAAATCTAACACCACCAGCTGATTCCGTCCTTGATCAGGTGGTCAATGCTGGGCGTGGCTCTGCTCGATGCATTTTTTCTGATGTGGTGATGGGTGCCAACCAAGCTAAGCGAGCTGGACAGTCAGCGGTTTCAAAAATTACGAATTTGAGGAGCTAATCATGAATCAGCTATCAACCCCCGTTGCTGAAAAAAAAGGAACCTTCATTTTGTTCAGTACAACCAAAAATCTAACCAAAACTGACTTAAAGAAAACCTTCAATGTTAAGAAAGGAAATTTAGTTTTAATTAAACGCAAGCACATTGACGAAGGCTATATATTTGATCAACTCTTTGCTATCAAAACGGCTGCGCCAAATGATGGCATATATCACAACTATGAACAAGATAAATTTGTGACACATATCTACTCTGTGAAACAAAACACATGCGCCAAAGATTTTGCGCTCATGAAATATGGAGCCGAACTCTTGGGTGGCTTTGATGTTTGCCACTCAGACTTGATGACGTTGACTGGAATGATTGAAAGCTACAGGCAAATAGCCTATTTCTGTAGTCACGGTAAAAACAGTTTAAAGAGCCTTGAACGCCAAGCGACTGAAATGTCAGAGCACCAGATTGGCCCCGACACTCAATTCCAAAATCAACTTCAGGATGTGATCAATTCGATTGAAGATTTTTCTCATCCAAAGCTAATTGAATTCAAGGAAAAAATTGATGATTGGTTTGAGTCACATAAATGGAAAGATGCCTATTCAGAATCAGATGCACAAAATGATCAGCACAACATACTTGTGGCGTGAGTACTAGGGGTGGTGGTGACGCACTGCCCCATTTCAATCTGCTGTTGCACTTTTGCAATCCCATACTTCTCGACTGCATGACAGCCTTCTGGCCCTCGCAATCAGTTGTCGGTTTAACCGACATGTTTGCACCAGACCCTGAACAACGAACTGGTTGATGCAAACTAAGTCCGCTTGCCTTGTAGCAAGTCAATGTTCATCTCAGCGCTGAGATTAGAGGCGTAAAACCGTTCAATCATCTCCACACTGGTGCGGGCATTCTTTGCCAGCGTCAGCAGGTCAATCTTCCCGCCATACAAAAGCCGCAATGTCATTGCTGTATGTCGCAGACTGTAGAGGGTTCGCGTTTGACCATTGGCGGCATTAGCTTGAATTCCAGCTAGGCTTTGGATGTACATGAACTGCCAGCCGTAGGCCACCAGCAACCATTTCCTGTCCTCCAAGCTCGGCAGAAACAAATAGTCGTCTGGTCTGCCATAGCCATCAGCTAGTTGCTGGGCGAGCAACCGCTCATAGACAAAGACCGCAGGCTGGAGAGTAACGATTGGCTTGTCGTGCTTTTTAGTTTCTGGCAGGTTAAGTCTCAAGTAGATGTGCTTCCCGCGCACAACTGTTACATGTTTATGCTTGATAAACTTGATGTCACTGGGCCGCATAAATCCATTGACCATGAAACGGATGAGCCAATGTAAATCGGCATTGATTTGCCCATATTTTTCAAGAACATCGTTGCTACTGCGATATTTTTTGGAAAACTCATCTGGCACTCGTTCCCCAACTTTCTGCCGCGCAAGGCGCACCAAGTCTCGGTATTCAGTCAGTGAGAAACTTCCCCTTGGCTTGTCAGCGACCTTGATGACGGGGAATTTAGGAACACTCTGAATGATGTTGTTGCCGTGAGCGTGCGCAAACACCTTGCGTATGGCAACCATGTGCTGATGAACAGTAGTGGCACTCAAATTTCGATTGCTCATCTTTTCCATGAAATCGGTCAACTGCCTATAGGTAATTTGATCCATAGGCATATCGCCGAAGTACGGCAGGATGCTGTTGTGCATCCGATTTAGAAATATTGGGATATTGGCCGCAGCAAACTCGCCACGCTTCACCCTTGCTTGCAACCCGACAACAACAGCTGGGATCAGGTCTGCAAATTTGATTTTTCGATCATCACGAACCTCGATCTTGTCCGCATACAGTTCGGCAGTTTTGATGTGAAAGAACTGCTTGGCCTGACTTATGGCGGCCTGTTTGTTCGTAGTCTTGAGACTCTGCGTATGGGTCTTGCCTTTGAGGTAGCAACGCACCTGCCAGTACCTGCTGGCATTGGTCTGAAAAATTCTTAGCTTGCTGGGATAGTTGGCAATGGGCGTGACTGTCGCTGGTATGGGCAGAGTGCGATGCCGTGGCGGGAGATAGTTGGTGTCGTTTGCTGCCAGCTGTCCCGCGAAATCCTGCATACGTACAAGCGTAGTTTCAGCTTATTGGTTTGAGCAACCGAAATTTTGAAATTTGTAGCTAACCTGATCGCACAGCGTGGGGCATGCTGCCAGACAGGCTTGAAAACGGTCCAGCGACAAACCGTCAAACCACCACTGCCCAGCGTCAAGAATATTTACGCTGGCGCCACTGCCCGTCCCAATGTCTGCCCATGCCCTGTAGCACACCGAAAGGTTAGCTACAAACACACCTACGCCAGTGGCAGATCAATGGCATAGGTGCTGGAACACCTGAACAGCACGCAGTGGAGCGCCCCACCCTTTTTGATGGCGCAGTCGATCTCAAAATCAAGGCACTGTAATGAAGCTACTACGGACGGTTTTTGGCACGCTAAGGCATGTTCAAAACACCGTATTTTTAATACTTAAACGCCCTTTTGCAGCTGGAGTAGCTACTACGCGTTGGCCGTGATTGAGTTGGGGCAAGCCGTCAAGGCCAACCGCATGTTGACGGCTGAAATTTCTAGCGCGCGTTAATCTGACGCGCTAAAAACGATCAAGCGCCTCGGCGCTTTTGCACCGCCTGTGCCAGCGCATTCAGCACAGGCACCGTTTGCTCAAAGCTGATGCAGGCATCGGTGATCGACACGCCGTACTCAAGGGCTTGACCCGGCTTTTGGTCCTGTCGTCCTTCGTGCAAATGGCTCTCAATCATCAAGCCCATGATGCGCTTGTCGCCCGATATAATTTGGCTTGCCACATCGTGCGTCACCTCAATTTGCTTTTGGTGCTGCTTGCTGCTGTTGGCGTGCGACACGTCCACCATCACCTGCGGCGCGAGGCCCGACGCTTCCAGCACCTTGCAAGCGGCATCCACATCGGCCGCCGAATAGTTGGGCGCTTTGCCGCCACGCAAGATGATGTGCACATCTTGGTTGCCACGCGTTTCAAAGATCGCGGCTTGGCCCATCTTGGTCATGCCCATGAAAGCGTGCGCTGCTTTGGATGCCAACACCGCATCCGCCGCTACTTTGACACCGCCATCGGTGCCATTCTTGAAACCCACGGGGCACGACAAACCGCTGGCCAACTGTCGATGGCTTTGGCTCTCGGTTGTGCGCGCACCAATCGCGCCCCACGTCACCAAGTCGCTGATGAACTGTGGGCTCAACAAGTCGAGAAACTCGGTGGCCACAGGCAGGCCCGCATCCAACACATCGAGCAACAGCTTGCGTGCCATCTTCAGACCTTCGTTCATCGCAAAGCTGCCATCGAGGTGCGGGTCGTTGATGTAGCCCTTCCAGCCCACGGTGGCGCGAGGCTTCTCAAAATAAACGCGCATCACCACGATCAACTCTTTGGCGTGCTTCTCGGCCTCTACTTTCAAGCGACGCGCGTAGTCCATCGCTTGGTCATGGTCGTGGATGGAGCATGGCCCGACCACCACCACCAAGCGGTCATCCTTGCCCTGCAACACATCCGAGATGGCTTGACGCGAAGCCTCCACCAGCGCCAAGTGCGCGGGCGTTGCGGGCAGCAGCTCTTCGAGCAGCGCGGGGGTCATGAGGGGGCGTACCAGAGCGATGCGGGTGTCGTCAATTCGGGTTTTGTCTTGGGTTGAAAGCATGGTGGGTCTTTGGTAATTCGTGCAAGTGTAAAGAACAGCGCAGGCTACGCCTCGCGTACGCCTTGGGCCAACGCCCACTGCACACACTCACGCACCACCTCACTCGGGTGCGTGAGGTGTGCTTGCAGCGCAGCGCGTAGCGCTGCATCGTCGGCTTGACTCAGGGTATTGCCTGCGGCCACAGCCAAGTTGCGGAGCCAGCGCACATGGCCGATACGACGAATGGGGCTGCCTTCGGTGTAGCGCAAAAACTCTTCTTCGCGCCACGCCAATAAGCGCGTCATGCTCTGCCCCACCAGACCGGCACGCACATCGAAGTCGGGCAAGGTCGAGGTTTGTGCGAATTTGTTCCAAGGGCAAATGAGTTGGCAGTCGTCACAGCCGTAGATGTGGTTGCCCATGAGCGGGCGCAGCGCTTCGTTGATGGGGCCGTCGTGCTCAATCGTCAAATACGAAATACAGCGGCGCGCATCTACCAAGCCTTCAGCCACGATGGCTTGCGTGGGGCACACGTCGATGCACGCGGTGCATTGGCCGCAGTGGGCGCTGGTGGGTTCGGAAGCGGGTAAGGCCACGTTCAAAAAAATCTCGCCCAAGAAAAACATCGAGCCTGCTTCCCGGTTGAGCACCAGCGTGTGTTTGCCACGCCAGCCTTGGCCGCTGCGGGCGGCCAGCTCGGCCTCAAGCACGGGGGCTGAATCGGTGAAGGCGCGGTATTCAAAGCCTTCGGGCTTCAAGGTGTTGGCCAACAAGGTATCGACTTGCTGGGCCAAGGTGTCGAGCCGGTTGCGCAACACCTTGTGATAGTCGCGCCCTCGGGCGTAAACCGACACCACGGCCTCTTTCGGGTTGCGCAGGCGGTGCCACTCCGCGTCTTGCCAGCCCTCGGCGGTGTCGCGCGGCAGGTAGTTCATGCGGACGGTCAGCACGCTCAAGGTGCCCGGCACCAGCTCGGCAGGACGTGCGCGCTTCATACCGTGGCGGGCCATATAGTCCATGCTGCCGTGGAAGTTTTGGGCCAGCCAATGTTGCAAACGCGGCTCAGCCGAAGACAAATCCAAAGGGGCCACCGCAATTTGCGAAAATCCCAGTGTTTGCCCTAAAGCCTGAATTTGCGTGAGCAACAATTTGTAATCGATTGACAACGGACACCTTTGAATAATCTGCCCATTGTAAAAACTCTGGTTTGGCCCGATGAAGCCGCCACCGCTGCGTTTGCCACGCAGTTGGCCGCCGCATTGACACACGCCAACCTGAATGCTTGCATCGCCTTGCACGGCGATTTGGGGGCAGGCAAAACCACCTTCGTGCGCCACCTGTTGCGCGCCTTGGGGGTCGAGGGCCGCATCAAGAGCCCCACCTATGCAGTGGTCGAGCCCTATACCGTCGCGGCGGGCGAGGTGTGGCACTTTGACTTCTACCGATTCAGCGACCCACGCGAGTGGGAAGACGCAGGCTTTCGCGACATCTTTGCCAGCACCGGCTTGAAGCTGTGCGAGTGGCCGCAAAACGCAGCGGGCGTGATGCCCACGCCCGACCTTGAACTCGACATCCAAGTGGATGACGCCGAAGAACGCCAAGTGCGCATCAGCGCCCTCACCCCACGCGGGCAGGAGCTGCTGGCATGACGCAGCACAACCCCCCTCACGGCATCAAGCGCCGCAGCCTTTTGCAAGGCGGCTCGTTGGCGTTGCTGCTGAGCAGCGCGGAGATTGCGTGGGGCGCCAGCATCGTGGCTGTGCGTGTGTGGCCTGCGGCAGCCTACACACGCGTGACGATTGAAAGCGACACCGCACTCAAAACCGTGCCCATCTTCGTGGCCAACCCACCGCGCTTGGCGGTGGACATTGAAGGCATTGAACTCAACCCCGCGCTCAAAGAACTCGTGGGCAAAGTGCGCTCGGACGACCCGTACATCACGGGCGTGCGTGTGGGCCAATACGCCAACA
>Ga0228699_1000825_pt1 | contig 19486 bp, 17 predicted proteins | sample McNCre217_Aug_MG_FD_178016 | JGI IMG/M metagenome (GOLD analysis project Ga0228699, IMG submission 178016) | Freshwater microbial communities from McNutts Creek, Athens, Georgia, United States - 2-17_Aug_MG | ecosystem: Environmental > Aquatic > Freshwater > Creek | place: USA: Georgia... | reverse complement strand
GGGCACACTGACGACGGGCATGCGCACCCTCACCGGTGCCATCCGCCAGGCTGTGACCAAGCTGCCCGAGGACAACCAGCTCGACGAACTCGCCAGCGGCAGCACCCAGCTCAGCAATGGTGCAGGTGCCCTGTCCGACGGCTTGCAAAAGCTCAAGGCCGGCAGCCAAGCCCTGTCCGCAGGCATGGATTTGCTGGCGCGCTCATTGCCCGCCTCGATTGATGCCCCCGAGGGCAGCCCGGAAGGGTTGGCCAACTCCGTCAAACCGATGATTGAGATTGACGCCAGCGTTGCCAACAGCGGCAGCGGTTTTGCGCCCAACGTGATTCCCGCCGCGCTCTGGCTGGGGGCGGGGGTGGCCGCGTTTTTGATCCACATTCGCGTGCTGCCGCGCCACGCCAAGCGCTTCTCGCGCCCCGCCAAAATGCTGGGCAAGGTCACCATGCCCGCGCTGGTGGTGGTATTGCAAGCTGCCATGCTGGGGCTCACCGTGGCTTGGGGCTTGCATGTGCACATCCATGACCTACTGGCGTTCGCCGCCTGCCTGCTGGGGGCCGGCCTGTCGTTTTTGATGATCGTGATGTTCCTCACCCGTGCGCTGGGCGATGCGGGCAAAGTGTTTGCCATGGTCTTCCTGGCCGTCCAGCTTTCAGCTTCGGGCGGCGTGCTGCCGGTGGAATTGAGCGGCGGCTTGTACGAGGTCCTCAGCCCCTGGCTGCCGATGACGTGGGTGGTGCGGGCCGTGAAGGCCAGCATGTTTGGCGCCTACAACGGCACCTGGCAAACCTCCATGGCCTTGGTCACGGCATGTGGCTTGGTTGCACTGCTGCTGGCCTGCTGGATAGGCCGCTGGCGCTACCTGCATCCTGCACAGATGCAGCCGGCGGTGGGGTTTTAAGCCAGCGGTTTTTTGAGGCTACAAATCACGACCCATTTCCAATGAGCAGAGACACTCTGGCCCGCAGGCCGGGGTGCAAAGAGGACAAGGTGATGTCGCCGCCGTGCTGGCGCACCACAGCGCGCGCAATAGACAGGCCCAGTCCCACACCGCCGGTATCGCGGCTTCTGGAGTGCTCCAAGCGGTAAAAGGGTTCGAACACACGCTCCATCTCTTCAGGCGGAATGCCGGGGCCCGGGTCTTGGACCGAAACTTCCAGCGAACCCGGTAACTGCATCAGTGCGACGGTGGCGGATCCGCCGTAGCGCACGGCGTTTTCAATCAGATTCCGGAAGGCCCGGCGCAGGCTGTTGGGCCTGCAACGGAAGTCGATCCGCGGGCCCTCTGCAAACTCCACCGGCAAGCCCAGCTCGGCCAGATCGTCACACAAGCTGCCCAGCAACGCGGTGATGTCCACAACCCGGGTGTCCTCCTCCGCCCCTTCTTGCTTGGCAAACGAGAGGGTGGCCTCGGTGATGGCCTGCATTTCTGACACCGTGTCCAAAATCCGATTTTGAAGCTCCGCGTCGGAGATGAACTCGGCGCGCAGACGCAGAGTGGTCAACGGCGTGCGGAGATCGTGACCAATAGCGGCCAGCATGCGGGTGCGGTCGCCAATAAACCGGTGCAGGCGCAGTTGCATGCGGTTGAAAGACTCGTAGAGCTGGCGCACATCGTCCGGACCCCTAGGGGGCTCCAGCGGAATAGATTCACCGCGCCCCAGCGCCTCTGCAGAAGCCGTGAGCTCCTGCAGAGGTCGCGCAATCTGGCGGGCCACCAGTACGCCGATCAAGCACAACACAGCCGCAGTAATGCCCACCGACAGCAGCGACTGCGAGCTCCACAAGCTCACCGGATTGGGCTTGTGGTAGGCCGCATTGAGCCATGTGCCATCGTCCAGTTGACCCACAATGCCCATGCCTTCATGGCCAGAGAAGTAGAGAAAACGCGCGTTAGCCAAGCCCGAGTCGGCGGTGAAGGTTTGCCAGGCGGTGACATCCGCCATGCGCACGGCATCTTTTGCATCCGCCGTTTGGGATACCTGGCGGGTGGTGACCTGTGACGGGCTGCGAATCAGCTCTTGCACAGACTGATCCAGATAAGACCGGGCGATGCCAAACCAAGTTGCCGGATCGCGGGTCGACGCTTCATCAGACAGCCAGAACCGTGCGTAACCGGTGGAGCTGGCAATGAGCACGGTTTGGCGCACTTCAGGCGGCACCGTACCCAACACTTTGGACAAGGCGGTGCTGCGGTTGATGAAATCGGCCTGCACGGTTTGCCGGATAGCCGCCTCACGCTGCATGGAGGAGATAAAAAATGCAATGCCCTGCCCGACCAGCAGCGCCAACAGAATGAGGCCCACAAACCGGCCCGCCAGACTGCGTTGCCACCAGTGCCTCATAGCGCCTCCACATCCACACACAGGCTGTATCCGCCGCCCCAGTGCGTCTGGATGATGGTGGGGCTTTTGGGGTCGGGCTCGATTTTCTTGCGTAGCCGGCTGATCTGGTTATCAATCGTCCGGTCCAGCGGGCTGGTGCTGCGACCACTGGTCAAGTCCAAGAGTTGCTCACGGGAGAGCACCGTGTGCGGGCGCTCCAAAAAAACCTTGAGCAGCCGGAACTCAGCAGTGCTCAACGCGACGCCCACACCTTCTTTGCTCTGCAGCTCCCGCTGGGGCACGTTCAAACGCCAGCCATGAAAACCCAGCACCTGGCTGGCAGGCTTGCCTGGCAAAGCCGGGGCGCTCGCACTGCGCCGCAAGATGGTGCGAATACGGGCCAACAACTCGCGTGGGTTGAAGGGTTTCACCAGGTAGTCGTCGGCCCCCAACTCCAAGCCCACCACCTTGTCTGCATCGTCGGCCAGCGCCGTCAAAAAATGATGGGCACCTGGCTCGCCAGGCGGATCTGGCGGCAGGCGGCCAGGCCGTCTTCACCGGGCATCATGATGTCCAACACGATCAGGTCTACCGTGTCGCGTGCCATGAGACTGCGCAACGCCGCCACGCTAGCCACGGCACTGACCCGCAGGAAATGTTGCGACAGGTATTGGCAGAGCAGGTCACGGATGTCGTGATGGTCATCCACAACGATGACATGTGACTCGTGGGTCATGGAATGCGTTTTGGGTGCTGCGGGTGAAGGCTTGATCGGCGGTGTGCTCAAGAAACTATAGCGGCGGGATGCAGTTTTATGCCACCGCTACTGCGCTTGATACAAATTAGTACAACGGCGGTTCGGCTTGGCACACTTTGGTGACAGCTGCACCGTAACCTCCATCGTCATTGGCAGGCACCCCGTGTTCAAGAGAGGAAAACATGACGAAAGCACCCCCACTTCACAAGCCGCGTCCCTACCGGCGCACCTTCTTCCAGGCAGCCGCCCTGGCCGCATTCGCGTTGGCAGGGGGCAGCGCTACCGCACAAAGCGCTGCCCCCACGGTACTGCGCTTCAGCGACCACGAGCCCTTGGGCGGCATGCGCACCCGTTTCCTCAAAGAGGTGTTTTTCCCGGCCATTGAGCAGGAGTCTCAAGGGCGGTTGAGGATAGAAGACCACTGGAACGGTGAACTGGCAGGCGCTTATGAGGCACTGGGAGCGGTTGCCAAATCAGCCACCGTGGACATGGCCACCGTGGTGCCCGAGTACACCGCCAAAGAGCTGCCCCTCCACCAAATCTTCAAAAGCTTTCCTGTGGGACCGACCGGAGACAAGCAAGTCCAATTTTTCCGCCGCGTGTATCAAGAGGTGCCGGCCTTCAACGAGGAGTTGGGCAGGAATGGCTTGGTGAGTCTGTACTTTGGAACAGGTTACCCGGTGGCGTTTTATAGCACCACACCGATGGACAACGTCACGCGTGTGGCCGGCAACAAGTGGCGGTCCGCCAGCTTCTGGCATCTGGATTTTTTGCGCAACGCAGGAGCCACACCGGTCACCATGCACTGGGGGCCGGAGGTTGCTGAAGCTCTGAAAAACAAAACACTGGACGGTTTGATGGTCAATGTAGACAGCGGCTACATGCTGAAAGCGCACGAGATGGCACCACATGTACTGGTATCGAAAGACCTGTGGCTGGGGCACCTGTATCTGGTGAGCATGAAAAAAAGCGTGTGGGACGGCCTGCGTGAGGAGGACAAAGATGCGATCCGGCGCGCCGCCGAGCGCGCCTACCGCACCTTGGGGCGCGTGATGGACGAGAGCTTTGTGGCGCAAATTGACGAGCTACAGAGGGCAGGAGCCCATGTGCGCACCCTGAGCCTGGCAGAGGCACAGGCCTGGCAACGCATGACCAAGTACTGGCAGATTCAGAGTGACTGGAGTGTCAAACAGCAGGCACAAGGCGTGGACAACGCCACAGCAGTGCTCCAACAAGTCTCCACCATCATGGGGACTTCATTGCGTTAAACCGGGCCGGATCACGATGAACGCACACCCGAGGCGAACCGTGTGAATAGCCCCAGGGCGTTGTTACGCGCCATGTTTTCGTGCTCTTGCGCTGTCAGCGCCTCGAGATTTCTGAACCCTTCCACATTCCCGGTGATGCCAGCCGCCGGGGTGAAGGGGAAATCGCTGCCAAAAAGAATATGGCTGCTTGACGTGATCTGCCGGAGACTTTGCAAGGCGCCCTCGGTTGCAGATCCAGCTAGGTCGTAATACAAGGATGCCAACACCTTGCGTACCTCTGCGGCACCACCATCGGGCTTTTGCTTGAGAAACGGGAGTGAGGAGAACGATGCCACACGGTGCGCCAAAGCGGTAAGGGCGCCGCCGGCATGGGGGATGATCATGCGGATGTCCGGGTAGCGGGTCAACGTCCCTGCAAAAATCAGATCCGTCACAGTGCGGGTGGTATCCATCGGGAACTCAAGAATGGGCGCAGGACGCCCCAACCCTACCGCCTCAAAACATGCCGGCGAAGTGGGGTGCAGCAATACCTTGGCCTTGCGCCGGTTCAGCTCGGCAAAGAGTGGATCCAGCTGGGGGTCTCCAAGATAGATGCCGTGCACATTGGTCTCCAGCACCACGCCATCCAGATGGAGGTAGTCCAAAGCGTAGGTCAGCTCTGCAAGCGCAGATGGCATATCGGGCAAAGGCAGTGTTGCCAGAGCACCAAAGCGCCGGGGCTGACGCTTCACCAGATCGCCAGCAAACTCATTGATTTGCCGTGCCAACTTTTGCCGCTCCGGCAGCGTTTTCAGAAAGCCCACGCTGGGCGACGAGACGGAGACGATCGACGTTTCAATATTGTGTTTGTCCATGTGCGCCAGTGCCAAGGCCTCTGACCATTGGGGCACGGGAAACCCTCCGTCCAGAGTCACCAGTTTGGCTTCAGCGAGTGCCTGGTAATAGGCGGGGGGAAGGTAGTGGCTATGCACATCCACAAGACCACACTGACAGGTCATTTTCTGTGGTTTTTCCTGCGCCATGGCTGCGCCTACAAGGCTTGTGGCAGCGGCAATAGTGGCCTGAATGAAGCGTCTCTTTTGCATATCAATGGTCTCCTCAAGTTTTTGTGTAGTGCTGAAATCGATGGACTAGCCCACCTTCAGACGCCTCTGAAGCGGGAATACCTGCACCCCCCAGCGTTGCTGGATGGAGCCCCACAGGCCTTTCGGGAAAAACACCATGACGACGATGGCAACGCCCCCCATCACCAGCCAGTACCAGCTGCCATAGTCCGACAGCAACCAGCGCAGGAAGAAGAACACTGCGGCCCCGACGATGGGTCCTTCGAGCGTGCCGATGCCGCCAATCACCACCATAAAAATGGCGGCAACAACCCACCCCAGATCGAAAGCGGATGCGGGGGCGATGCGCAACACGTTCAGGTAATACAACGCCCCCACCATGGCAGTGCCCAAGGCGGAAAGCACATACACCTGAAACTTCAGCGTAGCCACGCGCACGCCCTGACTCTCCGCGGCGGCCTCGCTATCCCGGATGGCAGTGAGCCCCAGCCCGAAACGGGAACGCAGGAGCCCATAGACCGTGGCAAACGTCACGATCAGCAACGCACATGCCATCCAATAGGTCACCGATTCGCGGACGTCACGTTGGATACTGGCCATGACCGTCAGGCTTTGCCCGGATCCCCCACCGACCAGCGACAGGTTGGACACCCAAATGCGGCAGACCTCGGACACGACCCAGGTGCCCACTGCGAAGTAGCCCCCGCGCAGGCGGAACACCAGTTTAGACATGGGCACGGCCAGAATGGCGGCAGCAACACCCGCCAAGGGCACTGCGAGAAACGGATTGATCCGCAGATGCTGCGCCAATACAAACAAGCCATACCCGCCCAAGCCGACAAAGGCCTGCTGCCCCACCGAAATCAGCCCGCCGTAGCCGGCCATCAGGTTCCACATCTGGGCAAGCACCAGAAAGCAGATCACCTCCACCATCCAGCGCATCAGGCTGGCGTCTCCCCACCAGGGCACGGAAATCAATGCCATGCAAAACGCCAAGAGTGCCCATCCGATCACCCGATTGGCCGGGGTGCTGCGGAGCACCACAAAATCGATTGCGGAGTCCATAGTCATTTCCTTGCAAACAAACCGTTGGGCTTGGCAACCAGCACCAACAAAAACACCAGGTGCCCTGCCAGGATGCCAAAACCCGCATCCATCTTCGCCCCCAGCGCCTGGGCCACCCCCAGAACCACAGCGCCAGCAAACGTGCCCCACAGAGACCCCAGACCGCCAATCACCACCGCTTCAAATGCATACAACAAAGAAACAGGCCCGGAGTCGGGGGTAAACGTTGTTCGGATCCCCGAGAAAACACCGCCTACCGCCATCAGTGCAAAAGACAAAGCCAGCGCCAGGGCATACACATGCTTGGCCCGGATGCCCATGAGTGATGCCGTAGCGGGGTCATCTGATGTGGCACGCAACGCCATGCCTACGGTGGTCTTGCTAAACAGCAGGCTCACACCCCAGGTCATGCAAGCGGCAACGACGAACACCAGCAAGGGAAACCAGCCTATTGCCACGGCTTCGCCCAGTTGCAAACTGGCGGTCTGCCATTCACCGATTTGCAGTGACTGCGCATCTGCGCTGAAGGCTTCCCGCAGGCCGTTCTGAACCACGATGGACAAGCCGAAGGTCACCAACAGCGGCGGCAGAATGTCCGGCCCCAAGGTGCGATTGAGCAAGCCCATTTGCAAGGCGTAACCCAATGCCGCCATGGCCAGCGCCACAAGAGGAAGGGCGACAAAGGGATGCAAACCCAAGGTCTGGACCAAGGGCAGTGTCGCAAACCCCGCCAACACAATGAAATCCCCGTGGGCGATATTCACGAGGCGCATCACGCCATACGTGATTGATAGGCCTGCGGCAAATAAGGCATACAGCCCGCCTAACAACACGCCTTGAATCACGGTATCGATCCATTCGATCATGCTGTTGTCTCCTGGGCACCGAAGTACGCTTGCGAAATGCGGTGCATGGGCACCTCTCCTGATGTGCCCGTGAGGGATGATTTGCCATGCATGAAGCAATAGAAGCGCTGGGAGGCACGCAAAGCTGCGTCGATGTCTTGCTCCACCAACACCACGGAAACGCCTTCACTGCGGATAGCCGGCAAGGCGTTGTAGATGTCTTTGACCACCAGAGGCGAAAGCCCCAAGGAGACCTCATCGCACAGCAGCAAACGTGGGTTGCTCATCAAAGCACGCCCGATGGCCACCATTTGTTGCTGCCCACCGGATAAAGACGTCCCCGGCTGGTGACGCTTGTCGTAGAGCGCAGGGAAAAGCGCATACACACGGGCCAGATTCCAATGGCCCGGGCGTTTGGCGAATGCACCAATGCGCAGGTTCTCTTCCACACTCAAACTGCGGAACAGCTGGCGCCCCTCCGGGACCAAGGCAATTCCCTGCTGGACGACGCGATGTGCCGGCAGAGCGCCAATTGGAGCGCCGTCCCATTGAATGGCGTCTGGTCGGGACGGAATCTGCCCTGCAAGTGCCTTCAGAAAGGTGGACTTCCCGGCGCCATTGGCACCGATGATGGCCACGACCTCTTCGGTCTGGATATGGAAATCAATGCCAAACAGCGCCTGGAAGTCTCCATAGAACGCCTCCAGCGCATGCACAGTCAACAGGCTCATACATCGATCCCCATGTACACCCGCTTCACCACGGGGCTGTCCATCACTTCCCGAGGCTCCCCCTCCGCCAACTTCTCGCCAAAATTGATGACCAACAGCCGCGTGGCTACCGCCAGCAAGGCATGCACCACATGCTCAATCCAGATGATGGAGATGCCTTGGCTGCGGATGTCGTTCACCACGGCCACCAACTCATTCGCCTCATGCTCTGTGAGTCCGCCGGCAATCTCGTCCAGCAGCAACAACTGCGGGTTGGTTGCCATGGCGCGTGCCAGCTCCAGCCGTTTGCGGTCCAGCAAAGTGAGTGCGCCCGCCAAGCGATTGGCCTTGCCCAGCAAGCCCGTGCGTTGCAGTACGTCCACGCAGCGTGCCTGCGCCAAGCTCTCCGTCGCATCACGGGCCCCATGGCTGGCCGCCACCATGAGGTTTTCAAACACGGTCATCCCCTCGAATGGCAGCGCTATCTGGTAGGAGCGGCCAATGCCGGCATGGCACCGGCGATGCGGCGGCAACGCGGTGATGTATTGCCCGTTCAGCAAAACCGTGCCGCTGTCCGGCTGCACATCTCCGCTGATCAGGTTGAACATCGTGGTCTTCCCCGCACCATTGGGGCCCAACACCCCCAGCGCCTCACCGCGCTGCACGTCAAAGCTCAGGTCTTTGGTGACCTGCAGGGCGCCAAACCGCTTGGAAACCCGGTCCACCGAAAGGAGTGTCGTCATGGTGCGCCGACCTGCCAGCAGCAATACTGCAAACGCGGCCGCATCAGAATGCAATCGCTTTGGGCTTGGCTTGCACGGGCACGAGAGGCGCAGTCTCGTTGTTCACAATCACCATGTCATATTTGCGCCCGGGCTTGGTGCTTTTGACCCACTGCCCACCGACCAGCGGTGTGCGCCCCACGTTTTTCACAGGGCCGCCTTTCCAACTGACTTTGCCGACGATGGTGTCCAACTCTGTACCAAGAATGGCATCCCGGATCGAAGCTTTGTTGCCGACATCCTTGGTGCGCTTGAGCACATCTACGGCCACCTCAATCAAGGCGTGGGCATAGCCCAAGGTCATGTTCCATTGCTTTTTGGTGCCCGCCTCATAAGCATCCGCCAATTGCTGGGCAGATTGACCATTGAGCGACGATTTGAAGGGGCGCCCCGGCGACCACCAAGCTTCCTGGGTCAAACCGTCTGCACCGTCCCCCAAAGCCTCTACGCTGGATGGGAAGGTAATCGCCTTGCCCATGGTGACCACCTTGGGCTTGAAGCCTTGCTGACGCGCTTGCGTCCAGAAGTTTTTGAAGTCTGGTGGGCTAGGCACGCCGCACACAATCTCGACGTTCGCCTTTTTGAAAGCCGAAATCTGCGCGCTGAAATCTGCCTGAAACGCCTGGTAGCGGCCAGGGTCCACGACCGTATAGCCCTTGGCTTTGAGCGCAGGCGGCAATCCCAGCTTGGGGTCGCCCCAGGCATTGCCGTCCCCGTCATTGGCCAACAGCAAACCAACCACCTTGTTGGTTGGCACGTCCTTCCAGATATTGGTAAACACCGCAATGATGTCTTCCAGACCCCAGAAGAAGTGGTAGGTCCAATCGAACCCGCGTTTCGGGTCACCGTTGCGCCCGAAGAACCAAGGCTGCCAGGGCGAGGTGGTTGAAATACAGGGCACGCCGTTGAGCTCACACTGGTCGGAGACCGGGTTCACGTTCTCCGGTGTGGAGCCCACGATCATGAGATCAATCTGGTTCTTCAAAATCAGTTCAGCCGCTACCTCCGCTGCACGATTGGGGTTGGACTGGCTGTCTTTGACAATGATTTCGACAGGGTGGCTTTTGCCGGCGATGGTGACGCCCGTTTTGAGCAACTGGCTCACGCCGGCCAACACAAACTGGTCTACCTCCCCGAAACCCGCCAAAGGCCCCGTCTGCGGGGTGACGTAGCCGATTTTGATGGGGCGGCCGGACGCTTGTGCGAAGGCCAAGGGGGCACTTCCCGCTAAAGCCATGCCGCCCGCCATCTTCAATATGTGGCGGCGTTGTGTTGCGACGGTTTCAATCTCTTTGGATGATGTGTTCATCATTTGTCTCCTGTTATGTGTATGAAAAACCGTGAAATCCGATCAGCTGCCCGAAGGCTCCAGCGCCTCGACGCGGACTCCGTGTTCGGCCAGATCGCTCGACCAGTCATCCAGCAAGCCGGTAGCCCGGGCTTGCGTGGTTTCCGCGCCGTAGAGATAGAAGTCGGGCCGGACCAGCATGGTCTGAATGCCGTGTTGCGCCATGAAGGGCAGGAACTTGCTGTCCACATCCTGGGTGGCGCCCGGGGTCGTGTCCCCTGCGGGCACGATGTGCACCAGATGTAGCCCGAACGCCTGAATCAGCTCCGCATGAGAAGCCTGAGCCTCTTCCAAGGCCTCTGCACTTCGTGAGACCAGCACCCACCCCAAGCCGACAACGTCGTCATACCGACCGCGCTGCACTCCGCGAATGACTCGCCCATGCGGACTCAGCAAACCCGCCAGCGCTTGCACCTGGCCCTGCGCATCCCGGCGCAAGATGCCGTCTGTGAGGCACGGAAACGGTGCCGGCGGTGGCACCTTGCCGGTGAAGAACGCCTCGTCACGCTCAGCGGCCTTCACCGGGTCGGGAATGCAGATGATCTTGCCCAGGAACATGGAGAGCTCAATCACATCCCGCACATGGGGGCGGCGCTCCGGCTGGTAGGTGTCCAGCAACCGTGCATCCGCCTTGCCATCGAGCACCATGCCGATTTTCCAAGCCAGGTTCCAGTCATCCCGCAAACCCGCACACATGCCCTGCCCCATGAAAGGAGGCATCACGTGCGCCGCATCACCCGCGATCAGCAATCGCCCTTGGCGCCAGGTATCTGCGAGTAAAGAGCGGAAGGTATAAACCTTGTGACGCACGATGGTGGCCTGGTCACGTTTGCACCACGGCTCCAACAGCTTCCAGGCGACCTCGATGTCTTCCAATTCCGAGGCTGTCTCATGGGGCAGACGCATGAACTCCCAGCGACGGAAATAGCGCCCGTCTTTGATGCCCGCAGGCACGATCGTGGTGGGACGCTCCGGGTTGCAATACTGGGCTGCAGGCGGAATGTCCAGGACGACGCCTTCGTGGGGCAGGACGTCAATCACCAGCCAATCCGCTTCAAAACCCAAGTCTTCGCGGGTGGAGCCGATGGTGTTGCGCACCAGACTGTTGGCCCCGTCGGCCCCCACGATGTAGCGCGCACGGAATGTTTGCATCACGCCGGTGTCGGTCCGCCGCGCGGTCAACTCGGCGAACTCCGCATCCTGCTTGATCTCTACCGCTTCCCAACCCAAATGAATGTCCACCTGCGGGCTGTCCTGCACGGCCTGGTCAAACATGGCTTCCAGTGTTGGCTGGTGCACAAAATGCACCTCGGGGCCTCCCGAGATGGACTCGGCCGACCAGTCGATCGCGAGTAACTCTTTCCAATCGGCGTTAAACCAGCGGTACCACGGGCCATCGTGGCTTACCGCAGGCAACTGATCGCGCAGGCCCAAGGCCGCCAGCATGCGATACACCTCGTGGTCAATGCATACGGCCCGAGGCAAGGGATAGCGCTCTTTCCAGCGCTCGAAAATCGCGACGCTTCGGCCTTGCTTAGCCAAGGCCAAGGCGAGAATTTCGCTGACAGGGCCGTAGCCGATGTTGATGACATCGTAGATATGGGGTGCGGGTTTCATGTTGTGTGTCTCCTGAATAGGTTTACTGCTGCGTGATCTCGTAGTTCCGGATGAAGTCGTCCGGCATATCGGGCCCCCACACATAGATGGAGTCTTCGCCCGGGTGGTCGGCGGCGGGCCATTCGGCGCCGGTTTCCACAAAGTCGATGTCGTAGGAATACTCTGCATAGCCCCCCCAGGGGTCACGCACGTACCGGAAGTAGTTGGAACCCAGCACGTGTCGCCCCACGCCCCACCCCCGGGCGTAGCCGGCATGGGCCATTTGCGCCATGCCGTGGCCCACCGCATCGATAGAGGGCACACACCAGCTGCTGTGGTGCAGGCCCGGGCCGTTCGAAAGGGCCAGTGCGATCAAGTGATGGTCACTGCCGTGCGGGGTATGCATGAAGGCAATGACATGCGCGGACTTGTCCGACAGCTTGAGCCCCAGTACACGGTGGTAAAAATCGGTGGCCGCCAGCACATCGGCCGAGAACAGCAGGATGTGCGACAGATACAAAGGCCTGACTTGCGCCACTTGGCGGTGGCTGGGCGCACGCCCTTGGTTGTTGCACGCAGGCGCGTACTCTCGGGGACTTGGGGTGGAGGGAGAGCTTTTCTCAGCGATCACTATTTGCATGGGAAGCCCGTCGGGGCCGGCAAACCAATACCCTCCTTCCGGAGCGTCGGATGGTGGCGTCATCAATACAACGCCCTGCGCATCGAGGTGCGCACCGAAGGCCTCGAAATCTTTTTCGTAGATACCAAAGCGGATCCACAGCAGCTTTTTGCTGGAACCCTGCTGAATGCGGGCCCACCGGTGCGGATGCCCAAATGTGTACAAGGCGAGGCCACCGTGCTCCTCGCGCACATCCAGTCCAAAACTTGCGTAGAAGCGCCGGGCTTCCTCGAGGTCAGGAACACTCAGTGCGTACTCATGCACCGAATGCACGGCCAACATATTCTTGAGTGCGGTCAGGGTCATGTCTGTCTCCTTTCTTGCGGGCGAGTCACTCCCCGTCGCGCAGCAAGGCGCAACGTCAGGAGCAAATACGAAAGGCGCGCCTCAGCGCGCTAGGGGCTTAGATCACGCGCTGGCGCTGGCTACCCAAGGGACCGGCAGACAGTTCCATCACATCTCCACGATTCAAGAACTTGGGGGGCTTCATGCCCAGCCCCACACCAGCGGGTGTGCCCGTGATGACCAGATCACCCGGCAACAAGGTCATGAATTGACTGAGGTAAGAGACCACTTCGGCTACGTTAAAGATCTGGTCTGCGGTATTACTGCTCTGCATCACCACGCCATTCACCTTGAGCTCCAGCGGAATGTCTTGCGGGTTGGGCAGCTCATCCGATGTCACCAACCAAGGCCCGATAGGACCGAAGCCGTCAAAGCTCTTGCCCTTGCCCCACTGGCCATTGCGCTTGATTTGCCAATCACGCTCAGACACATCGTTAGCCAGGCAATAACCGGCGACATACTTCAGTGCGTCTGCCACTGCGATCTTGCGGCACGTGGTACCGATCACAAAGCCCAACTCCACTTCCCAATCTGTGGCCGTAGAGCCTTCGGGCAAGGTCACATCGTCGTTGGGGCCGGCAATGCAGGTCAGCGCCTTGGTAAACACCACGGGCTCTGTGGGAATGGGCAAGCCGGACTCTTCGGCATGTTTGCGGTAGTTCAAGCCGATGGCCACAAACTGGCGTGTACCGGCCACAGGCGCGCCCAACCGGGTTCCTGCGGGTACAAGCGGCATGCGCTGCAGATCAATGGCAGACAAGGCCGCCAACTTCTCCGGCGCCATCCACTCGGTCGTGAAGTCCGGAATGAGCAGAGACAGATCGCGCACCTGTCCTTGCGCATCCAGCGCTCCGGGGCGTTCTTGGCCAACGGCACCATGTCTTAGCAGTTTCATATCGATGTTTCCTTGATTCAAATTGAACAACTTGTATATTTCAAATTATGCTCAACTTGAACAAAATATCAATATGACAAAGTGACTAAAACGATAAGTGTTTTCCCTAGTGACGATCGTGTAACCTCGGCGTATCTATGACCGCCATGATCAAAATCACTGAAGACCACCGGGTGCGTGTGGGAGCCCAGCGCCGGGAGAAAACACGGCTTCGACTGCTGGAGAGTGCGTTAAACGTTTTCATTGAAAAAGGTGCAGACCAAGCCGTTACTGAAGACTTCATCAGCGCGGCAGGTGTGTCGCGCGGCACCTTCTACAACCACTTCAAAACCGTCTCGGATTTATTGCTGGCGCTTGCCACCGACATGAGTGACGAGGTGTTGGGTGTCGTGGACCCTCTCGTGCTGGACTGCAAAAGCCCGGTTGAGCGTTTTGCAGCGGGTACCCGCCTGTACATGCACATGGCCTACCGCTATCCCCTGTGGGGGCAGTTCCTACGCATGGTGGGAACCCGCATCGCCACACGGGGCCAGCTGATCGAAACCTACCTGACCCGGGACTTGCGTGATGCCATCGACGAAAAGCTCGTCAAGGTGGAAGACCTGCTGGTGGCACGCGACATCGTGCTCGGCTCCATCTTCTACGGCATCGAAACCATGGCCACCGAGGAGACGATGGAGCAACACCCTGAACACATCATTCGCTATGTGTTGATCGGCTTGGGCGTCAAGGCCGCAGACGCAGAGCGCATAGCCACCATGCCGCTAGCGACCCCCAAGGCGGTGGACGGGCCTATTTTTTCCAGGCTGGAAGTGCGTCAGGCGAAAAAGAAACCTCCAAAGTAAAAAGTTGAAGAGTTCCCTATGACGCTCCATGCTGAACAAGCACCTCGATCGACGCCGCAATAGCGGCTTCAAACACCAAAGATCTGCGCCTCGTCCTGAAAGTCCAAACTGAGCTGCACAGGCGGTCTGCGTAACTTGTATTTCCTCCAAGGCCCCGGGCTGAAGTCAGCTGCCGGAGCAGAGAGCTTGAGGGGCTGTTGCGAAGTCGCAAGCATTCGTGCATGCGCGAAGCGCTGATAGGTGTAAGAAATCGAGAGATACAAGCTTTCCGCAACGAGGCCCATCTGATAGTTGCAAACCTCCAGCAAGCGAACATAGGCTGCCGCCAGCGTCGTGTGCGGAGCCAGTTCTGCAACCTTACTTGCTGCCTCGTTCTGCAAAAGTTGCTGAAGCGGGTCAAACGACGCATCGCTGGCCAATCGTTCGTGCAGGCACATGCCTTCACCATCCTCACCATCGGGCCCGTGGTCCAGACGTGCGGCAAAACGAACATGGGTATCGGTGTAACGAACCACGCGCTGATAAAGATGCTGAAACAAAACAGACCGAAACTCTGGTTTGTCAAAGTCCAAGGTGTGCCCAAACTTGTCTCTGAGCTCCAGGGCAACGGTGAGGGCGTCACCCTCCACGTCACCCGCTGAATGTTCTCCAAATGTTTTGTTTGCAATCATCCGGAACTTCGCCTTGCATTCGCGAGACAGTCGCTCATAGGCACACCATTGATCGGCCGATAGGCCGTCTAAAGCTTGATTTGAAGTCATACAACTCGTTGCTTAGATGAACTGGCTTTCCCAGTGGTTCAACAGTCACTGCGGACTGTTCGTGAAATGTAATCACCCATCTACACAAAATGTGTACCGGTCTTGGGCACACACTTCGCGCCTACTTTTAACGTGCCCCCCGGAGCACCTTTGCCGCATCCTGCTGGCGCTTCTAGCGAAACGCCCGACATTCAACATCAAGGGTTTTAAACCAGCCGGCCCTTGAAACCCTGAGATTTACCCTTATGATTAGCACTCGTTGGGGTCGAGTGCTAACAACATCCACCCCACGTTAGTTCAAAGGCGTTGGCAGTTGCTTGCCGCGCCCTGTGCAACCCTTGTTTCCCTATTTAGGAGATTTCTCATGAAACTGCGCCCATTGGCAGACCGCGTGATTGTGAAGCGCGTTGAAAACGAAACCCGCACCGCGTCCGGCATCTACATCCCTGACGCCGCTGCTGAAAAGCCAGATCAAGGCGAAGTGTTGGCTGTCGGCCCCGGCAAGACCAATGACAAGGGCGAAACCAAGGCCCTGACCGTAAAAGTCGGCGACCGCGTGTTGTTCGGCAAGTACTCCGGCCAGACCGTCAAGGTCGACGGCGACGAGCTGTTGGTCATGAAGGAAGACGACCTGTTCGCAGTCGTCGAAGCCTAAGCTGATCCGCTACTGAATTCATAGCTGGTTGCGCATATTTGATGCGCGCTGGCAGTCATTTTTACTTAAATCTTAGGAGCCACACATGGCAGCAAAAGACGTAATTTTCGGCGGCGAAGCCCGCGCACGCATGGTTGAAGGCGTGAACATTTTGGCCAACGCGGTCAAAGTGACCTTGGGCCCCAAGGGCCGTAATGTGGTTCTGGAGCGTTCTTTCGGCGCCCCTACCGTGACCAAGGACGGTGTGTCCGTGGCCAAGGAAATCGAACTCAAAGACAAGCTGCAAAACATGGGCGCGCAGATGGTCAAGGAAGTGGCTTCCAAGACTTCTGACAACGCTGGTGACGGTACCACCACCGCTACTGTGTTGGCCCAAGCCATCGTGCGCGAAGGCATGAAGTACGTGGCCGCCGGCATGAACCCCATGGACCTGAAGCGCGGTATCGACAAGGCAGTGACTGCTTTGATCGCCGAGCTGAAGAAGGCTTCCAAGGCCACCACCACGTCCAAAGAAATCGCCCAAGTCGGCTCCATTTCTGCCAACAGCGACCACAGCATCGGCGAAATCATCGCCAACGCGATGGACAAAGTGGGCAAAGAAGGCGTGATCACTGTGGAAGACGGCAAGTCCCTGCAGAACGAACTCGATGTCGTCGAAGGCATGCAATTCGACCGCGGCTACCTGTCCCCCTACTTCATCAACAACCCCGAAAAGCAAGCTGCTTTGCTGGACAACCCCTTCGTGTTGTTGTTCGACAAGAAAATCAGCAACATCCGTGACCTGTTGCCTACTCTGGAACAAGTTGCCAAGGCTGGCCGTCCTTTGTTGATCATTGCTGAAGATGTCGATGGCGAAGCCCTCGCAACTTTGGTGGTGAACACCATCCGCGGCATCCTGAAGGTCGTGGCTGTGAAGGCTCCTGGCTTCGGTGACCGTCGCAAGGCCATGTTGGAAGACATCGCCATCCTGACCGGCGGCAAGGTGATTGCAGAAGAAATCGGCCTGTCCCTAGAAAAAGTGACTTTGGCTGACCTGGGTTCTGCCAAGCGTATCGAAGTGGGCAAGGAAAACACCATCATCATCGACGGTGCTGGCGCTGCTGCTGACATCGAAGCCCGCGTGAAGCAAGTGCGCATCCAGATCGAAGAAGCCACTTCCGACTACGACCGTGAAAAGCTGCAAGAGCGCGTGGCCAAGTTGGCTGGCGGTGTTGCCGTGATCAAGGTGGGCGCTGCTACCGAAGTCGAAATGAAGGAAAAGAAAGCCCGCGTGGAAGACGCCCTGCACGCTACCCGCGCTGCCGTGGAAGAAGGCATTGTGGCTGGTGGTGGCGTGGCTCTGCTGCGCGCCAAGCAAGCTGCTGGCGAAATCAAGGGCGACAACGCTGACCAAGACGCTGGTATCAAGCTGGTGTTGAAGGCCATCGAAGCGCCTCTGCGCGAGATCGTGTTCAACGCCGGTGGCGAAGCCTCTGTGGTGGTGAACGCTGTGTTGGCCGGCAAGGGCAACTACGGCTTCAACGCTGCCAACGACACCTACGGCGACATGATCGAAATGGGTATCTTGGACCCCACCAAGGTGACACGTACTGCCCTGCAGAACGCTGCTTCCGTGGCTTCTTTGATGCTGACCACCGAGTGCATGGTGTCTGAAGCTCCTAAGGAAGAAGCTGCTGGCGGCGGTATGCCTGATATGGGTGGAATGGGCGGCATGGGCGGCATGGGCATGTAATTGCTCCTGCTCTCCTTGCCTGGGGGCTGATCGCCGCGTTGCTTGGGCTTGCCGTACCGTAGGTACTGTCAGCGCCCAAGCGCCTTGCGCTAAGCCCTCATGCTGCGTCGTAGTGGCTTTGCTGCTTACGACCGGAGACCCGATAAAAAGCCCCGCAAGGTTTTGCCTTGCGGGGCTTTTTTACGTCTTGCGCACTATGCTTTTGATAGCTGCTTGCGCACTCTCCATAAGCGCTAGAGGCGAATTTCGCTTAAACCAAGCGCTTGCAGCTCGTGTGCAGCCTGCTGCGCGCTGTGGAAGTGGATGCCGTGCCAGCCTTCGGCCTGTGCGGCCTGGATGTTGGGGAGCAGGTCATCCAGAAACACCGTTTTGGCGGGGTCCAGGGCGTAGCGGGTTTGGAGGAGCTGGTAGATGGCGGGCTCGGGTTTGATAAGCAACTCATCGCCTGAAAAGATGCCGCCATCAAACTCCTGCAAAAACGTATTCATGCGCTCCAGGCTGCGGGCATAGGGCACCGGCATGTTGGAGAGGTAGTACAGCTTCAAGGGTTCGGCCCCTTGGCTCGCCCGCTGCGCACGCGCGGCTACCAAACGCTGGAACAAGGCCACGGACTCCGGCATGGGCGTGAGCCGCTCGCCAATGCTCTCCACCAACGCACCCAGCACCGTGGCATCCAGCCCCACACGCTGTGCGATCTGCGCAATCAGCTCAGGCATGGCGATGGTGCCGCGGTCAAACGCCTGCCATTCGGCATGGCCGAATACCTCGTGCGCCAAATGCCCCGCCTCGGCGCGGGTAGCCGCACGCTGCGGAAAGCACTCCATCATCAAATCTACCGGGCGCCAGTTGAACAACACCGCGCCAAAGTCAAACACCACGTTCATGCTTCAGGTCTTTCAAGTTTCAATTTCAAATGTTTCAGCGCCCGCCGCAAGGCGGCTGCCAGCTTGGCGGGCTGCGTGTGGCTGATGCGCACCCTAGGCGTGCCGTGCCAATCGGCGCTGCGCTGGATGGCGCTTGCCACATCGAGGATCTGTGCCTCCGACCACACCCGCCCGGCTTGGGCATACAAGGCACGCACCTCCAGCACGCCCTCCGCGCGATGCGCCTTGGCATCCAGCCGGCCGATCAGCTCGCCACGGCACAGAATGGGCAGCACAAAGTAGCCATACACGCGCTTCTCTTCGGGCGTGTAGCACTCCAGCCGGTAGTCAAAATCAAAAAACACAGAGGCCCGTTCGCGGTCCCACACCACGGGGTCGAAGGGAGATAGCAAGGCGGTGTGGGTCGCCTCCAGCTGACCCACCAGCGCCTGTTTCAGTTGTGGTGCGTGGGCAGCGTGTACATAGCCCGGCACACCCCACCCGTCGACGGCCACACGCAGCAAGGTGCCGGCAGTCACCAGCAGCTCCAAGTCCGCATCCTTGAGACGGGGCTTGGTGCGAAAGTAATCGTGAATCCAACGGGCCTGGGTGATGCCCAGCGCCGTGACCGCCTTCTCAATCAGCGCCACATCGAGGGCGGCGGCGTCCGGCACTGGCGCGGGTTGCAAGAGCTGGGGCGCCACGCGCTCACTCAGGTCGTACACCCGGTGAAAGTTCTCGCGCCGCGCAATCATCAGTTCGCCCAAGCCAAACAATGCCTCCAGCCAGCGCTTTTCGTCCTTCCAACCCCACCACGCACCGCCCTTGCCCTCGGGCCGCTCAAAGTCAGACGACTTCACCGCACCGTGGGCGCGGATGTGATCGAGCAGCTTGTCCAAGTGCGGGCGCTGGGTTGCAGCCAGCTTGCGTGCATTGGCCACGCCCCAGTGCTGGC
>Ga0228699_1000819_pt1 | contig 19721 bp, 16 predicted proteins | sample McNCre217_Aug_MG_FD_178016 | JGI IMG/M metagenome (GOLD analysis project Ga0228699, IMG submission 178016) | Freshwater microbial communities from McNutts Creek, Athens, Georgia, United States - 2-17_Aug_MG | ecosystem: Environmental > Aquatic > Freshwater > Creek | place: USA: Georgia... | reverse complement strand
AGGCCAAACGCGCCAGCTGATCGCTGGTACTGTGCTACAATCTTTTTCTCGGCCCGGTAGCTCAGTTGGTAGAGCAGCGGATTGAAAATCCGCGTGTCGGCAGTTCGATTCTGCCCCAGGCCACCATTTTTATCAATGGAATCAAGCACTTACAGCAATGTAGGTGCTTTTTTTTGCCCAAAATTTGCACTACACAGTCACTACACAGTTTTTGACTTCAAAAAGATAAGGCTGTAGGCTACGCACTGAGGCGCTGAAAATCAGCCCCCGAGCACGGAAAACACCACTTTGAGTGAAAAAAAAGCTACAACCCACACACTTATTGAAAACCAGCTGACCATTGCCAAGCGTGATGAGAGCAAGGTTTGGCAATGCAGGCTAAAAATTGGTGGCGTTTGTACGCTTACCAGCAACAACGTGCAGCCCAACAGCGTATTGCCACTAAACCAGCTGCCACGTTAAAACCCCAAGCAGCTAAAAAAGCAAAATCACTTGCACGTAAGGCCAAACAACCACCACACGCTGCGCCACCCAAGCCATTACCAAAACCTAACCCGCTACCTAAAACGAATACGTCAACAAACTTAGCGTATCGCCCTGTCAAAACTGCCAAACCATTGCCACCCGCCACACGTGTAGCTGTAGCCAACTCACAACCCCGTACAAATCAGCCTGAATCTACGCCTAGCGCAGCCAGACCCATCATGAATTTGGGTGACGTGGACCAAGCTGTACGTGGATGTGCCGATGAATACGAATTCTTTTACATTGCCGAAAAGCGTGTCATCGGAATCAGCATCCCATTTGAAAGTGATGATCCTGTAACACTGCTGGAAGCAGCCTCTGCTCTAGGCTACTGCCATGCTGTTTATGAGGACTCAGATATGGAGCCCGGTGAAGTTTCGTGGCTTTCTATAAATGACAGTGATGACTCCATCATCTACACCTCTTACGCAGCCTAATTTCTTCCCATCGTAAATATCTTATGACTACTTTCGCAAATCAACGTAAATCCGAGATCGCTCGTATTGCTAAGAAAGAGACTCGTGTAGAAACGCAACAACTGAAAAAGGCTCAGCACAATATCGTTCAGACATTGCTGCATTAAAACGGTTCATTGCAGCACTTGATAATCATTTGCAAACTCACCGACGATTGCATCATTTGACGAATAGTCTTCATTCATTACTAATATGCAGTTGTTAACAACTTCGTGCATCCCACCAAGTTTTTCCGCACCAATCTCAATTTGGGTGCGGACGTGATTTGCAACAGCTGCTTCAAATGATGTTTGTTTTGTCATGTTTGGCTCCTGGATGTGTGTAAAAAGTTAATATGCAATTAAGGGCTATGCATGCCGCAACATGCATAGCGTTTCGTTTACAAACGAAAGTGGATGCGCTAATTAAGCTGAGACGGAAGCTTCTAGCGTGGCTTGTTCTGTTGTAGTGACAGAACTAGTCTGTGCCTGTGCGGCGAGAAACGCTGTGTATTGATGCGGATACTTTTTGTAGTAACCATCAATTAGACGTTTAATGTCACGTGCAAACCAACGGCCACTGCCGTTGTAGCTTTTCCCGATTGGCGTCAGTTGTGCGTCCGAGTAGGCGCTAATTCCGTATGCCTTCAGCACACGGCGCATTGCAGCAATCCACACATAGCCAGGAACGTCATTAAAGTCAAAGCAATACGAGCGATCAATGACACCTTTTTCCAGTTTATGGAACTCGTTAGTTGTCATGATGAACACCACACGCTTTTGGTGGTTGTCCATGATGGACTTGAGTTGTGACATGGCATCTGCAGACAAATTGTTCACCTCATTGAGGATCACGTAAGTGAGTTCGCTATCCCAATTTGAGCTGTAACAGATATCGTTAATTTTGTTGATGAAATCAACGCCACTGTTGCCCTTGGCAATGTTGTACTCTTCGCGCCACAAACTATCCATGCCTATGTTTGTTTTCTCCATTAGGTCAGGAATCATGCGTGCCAATGTTGTCTTCCCTGCACCAACTGGGCCATGAAGGATGATTCCATTCATGCCACTTCCTGGAAAACCGTAGTTGCCACTAGTTATTGCATACATATGACTGCGTGCCGCAGCAGACCCAAAGCAAACCTCATTTAATGTTTTAGGAATTGCTTTTTGTTCAAAGTCGTTAAAGTTCACCATGTTGCGCTCCTGTTAATTAAGTAATGATTGGTTGAGAGATGGGGCTGTGCCCCATCTGTTTGTTAAGCGGCGAACTCCGGCACTTTTGCAATTGCAGCTTCCACAAAGTCGTAGTCGTAGCTATCAACTTCGTCATTGCTCAAAGCCTCAGTGCTGTATTCGCTTGCAACTAGTGCGGGGGGAGTTGATGGCTGCGGAATTGGTCGAGGCGTCGGTGTGTACGCTTTGATAACTGCCTTTTCTTCTTTGAAAATTCCTCGCAACGCAGCAGCCAGCGCAGCCGCTTCTGTGGTGGATGCGTTGATTGCAAGTCGTCCATTTGTCAGACGTGTTGCAACGAGTACAAATGGCTGTCCCACAGGGGTGCTGGGCAGATTGGCTTGTAGATCGGACTCAGCAATAACAGACATAGGCTTTTGCTCTACATACGTCTGTGCTTGTTGGGTCACAGTGGGAGCAGCTTGCGTGCCACTTTTCTCACGGTCTTGTTTGTACTTTTCCTTACGGGCGTTTTCTAGGCCTGACATTTCGTTTAGAAACGAGACAAATCTGCCCTGCAAAACACCTTTCTCAATGGCAAAGTTAATTACTGTTTTGTAGGTGTAGATTTTTTTGCGTGCGTTAATGTCATCACTGTCCAGTCCATCAAAGCAGAACTGAAGCACATACGACGTCAGCTTGTTTTCGTCATACTTCTTGTCAAACTTCTCTTTGCAGTAATTTGTGAAGTCTGCTTTAACGGCTGCATTGACGGGATTTTTCAGGTACGTACAGATATCAAAAACATCCCCCAAAATGACATACAGCTGTTTATCGCTGGCGCTTTTATTACTGGCCAAGCGAGCTTCAAAGTTTTTAAGCTGTTGATTGATTACTTGGATGCCAGAGATCACAGAGTAGGGTTGTGTTGCTTGCATGTTTGCTCCAGTAGTTGCGTTGTTAGAAATTGCTGTGTTTGTGTTTGCTTGCATATCTGCTCCTGTGTTTGCGTTGTTGAGATTGATTTCTGAAGGGACGTTGTAGTAATCCATAATGTTTCCTTTGGTATTAATGAATGGTGTTTGCTAATTAAGACGGGCGTGACAACACGGCGGCAGGCGCTGCTTAATTAGATGAATACATAGTTATTAACTTGTTAATGAGCAATTAATTAAGCGGCGATGCGTTTAATATGCCCTAATTGTAGTACCCAAGTAGTAAACACATATATTCCATATATAAAATGAAAATAGATGTAATATGGACTTTATGAAGCCCGAATTAAAAATTGAAACTGAAACAGCAACTAAAGCGATCAAAATAATATATTGGTTCGCTTTTTTAAGACTCAGTATTAGTTATAGGCACGCTCAATTAGTTGATGGCGGCAGAATGAAATTGGAAGATGCAGTTGCGGCTCATCCAAATTTCGAAAAGATAATCAAAAGGTACGAAAAATATGGGCGAGTGTGGAGAAAAAATCCAATAGATCAGCTATTTGATAATTCATACTCTTTTAGTGGGCTATTTGATCAAAGCGGTGGCATCAAAATCTTGTCAAGACTTGATGGGAAAAAAGTCGACAAAACAGATGAAATAGTTGAAAAACTAACAAGTTACGTAAGAACTGACTGGCCGCGAAGTGGATATAAAGACCAAGTCATCCTTTCGATACCTAAAAATATCGATAAAAACAACATTTATCAAAAAATAAAAATGGCACTTGAGAGTTTTGAGGACGAGCAAAACGAACAAATAGAGCAAAAAGTGCCTTATGTACGTCCTGTGCCATGGCTAGAAATTCCCAAAAGCTCCAAAGTTCGATGGGAAATATTAGAGCGTTGTTACAACTTAATAATTCTTAAATCAATTCACCCAGAATTGTCGGCGTTAGATCAAGCTAGGTTTTTGGGTGTTAGCAAAGACAAAGTTGCTTTACTTGACGAGGCATTAGCTTTGAAAGACAAGGTGGATAAAACTGAGGCTGAATACGACAAAGTCCAGAACATCCACGACTACCAGTTAAACATTAAGGCAGTTGTGTGGAAATACACACGTAGGGCATATTTGCTTGCTGAAAATGCAGCACGTGGCGTATTTCCCAGTTTGAACGAAATTGATGAGAAAAAACGTCCTGCTGAATTTGCTTATGAGCACATAGCTGAAATGTCAGCTTATATGCGTGATGTTCTGAAACTGGATGGCATTACTAGTTCGTTTACAAACGAATTTTTAAGCGAAACTGCAATTGCAAAGGTTAGGGAGTTGTTCCCCAAGCACTATGAAGCGGCCTTTGACAAGTCTAGGAAAGAGGCTGTAGTTGGCAAACAATCAACGGAGCAAAGCGATGCGATGGCTAATTGGTCAATGGCGCAAGATTTGATTAAAGTGCGAATGACAGAAGCTTGGAATAGAGATTGACTTTTCCAATCATGCTGTTTGCATGGATTTCAAAACAGTAGCCACAAAAAATCGCCGCGATCTGGTGGGAAGCCATGGCAAGTCGCAGAAGGCGGCGACCACGTTTGGTGATTTAAAAATGCTTTGAATGTACGAGGGTTAATGATGAATAAAACCGAAATTTTGTTGGAAAAAGGTTACTTTCCCTCACAGTTGCCGCCTGCATTTACATCGCGACAACTTGCGTCGAATCTGACAGCACTTAAGTTGGCTTGGAAGGTCGGTGATAAGGGAGTCAAGGCGCCCTCATGTAAGCCGGAGTTGTTTAGTGTTGCGCGAGTGGGGCATCAAAGACGTGTGACAAGCATTACCAATCCGGTCGCCCAAACTTTTTTGTCGGCTTGTGTTGCGAAATATTGGGATGACTTGTCAGGGCACTATCAAAAGTCGACTCTTAGTGTTAGTCGTCCTAGCTTTGATAGTGAAGGCTCTCGCGCTGCAGCAATACCTTCAATGCAAACTTTGCATGAGCAAAAAATCTTGGAGTCTGCTGGATACAAGTACATGCTCCGGACTGATGTTTCTAGGTTTTTCCCGACTATCTACACGCACTCAGTACCATGGGCCTTGCATACAAAACCCTTGGCGAAAAAACATCGTCAAAAACTCACTGACAAGTACTTTGGTAATTTACTTGATCAGGCTTTACGCCAAGGTCAGGATGAGCAAACGATGGGGTTGCCAATCGGACCCGATACTTCACATGTGATCGCCGAAGCAATCGCAACTTCTGTTGATCAAACTCTGAGAACTTCTTTGAAGGGTTGGCCCGCAGGATTTCGGTATGTAGATGATTATTTTCTATTCTTTTCTACAGTGGCAGAGGCGGAAGGAGCCCTAGCGGCTCTTTCAAAAGCTCTAAAAGATTTTGAATTACAAATCAATTTCGAAAAAACATTCATCCGTCCAGTCTCGGAAATCGTAGACGACTATTGGACACATCAATTGCACAGTTTTGCGATAGACAAGCAGGCACGTAAGCAGAAAACAGATCTACATCATTTCTTTGAATTGGCAAAAGATCTTGCCGCAAAAAATAGAGACGAGAACGTAATGATGTACGCACTTAAACGTGCATCTTCAGTTCTGATAAAACCCGAAAACTGGGAAATATTTGAAGCACACATTTGTCATGTCGCGATGTCTCACCCTAACACGCTTCAGACGATCGCTCAAATTTTATGGACCTATAAATTCCATGCGTATGAGTTGAACAAGAAGCGCATACATAGGACTCTTAATGCGTTGATTGCTGAGCATGGTTCGCTAGGTCACCATAGCGAGGTCGCTTGGTCTTTATGGATGTGCAAAGAGTTAGATATACCGTTAGACCAAGAGAATGTTGAACTAGTCGCAACAATGCCAAGTTCAGTATGTGCTCTTTTACTGATGGATTTGGCTGCATCTGGAAAGCTCGCAAAAGCTCCTAAAGAGTCCTTCTGGAAAACATTTGAAGGTCCTGACTCCATGCGTGAAGAGTTGTGGCTGATGTGTTACGAGGCGGGGATGCGGGGATGGGCTGGATTTGATGATGTACACATTTCAGCTGATTCACACTTTAAGGAGCTCAAAGCTTTAAATGTCAGCTTCTACGATGAAGAAGCGTCATCAAAATTAATGTTTACTGTCCAAGCTGGTGTTCTGGAAATGTTGCACTTGGACAATTGGCTGGAGTTCTTCGCTAGAGATGACGCTGCTGATTACATTGAATATGGAGCTAGCGATGGTGGATATGAAGTCACTGCAATTGAGGACTTTAGAGATGCATTGAAGTTGTTCAAAAAGATAGATGAAGAAGATGGCGGAAACGAGGCTGAACAGCCTGGCTACTTTTAGTTGAAAAGTAAATTGATGGCGTGCTTAGGAACCGATCTGGCAGATGGTTATGTAATAGTTCCCGCTGGCTGCTTTGTTAAATTCAAAAGTTTGTCCACAAGACTGTGCATGTCTGTATAGGGTCCATCATTGTTTGCGCGAGTGGTATGGGTAGAAAGCTGTACAGCACGATGATGGGCTTCGTCTAATTGACCGCGAGTGCGCTTCCATAGACCTTGCTCACCCTTTTCGTATTTGCCTAATCTCTCTCTGAGTCGAGCGTAAACATCCTTCCTGTGGAGTGGTGCAGGTACGTCTTCAAAATGGAGCAAGAGCCATAACTCAAAGCAAGGCACTGAAGCGCACACTTCAAATGAGACTTTTGCCTTGATGTCGTTTTTCATCGCTAGATGAAGCTGATTAGCGTGGCTCAACGCTTGGTGATAGGTTTTGTGATCATCGCGATCAAACACAACTACGATTTGATCAAATGCACGTTTACCTATCTTTCGATGAGGGTCGCCATGCAGAAAAAGTTTTTCTGCATACTTGACGACATTCAGTGGATCATTGCCCTCTGGAGCGCCAAGTACATGCACATATGCAGTTGGTAATCGCTGTTCTTCACGAATTTCATCAAGGTATTGGGGTTCAGTTTTGCTGCCTTCACAGATGATGAGGGTGCGATCTGCAGACTTTCTTGTGGCAGCTTTACGACGAAGGCTACGACCTTCTTGGCGATGCTTCGCTTGATTGTCTGCGCCCATGGTTAGTTTCTCCTTTCGGAGGAACTATCGGGGGTGTCAGTGAGTAGTGATGGCAACTCACGGAAGAAAGGAACGGCTCCGTAGCGCCCCATCAAGTAACCCTTCTCAAGTGCCTCATGTTTACGAGGGCTAAAGTCAGTCAAGGGAAACAAATTGGTAGCTTGATCGCTATCTTTCTCGGTGAACCATACTTGATCGCGCCTAAAAATTGACTGATCAAGTAGTGAAGTGTCGTGCGTAGTGAAGATCAATTGGGCATTCTTGTGGTTGATTGCCTTGCTGTGAAACATTCCAATCAACTGACGCACAAGCAATGGATGAAGACTTGCATCCAGTTCATCTACTAGAAGAATACGCCCATCTCTCAACACATCAAGTACTGGTGCAGCGAGTGAAAAGAGACGTTGAGTGCCAGTTGACTCATCCATCAACTCAAAAGTTGCAGAACCTTTTGGGGCAGTGTGTTTGAAAACAGGGACTTTGAACTCACGCTCTTCTTGTATCGTGTGAGGCGCTACGCTTGGATTGAATTGAACGTGGACACCCTTACGCTCGGCAGTTGAGATTTCATCAATAGAAATGTCAGCTGCTGCCATGAAGGCTTGAACTTTTTCTTTTCCATCCGCTGTTGCAAGCAGGGCTGTTGAGAAATCGGTGCTAATCATTGCCTGAGCTGGCAAGAAGACCACGTTGAAGGTTAGCCACTTGAAGATAGGGCTTAGTAGTTCGCTGTTTAGTTGCGATGCTGTCGACAAGAAAAGCGCATTGTCCCTTGTTGATTCTTCCCAAAGCTTTTTGGGACCAGTCAGGTATGAACCAAATTCATACACATCTTTGCTTCCATCGTATTCACGAGAGAAAATCAGCGTAGGCCTAGAAGTTTTGTAAACATGCAAAGACTCACTGAGGAATCTTGCTTGAGTCATTTGGAATGCGTATTCGTAGCGTAAACCGTCGTGCAAAAAGGTTATTTCAAATGAAGATGGTTTACCTTCGTAAGAATCGTCCAATTTGAAGCGCTGAACGTTGTAGGTTTGACCGGGCTGAATGAATGAGGCGGATTCAGCCACCACTGCTCTCATGTAGTCCAGCGCCATAAGCAAAGATGTTTTGCCACTTGCATTCGCACCATAAATGACGGCGCTTTTCAAGGCTTTGAGCGACTTGGAAATACCTGTTGGCTCAAGATGGGTTTCGGCGTGTTCTTTGTCAGAAGATGCAACGAGGCTTAGAGATTGAACATCTCTTATTGATCGAAAGTTCCCAACCCGAAATTCGAGCAGCATAAGTTCCCCTTGTCTATTTTTAAGAAGTATTTTTGCACAAAAAGTTCAAAAAATCGATTTAAGATCGCCTTTGCACTATTTTTATTGAGTGAACTTGTTTGGCGAGCATTTAAGAGGTGGAGATGCAGCAAGTTCGTTTACAAACGACTTAGAGCGCGAAAGACCGTGCTGTAACACAAGGTTCCGCAGAGTTCGATGGCGAAATACGGAACCCAACTAGGGGGCGAAAACCCAGCCTTTGCAAACCCTCCAAGGGGCTATAATGCAGTAAAATGGCAGTACAAAATGAGCGTTACGGCTACTGATAGTAATGTTAAGAAACTAAAAAATATTTGCCTTACTACACAGTTCACTACACAGTTTCAAAATGTTGTTGATTAAAAACAACTTTTTATAAAAAAATCTATTGAAAATCCGCGTGTCACAGGTTCGATCCCCGTCCAGGCCACCAATCCAAAAGCCCAACTGTTCTCAGTTGGGCTTTTTCTTTGCCCTCAACCGCGCATTTACGGGCCATTCCAGCTACTCTACGTGTGCCTCGACCCCTCGCGCGTGTCGATAGAAATGGGCTTTTCGACTCTCTATCCCTCTCTATTTCTCAAAAAATATCCAAAACTGAGAATGGCTGGCACACGCAAAAGCGCATAGAAATCAAGGGGTTGGGCGTGTGTCGAGTAGAGCGTTCTTTGTGATGCATACGGGTAGCAGTTGACCCGATACGGCTTTAAAGCGCACTCTTCGCGAGTCACAAATTGCCTACCGTGAGGGCGAAGCAGCCTTCCAAAGGGCCAACGGTGCTAGTCCGGTCATGTCTTTTTCTCGGTAGAGACGAATTTCCAGGGGGACTCTCCATCCCTCGGTGGTCGCATAAACAAGTCTCCCGGCTTGGATGTCCTCATCAACAAGCGTTTTAGGTAGCCATGCGAGCCCCCTGCCATCGAGTGCCATAGTGCGTAAAACAGAGGCAAGGTGGGCTTTGAATGCAATCTTGGTGGACAACAGACTCATTCGCTTACTCATGACCGCTCCGAAGATTCGGCCTAGCCCAGACTCCTCTGTGTACCCTAGGATCGCGATGGATTTCTTCTTGCCACTTCCGATTGCATAGACAGGCTGCCCTTTACTGTCTGGCTGAGAGACTGGAATAAGTTCATCGCTACCAATCTGGAGCGCGATATAGCTCTCGGTGTCCAGCGAGTTTGGGGCCTTTGGATGTGCATGCGTCAATACAAAGTGAGCCTTCCCTTGCTGCATCAGGACTTCGCAGCGGGATAAAACATCCGACATCAACTCAACACGTTCAATAGCAATGGACGATTCCATGTTGCGAAGCCATCTTGGAAGAAACACGAAAGACAGCGCGTGAGTCGATGCAATTCGGAGCGTGACGGAATTAGTTTCAGCAACTTGCTGAGCTTCCCATGGCAGGCGTGCGATTTGCCCGACCAAGTTTTCTGCAACTCCTTTGAACCATTCCCCAGCTTCAGTCAATCGGGCTGGTTGCGTGCTTCGATTTACCAAGTCGGTTCCAACCCACTCCTCGAGTGATCGGATTCGACGACTAAAAGCGGGTTGAGAGCTGAATCTTTCCTCTGCAGCGCGTGAAAAGTTTCCTGACTGCGCCAGGGCCAAAAAGTCTTCTAGCCAAATGAAATTCATGTGCGGTTCGTCCAGTGCATAAGTCTAGCCAAATTGAGCATTGGCCATTCTTGTTTCGACGCGGCAACATCCGACCCATCACTAACTTCAATACCGAGGTGCGCTATGAAAATTGTTGAAATCCGCGAAAAAACCGTTCCCATTAGTTCCTCAATTAGGAACGCTTATATCGACTTTAGCAAAATGAACCTCAGCTTGGTAGCTGTGGTTACTGATGTGATCCGCAATGGCAAACCGGTCATTGGCTACGGATTCAATTCCAACGGTCGATATGGCCAAGGCAGCATGATGCGTGAGCGATTTATCCCGCGCATCCTTGAGGAGCAAGCAACTTCGCCAGATGCTTTGGTGGATGCCAGCGGCAACAATCTGGATCCGCACAAGATCTGGAACGCCATGTTCAAGAACGAGAAGCCTGGTGGCCATGGTGAGCGTTCGGTTGCCATGGGCACGATCGACATGGCTGTGTGGGACGCAGTGGCCAAGATTGAAGGCAAGCCGTTGTTCCAGTTGCTGGCCGACCGATATGGGAACGGTCAAGCCAACCGCAAAATCTTTGTATATGCCGCTGGTGGTTACTACTACCCTGGCCAGGACTATAAGAAGTTGCAGGATGAGATGCGTAGCTACATTGACCGTGGCTACACCGTGGTGAAGAAGAAGATCGGCGGTGCCTCGCTGGATGAAGACCTGCGCCGCATCGACGCCATCATGGAAGTTTTGCAGGATGGTCAAAAGTTGTGCGTGGATGCCAACGGCCGTTTTGATCTGGAAACAGCCATCGCCTACGCCAAGGCGCTGAGCCAGTACGACCTCTTCTGGTACGAGGAGCCGGGCGACCCACTTGATTTCGAACTGCAGGCTACGTTGCGTCAGTTCTACAAGAACCCGATGGCTACGGGCGAAGACCTGTTCTCCATGCAAGATGCCCGCAACCTGATTCGCTACGGCGGTATGCGCCCTGACCGCGACTATCTGCAATTCGACTGCGCACTGAGCTACGGGCTGGTGGAATACCTGCGCACGATTGAAATGCTCAAAGAGCACGGTTGGTCGCCCAGCCGCTGCATCCCGCACGGTGGTCACCAGATGTCTCTGAACATCGCTGCCGGTCTGGGTCTGGGCGGTAACGAGTCCTATCCCGATCTGTTCCAGCCATTCGGCGGCTTCCCTGACGGCGTCAAGGTGGAAAACAGCTTCGTCACTCTGCCAGAACTGCCCGGCATCGGTTTTGAAGGCAAGGCAGACCTGTATCGCGAAATGAAGGCGCTGGCTTCCTAAGCCAGAGGCTTATCCCAGGAGACAACTATGAGAAAAATCCACAATCTATTGACTGCTCTGTTATTGGCCCCATTGATGGGGTTTGCGCAGAGTGATTACCCAAGCAAACCTATCACGATCGTTGTGCCGTTTGCCGCTGGCGGGCCCAGCGACAAGATTGCACGTGATCTGGCTGAAGCACTTCGTAAGCCACTAGGGCAGACAGTGATTGTGGATAACACGGGTGGGGCGGGTGGCACGATTGGTACAGCTAAAGTGGCTCGTGCAACTCCAGATGGATATACGCTCCTTGTGCATCACATCGGGATGGCAACAGCACCAGCGCTATATCGAAAGCTGAACTACAAGGTCCCAGATGACTTTGAGACGCTTGGCCTGATCAATGAAGCACCTTCAGTGCTCATCAGCAATCGTTCATTGAGTCCCAATAATTTTGATGAACTGCGCAAGTGGCTCGCTACAAAAGGCGGTGATGTCAGCTTGGCAAACGCTGGATTGGGTTCTGCCTCGCATCTTTGTGGCTTGATGATTCAGAGTGCGTTGAAGGTCAAGATGACTGCGGTGCCCTACAAAGGAACGGCACCCGCCATGAACGATCTGATTGGTGGTCAAGTCGACCTCATGTGTGAACAGGCAACGAATGCTGTTCCACAGATCGAGGGACACAAGGTTAAGACGTTTGCACAGACTGGACAACATCGGTTGTCACTGCCCGTTCTGAAAAATGTTCCAACACTAGCCGAGTCTGGTGTGCCGAACTTCAACGTACAAGTCTGGCATGGCTTGTATGCACCTAAGGGCACTCCGCCAGCTGTGTTGGCCAAGCTCAATGCCGCTTTGCGTGCTGCGCTGAAAGATCCAGAGTTGATTAAACGTCAAGAGGCCTTAGGACTGAGCGTGGTGTCGGATAGCCGATTGGATTCGGCTGGTCATCGCAAGTTTGTCGAAGCAGAGATTCAACGCTGGGGCAAAGTAATCCGCGAATCTGGCGAATACGCAGACTGAGAGTAAACATGGCCAGTACCAACAGCACGAATGAAGCTCGCGCCAGGATGCGACAAGCAGCCTTGGAATATCACGAGTTTCCCCACCCCGGGAAACTGGCCATCCAAGCCACTAAACAGCTGATCAATCAGCACGACCTAGCACTCGCATATTCACCTGGTGTGGCTGCGCCTTGCGAAGAAATCGTCAAAGACCCAGCGGCGGCCATCAAGTACACAAGTCGTGGCAATCTGGTGGGAGTGGTGACAAATGGCACTGCTGTGCTGGGGCTGGGCGACATTGGCCCCTTGGCGGGCAAACCCGTCATGGAGGGCAAGGCTGTTCTGTTCAAGAAATTCTCGGGCATCGATGTGTTCGACATCGAGATCAACGAGAAGGATCCGGACAAGCTAGTAGAAATCATCGCTGCGCTTGAGCCGACCTTTGGTGGCATCAACCTTGAGGACATCAAGGCGCCAGACTGCTTCTACATCGAACGCAAGCTGCGCGAGCGCATGAAGATTCCAGTCTTTCACGATGACCAGCATGGCACGGCCATCGTTGTGGGAGCCGCAATTCTTAATGGCCTCAAGGTCTTAGGCAAAGACCCCAAGAAGATCAAGCTCGTGACTTCAGGTGCAGGTGCTGCGGCTCTCGCTTGTTTGAATCTGCTGGTTAAGCTGGGGATTCCCCGTGAAAACATTTGGGTCACTGACCTGGCTGGCGTAGTCTACGAAGGTCGCACCGAACTGATGGATGAGGACAAGGTCCTATTTGCGCAGAAAACTAATCAGCGCAAATTGTCAGAAGTGATAGAGGGCGCTGATGTATTCCTGGGGCTCTCAGCTGCGGGAGTTTTGAAGCCTGAGATGGTGGCCAACATGGCTGCAAAGCCTCTGATTCTGGCGATGGCCAACCCGAATCCGGAGATCATGCCGGAAGAGGTGAAAGCTGTGCGTGATGACGCCATCGTTTCTACGGGGCGTTCGGACTATCCAAATCAGGTCAACAACCTTTTATGTTTTCCCTATATCTTCCGTGGTGCTTTGGACTGTGGTGCAACCACCATCACGGACGAAATGGAAATTGCAGCCGTCCATGCCATTGCTGAATTGGCTCAGGCTGAACAAAGTGAGCGCGTAGCGGCAGCTTACTCTGGTGAAAGTCTTACCTTTGGACCTGATTACCTCATTCCAAAACCATTCGATCCTCGTCTGATGACGCGAGTCGCGACAGCAGTCGCTCAAGCAGCAGCTGATTCAGGTGTTGCATCACGACCCATCGCCGACATGGAAGCCTATCGGCAAAAGCTGGAAGGCTTCGTTTACGCCTCTGGCACGACCATGAAGCCGATTTTCGACGCGGCGCGTCGAGGCAGCAAAAAGCGTGTGGCCTATGCTGAGGGTGAAGAAGAGCGCGTGCTTCGGGCTTGCCAAATCGTTGTGGATGAAGGCATTGCTCGTCCGACATTGATTGGTCGTCCAGCAGTGATCGCCAAGCGGATCGAGAAGTTTGGTCTACGCCTCCAAGAAGGACTAGACTACGACGTAGTCAACGTTGAGCAGGATGAGCGTTATAGGGATTTTTGGCAGACATACCATCACATCACTGCACGCAAAGGCGTGACGGAAGCCATTGCCAAGATTGAATTACGCCGCCGCCTTTCTCTGATCGGGGCGATGCTTGTTCATAAGGGCCATGCAGACGGCATGATTTGTGGCACCTGGGGACACAACGCTCATCACCTGACTTACATCGAGCAAGTTATTGGCAAACGTCCAGGTGCGACCACTTTGGCGTCAATGAACGGGTTAATGCTGCCTGGACGACAAGTGTTCATTGTGGACACCCATGTCAACTATGACCCTACGGCAGAGCAATTGGCCGAGATCACGATCATGGCTGCAGAGGAAATGCGTCGGTTCGGTATCCATCCGAAAGCCGCGTTGCTTTCGCATTCAAACTTTGGCAGCAGTGATCAGCCAACGGCCATCAAGATGCGTCAGGCTTTATCACTTGTCCAGCAGAAGGCGCCTTGGCTGGAAGTGGATGGTGAGATGCATGGCGATGTGGCTCTAGATGGAAATGCCCGCAAAGTTCTGATGCCCAATAGCTCCTTAGTTGGCGATGCCAATTTGCTGGTGATGCCGAATCTTGATGCTGCCAACATTGCCTACAACCTGCTTAAAACGGCAGCGGGCGGCAACATTGCTATTGGCCCCGTGTTGTTGGGAGCCGCAAAACCCGTTCATGTTTTGACGCCCAGTGCCACTGTGCGGCGCATTGTGAACATGACAGCGCTGACTGTTGCAGATGCCAATGTTGAGAGCGCAGACTGATTTTCCAGAGTTGAGCGACCTGGATCTGGCGCATCCGCTTCTTGCGCTGGATACGTTGGATCAGAGTTTCCTGCGGGAGGTTTTTCGACCTGCTCAGCGTGTAGAAAAAACGGATCTGAGCTCGTTGCCAGAGGTGCGGGCGGTTGACGGGGGATGACACACCTGTTGTGAGTAATTACTTACCGAAAACCACTGACAAAGTCAGCCAAGGTACGTCAGGCATTCCTAGAGATTGTTCAAACACCCTAATTGGTGACCACCAAACAAAAAAGGACTTAGAGCAATCTAAGTCCTTTTTTCTTGTCTCAAGCACACAGGCGACTTGGCGTTGTGCATGTCATTCTTAGCGTCCTGCCAACATCCTAAAAACTTTCAGCGCATAAGCTGCAGCGGTTAATACCAGCACGGTTCCAAACCAATCGCCCAGTGCCATCACCACGGTGTCGGTGATGAGGTTGTCGATGCGGTCAACCCACCAATACCAAGCTTGGTGAAGCACGGGGCTGACCAGCGCAAACAGCACGGAAACTTTGAGCAAGAGCTGCGCATTAAAGCCGCTCAGTGTCATATCCAAACCAAAGAGACGTTTGGCGATGGCCAGCGCCAGCCAAGGTGAGCCGCCTGATACAAGGCTGGTCACGAGGTTGAACAGGTGGGTGTCGGGTGTGTTGGTGTACTGAATGAAAACAGAGCCGAGCACCACGCCCACTGCGCCGAGTTCTAAAAACACCAACACAAAGAGCAGCTGCAAACCGCTGGGGATGAAGATCCAATTCACGAACCTCGAAAAGGCAACGTGCTCGAACCAGTAAGCGTTCAAGTCAAAGGCGCACACATAAGCCACGGCGCAACTCAATGTGATGAGTGCTTTTGTTTCTAGGCTGAAATCTTCGGAGCTGGCGGCGTGCGGCATAAACAAAAATGACGAGAACAAATGGCCGGTGGCGAGGATTTGCACGGGCCGAACGATCTTAAGTGAATTGCTGAGATTGGCTTGGATCGGTGTTTTAATAAATATTTCGAATCAACACATCCGCGCGCCACGGGCGTTGAGCGGATGCCAAGTTTTTAGATCATGACTCATTCGGTTTCCAAAACTTCTGTGCCCGGCGTGGTGATCGCCTCTGTCGATCAAATGCGAGAGACGATTCGTCGAAAAGGCCAACTCAAAGGCCGCCAAGCAGACGATGTGTCAGTGCAAGACGTGCGTGCGTTGATTGGCGACGCACCGCATCGCCGCGATGTGTTGATTGAGCACTTGCACAAGATCAACGATGCTTATCGCGGTTTGCATGAGCGGCATTTGGTGGCGTTGGCCAAAGAAATGAAGTTGCCGATGGCCGATGTGTTTGAAGTCGCTACGTTCTACCACCACTTCGAAGTGCTGCGTGACACAGAAACAGCGCCCGGCCTGACCGTGCGCGTGTGCGATGGCTTGAGCTGCGAGTTGGCTGGCGCGAAACAGTTGATGGAGAGATTGCCCACCTTGCTCGGCCACGCCGATGTGCGCGTGATCGCCGCACCGTGTGTGGGCCGTTGCGAGCAAGCGCCGGTGGCGGTGGTGCATCAAAACCCCGTGGCGCATGCCACGCCTGAGTTGGTGGCGGAGGCTGTGCATCGTCAAGACATTCACCTCGCACCAACTGCGTACGTGGACTACGACGCTTATGTGGCCGAGGGCGGCTATCGCCTCGTGGCCGAGCTGCATGCCGGTCAAGCGAAGGCAGAGTCGGTGCTCACGGCGATGGAAGATTCAGGCTTGCGTGGGTTGGGCGGCGCCGGTTTTCCCGCAGGGCGCAAATGGCGCATCGTGCGTGAGCAACCCACGCCTCGCTTGATGGCGGTGAACATCGACGAAGGCGAGCCCGGCACTTTCAAAGACCGCACCTACCTTGAACGCGACCCGCACCGTTTTTTAGAAGGCATGTTGGTCGCCGCTCATGTGGTGGGCATTGATGCCATCTACATTTATTTGCGCGACGAATACCACGGGTGTCGCGGTGTGTTGACGCAAGCGTTGGCGCAGCTGCAAACCCACGCGTCTTATGCGTTGCCGCGCATCGAGTTGCGCCGTGGTGCTGGGGCTTACATCTGCGGCGAAGAGTCCGCCATGATTGAAAGCATCGAAGGCAAGCGGGGTGAGCCGCGCATGCGCCCGCCCTACATTGCGCAAGTGGGTTTGTTTGGCCGCCCCACGCTGGAGCACAACTTTGAGACGCTCTATTGGGTGCGCGACATTGTGCAAAAAGGCGCAGACTGGTTCAGTGGTTTTGGCCGTCATGGCCGACAAGGTTTGCGCAGCTTCAGCGTGAGCGGGCGCGTCAAGCAGCCGGGCGTCAAGCTGGCGCCAGCGGGCATCACGATGCAAGAGTTGATTGATGAGTATTGCGGCGGCATGTTGGACGGGCATCAGCTGTATGCCTATTTGCCGGGTGGTGCTTCGGGCGGCATCTTGCCCGCGCGGATGAACGACATCCCGTTGGACTTTGACACCTTGCAAGCCCATGGTTGCTTCATCGGTTCCGCGGCCGTGATTGTGTTGAGTCAGCACGATTCGGCGCGAGACGCGGCCCTCAACATGATGAAGTTCTTTGCCCATGAAAGCTGTGGCCAATGCACCCCGTGTCGCGTGGGCACGACCAAAGCGGTGCAATTGATGCAAGCCCCCCAATGGGACAACGCCACACTGGAGGACATCAACCAAGTGATGACCGATGCCTCCATTTGCGGGCTTGGTCAAGCCGCACCCAACCCTGTGCGTTGTGTGCAAACCTATTTCGCGCACGAGGTGGCCTGAGATGAATGCACCTTTGAAAAATTTACCCACGGTCGAGTTTCAGCTCAACCACCAATCAGTTCACGCCTATGAGGGCGAGAGCATCCTCAAAGCCGCACAACGCCACGGCGTTGACATTCCGCATCTTTGCTACAAAGACGGCTTGCGTGCCGATGGCAACTGCCGTGCGTGTGTGGTCGAGATCAAAGGCGAGCGCACGTTGGCGCCCAGCTGCTGCCGCACCGCCACGGCGGGGCTTGAGGTGTTGGTGAGTGAGCGAGCCGTCAAGAGCCAGAAAATGGTGCTGGAGATGTTGCTCTCCGACATGCCTGATGCGGGCTACAAGTGGAACGATGCGTCGTCCACCGACGCGGCATCGGTCCCCACATCGAACGCCGCGCTCACACAACATGGCGAGTTGAGCGATTGGGCTTCGCGCATGGGCGTGAACGTGCGCCCCGAGCTGCGTGCACTGCGCCGCGAGCAACCGACATGCGATGTCTCGCACCCCGCGATGGCAGTGAACTTGGATGCGTGTATCCAGTGCAACCGCTGTGTGCGTGCGTGCCGTGAAGAGCAAGTCAACGACGTGATTGGCTACGCCCACCGTGGCGCGCAGAGCCAAATCGTGTTTGATTTGAACGATCCCATGGGCCACAGCTCCTGTGTGGCGTGTGGTGAGTGTGTGCAGGCTTGCCCCACGGGTGCATTGATGCCCAAGGCGCATGTGGGCTCGCAAGCGGTCGATAAAAAAGTGGATTCGGTGTGTCCGTTTTGCGGCGTGGGTTGCTTGCTGACCTACCACGTGAAGGACAACAAAATTGTCAGCGTAGAGGGGCGTGATGGACCGGCCAACCACAACCGTTTGTGTGTGAAGGGCCGTTTCGGGTTGGACTACATCCATAGCCCGCAGCGCTTGACAGTGCCGCTCATTCGCAAGGCGGGCATTCCCAAAGACCCCGCGCGCATTGGCCAACTCAACCACGATGCCGCCAATTGGTCGCAGGTGTTTCGCGAAGCCACTTGGGAAGAAGCGCTGGCGCTCGGTGCGGGTCAGCTCAAACACTTGCGCGACACGCATGGCAAAAAAGCATTGGCTGGGTTTGGCTCCGCCAAAGGTACCAACGAAGAGGCGTACTTGTTTCAAAAACTGGTACGCACAGGCTTTGGTTCAAACAACGTCGACCACTGCACACGCTTGTGCCACGCCTCCAGTGTGGCCGCGTTGTTAGAAGGCGTGGGCTCTGCGGCGGTGAGCAACCAAGTCAACGATGTGGCGCATGCCGAGCTGATTTTTGTCATTGGCTCCAACCCCACGTCCAACCATCCAGTGGCCGCCACGTGGATGAAAAATGCGGCCAAGCGCGGCGCCAAGATTGTGTTGGCCGACCCGCGTGTCACCGACATTGGCAAACACGCGTGGCGCACCTTGCAGTTCAGGCCCGACACCGACGTGGCCATGATCAATGCGTTGATTCACACCGTCATTGAAGAAGGTTTGGCGAACGAAGACTTCATTCGCCAACGCGCCAACAACTACGAAGCTTTGAAAGAGAACGTCAAAGGCTACAGCCCCGAAGCGATGGCGCCCATTTGTGGCATTCCCGCGCAAACGCTGCGTGAAGTGGCGCGTGCCTTCGCCACCTCCAAAGGCTCGATGGTGTTGTGGGGCATGGGCGTGAGCCAACACATTCACGGCACAGACAATGCGCGCTGTTTGATTGCCTTGGTCACCGTGACGGGCCAAATTGGCAAACCTGGCTCGGGCTTGCACCCGTTGCGCGGCCAAAACAACGTGCAGGGCGCGAGTGACGCGGGCCTCATCCCGATGATGTACCCCAACTACCAACGCGTGACCAACGTTGCTGCGCACGATTGGTTTGAAAAGTTTTGGAACACCCCGCTGGATGACAAGCCAGGCTACACCGTGGTGGAAATCATGGGCAAGATCTTGGCCGATGACAGCGACCCGCACAAAGTGCGCGGCATGTACATCATGGGCGAGAACCCCGCCATGAGCGACCCCGATTTGAACCATGCCCGTCATGCCTTGGCATCGTTGGAGCATTTGGTGGTGCAAGACATCTTCATGACCGAAACCGCATGGCTGGCCGACGTGGTGTTGCCTGCAACCGCATGGCCTGAAAAAACAGGCACGGTCAGCAACACCGACCGCATGGTGCAGCTCGGGCAACAAGC
>Ga0228699_1000815_pt1 | contig 19747 bp, 13 predicted proteins | sample McNCre217_Aug_MG_FD_178016 | JGI IMG/M metagenome (GOLD analysis project Ga0228699, IMG submission 178016) | Freshwater microbial communities from McNutts Creek, Athens, Georgia, United States - 2-17_Aug_MG | ecosystem: Environmental > Aquatic > Freshwater > Creek | place: USA: Georgia... | reverse complement strand
TTCTGAGGCATTCCAAGGTACGGGCGGTGCATCCATGCCCAGCGGCGTGGCAACGGATTGTGCGATCACGGCCTCAGGCAAGGTAACGGGCGCTTCGGTTGATGGCTCTGGCGTGATCACGGTGACCGGCGGTACTGCCACCACGTCAGTGGGTCAAAACGTCACTGTGGTGTTGACCCCCAGTGTCAACACGTCGACCAACACGCTGAGCTGGTCGTGCTCTGGTGCACCGATCCGCTTTGTGCCGAGCTCGTGCCGCGGCTGATCAAAGCAGCCCCCGAAGCCCCTCCTCGAGGGGCTTTTTTTTTGTTGTGAGGTGATTCATGGCGCAAGCTTGGTTGATGGAGTTGATTGAAGGTTTGGTGCAGGCCGTGCCTGTCAAAGACATGGTTGAGCGCAAAAAGAGCCTGTCGGTCAACAAGATATCTGCCGCAATTGAAGATTTCTGCGAAAGAATCAAGAAGAATCCCGCTGGGAAGAAGTTCGGGTTCATCCGCAGAGCTTTGGTGGCAAACCAAATCAAGTGGAGTTTGATGGAGTTGGGCTACCCCAAAGACTTTGTGGAAATGGTGACTGAAGCTGCGATCGTGGCGATGACGAAGTCAAAGGCCTGACGAATGATCCTCAACGCAGTCAAGAGCATTTTCAGGGGTTTTGCGCGCAAGCCGGCTGCAAACATCGAAGAGATGGTCGACCGGGCCAATGACCTGATTGCTCAAGGCGATCCCCAAGGGGCTCGGGTGGTGCTTGAGGAGTTGCTGAATCTGCAGCCCGATAACTTGCATGCACTCAACAACCTCGCCGTGTGCTTGATGGATGAGGGGCGACCTGAAGAAGCAGGCAAGTTGTTCGACCTCGCGTTTCAACTGGATGATGCGTTCATCCCTGTACTGATCAACAAGGCGCGTCGTGCTGCAGACGATCGTAAATCGGCCGAAGCCTTGGCCATGCTGCGTCGCGTCAAGCTGGTATTGCCCTCCGCTGTGGGGGCAGATGCTGTTTATGCTTCGGTCTTGGTGGCGCAGGGGCAAAACAAGCGAGCGTATGATTTTCATTTGCGCGCCTGGCTGGATTCATTTGGCAATTTGCGGTGTGCGAACTCTTTGCTGTTTGGTCAGGCCTATTTTCGCGAGGATCCGGAGAAGCTGACTGCAGATCACTTGTTCTGGGCCAATACGCTGCCGGTTCAGGCCGCCGTCAAAGGTGGATTTGAGCGCGTCAAACGTGATCGCATCAGGGTGGTGTACTGGTCTCCTGATCTCTACAGTCACTCCGTTCGCTACTTCTTTCGCCCTTTGCTCGAAGCGCACGACCGAGATAGATTCGAGGTCATCGTGCTCCATGACGGGCCCAAGAAGGACCAGCAGACGGATTTGGTTCGCGCGTGCGCAGACGATTTCCGTGATGTCAGCTTGATGCCCAATGAGCAGTTGGCGGATCACATTCGCGATTTGCGTGCCGATATTTTGGTTGAGTTGGCGGGGCATTCATCTTTCAACAGGCTTAATCTGCTGGCTGGGAGGTTGGCTGCTGTGCAGGTGACGGGGATTGGGTACCCTCCGACAACGGGCTTGAGCACTGTGGATTATAAATTCGCCGACCAATGGGTAGCAGGAGAGCAGTTTGATCGGTTCCATTCGGAGCGCATGCTCGATCTCGGGGAGTCTTATTGGTGTTTCGACCCAAGGGAGTCGGTGGAGCAGGCATCGGAGCCACCTTGCGCGGAGGCCGGACAGATCACGTTCGCTTGCATGGGCAATGTTGGGAAAGTCACAGATGATGCCCTGATGGCTTGGAAGCGTATCCTTGATTTGGTGCCGGGTTCCCAATTGATTGTCCAATCCATCTCGTTTTTTGACCAGGCAGCAGTGGATTTGTTTGCCTCGCGAATTCATGGCGCGGGATTCGATCAGGGGCGAGTTAAAATTAAAGGGCCCGAGGTGGATTTTTTCCGTTCATACAATGATGTGGATATCGTCTTGGATACCTACCCATTCAATGGCGGAACCACAACATGCTTCGCCCTGTATCAGGGGGTTCCGGTTGTGACTTTGGTTGGGGATTCCCTGATTTCGAGAATGGGGTATGCGGCTGCAAAAAATCTAAATCAAGATGGTCTGATCGCGCACAGTTGGGATGAGTACGTCCAACGCGCTGTTGATTTGGCTTCAAATACGGACTGGCTGCACTGGTTTCGCAAGCAGGCACGGCCACTCATGAAGCAGTGCGCCTTGGGTTCGGCCGAACGATATGCACGCAACGTCGAGTCGGCTTACGAGGACGCACTCGCTCGGTTGGGCTCGCCCGCAGTGACCAAGGGTGTGCAGATCGCCATTTCTGATGATGAGTTTCATTCTCGGGCGAGTCGCTTGTTGGCTGCTGGGCAAATGGATGCATTTGCGCGGGTGTTGGCTTATTGGGCCCGCTGCCATCCGGATTCCGTCACTTTGCGCTACATGCGTGTGCATGAATTTATTGATCGAGCTGAGCAATCCGCTTACTTGCAAGGGATTCTGCCGTTTTTGAGTGGTGGCGTCTTGCAGGCCGCGCAATTGACGTTGGCAGATTGGCTCATTGAATCTGGGGCTGGCGCTCAGGCCTTCGAGATGCTTGAAGGCCTGGACAAGATCGGCTTGGCCGCAGTTGACGTGAGGCAGATGTCACTGATGCGGGCAAAGATCAGCGCGCGAGGCGGGCGTTCTCCCCGTGGGGCGAAGGCGTGTGCGGTTGTCGCGATTTGTGCTCGTACTGCAGCCGAATATGGCGAGTTGAAGCAGTCGTTCGTTGCGGGGCTGAGTTCTGAGGCTGCCGCTGCTTTGACATTTGCCCATGTGCGCTTTGATGACATCATTGATTCTTTCTCGACCATCGTCAACGCGCGCCATGGTGCTGAAGCTTTGATCATCGTTGCGGATGGCGTGCGCCCTTCGGATGATGCTGGCCTTGAGTTGCTGATTGAAGGGGCGGTAACCCAGGGCATCATGGGCTTTCAGGGGGCGAGTGTTTGGAAGAGTCTGCATTGGCGTGAGTTTGACGCTGTTGCTGGCGCCTGCTTCATCAAAGCGGGAGATGCTCACGTGTTTCAGGCAGCAGCGGATCAGTTGGCTGCTGAAGTTGAGGTGGTCGATGCCGGCATGTGTGCGGTTCGGCTCGACGTTGCGCGCAGTGGGTTGAATCTTTTGGACGAAGCGTTAAGGAAGCTGCCGGCCTTCATGTTTGAGTCGTGGCTCTACACGCTTCAAAAGACAGGTCATGCACGCAGTCGGGTGGATGCATCCATCGGTGCTGTTGTGGAGTCGCGTTGTTCCTTTGATGTCCGTGATGTGGCTCAAGTTTTGGACAAGCTGGCCATCAAGCACGACCTAGAGGTCTTGGTTTGGCGGGAGGGTTCGGCCTTGCCGAGGTTTGCTTCGATTGAGGTGTCGGAGGTGAGTGGGGCGTTCGTGGAATGGGTGTGTGCCAGCTAAGCTCAATGCCATTTCTTCTGAAAAACTTGGAACGCTTGCCGCCAACTGTCTGAGTGGAAATTCCCGTGGCTTTTGTGTATGAGATCGATGGGCCAAGTGCCCACTGACACGCCGCTCTTCCTTGCGCTGAGACAGAAGTCGAGATCGTAGAAGTGAAAATTGAATTGGGTGTCAAATCTGACGTGCCGTTTGATCAGTGGCGATCGTCGTGCAGCGATGAATACGCCGTCTAACACATAACAGGCTGCTGGCGTGGGACCGAATGGGGAGATGTGGTGATCTTCGAAGTCGCCATGGCTGATGAATCCGCTTGTGGAGTCATTCTTGAAGTAGAAGTGCCCTTGTTCATTCATCTTGTCTGAAAACCAAGTGACGAACTTCAGGTTCTTGGTGTTGCCCGCTACGCCCACGCAATCGAATTTGCGGGTTGCGTGGGTTATTTTCTCTATGATCAGTTCATCCCAAAGCCAGACGTCATCGTGCAGGAAAACGAGGATGTCTTCGTCCCTCGTTTCAATGGCTTGGTTATAGACTGCAGGTAGGCCTTTGCGATTTTCATAGAAAATCTCGCACCGAACATGACCTTGGTCGAGTAAATCTTTCAGTGATTTGCCAAGGTGGCTGTCTCGCCAGAACGCTTCCTTTGTCAGCATGGTCGCAGAGACGAAGCAAATGCTAGGCGGTGACTTGCGCTCTCGGGCTGAAGCGAGGGCTTCAGCGATGCTGCTGTTTTTTGCGAATATCCTGATGATTTTTTCGAGAAGGGTCATTTTTAGCAGAGGGGGCTTGCTTGACGCTTGGGCTTGACGATGAGTTCTGGTTGTGCGCGGCTGGAGCCTGCGGTGATGGGTGTCAAGTAGAGAGGCTGGTGTCTGCGTCCCGTTCGAGATCAGTGTTGGACGCTGGAGTTGGGCTGGTTGGATATAATTGACTGCGCCATTAGATATTGTCAGGGGTGCGCAGTTTGGCATCAAGGGCAAGTGCGGGTTTGTTTCCTTTTTCCCAAGAATCTATGTCCACCCCCCACCCCTTCCGCTTCTTCCGCGTAGGCGGCTTCGACCAAGTCCGCCTTGACCGAGGTGCCGACCTCGCCAACCTCGCCCAGCTCGACCAGAAGCTCTGGGTCGCGCTCTCATGCCCCGTCAAAGGCGTGGAGTTCGATGCCCGCACGTTGGCGCTGATCGATGCCGACAACGATGGCCATGTGCGTGCGCCTGAGTTGATCGGTGCGATCGATTGGGCCGTGGCCCGGCTCAAGTCGCCGGACACGCTGGTCAAAGGCGGTGACCTGGCCTTGGCCGACATCGGTGACGCCGTGCTCGAGTCTGCGGCCCGCAACGTGCTCGCCAGCTTGGGCAAGCCGCAAGCCACGCACATCAGCGTCGACGATTGCACCGACATCGTCCGCATCTTCGCGGGCATGGCTGCCAATGGCGATGGGGTGATCGACGGTGCAGGCCAGTCGGGCGAGGTGCAGGCCGCCGTCGCCTTGATGATCGACAAGCTCGGTGGCGTGGCCGATCGCGGCGGCGCCAAGGGCGTTGACCGCGCCACCATCGAGCGCTGCTTTGCCGAGGCCGCCGCCTTGCAGGCCTGGCGCGAAGCCATGCCCCATGAGGCCGAAGGCCTGCCCGATCTTCCCGCCGCCGCAGCAGCCGTCAAGGCCGTGCGCGACAAGGTGGATGACTTTTTCATGCGCGTGCGCCTGGCCGCCTTCGATGGCCGCGCCGAGGCCTTGCTCAACAGCAGCGAAGACGAGCTCAAGGCCCTGGGTCGCACCCTGCTGGCCGGTGGCGCGGCTGAGGTGGCGGCGCTGCCGCTGGCGCAGGTGAAGGTGGGCGCGTCGCTGCCGCTGGGGCAGGGCGTCAACCCGGCCTGGACGGCCGCCATCGCCGCGCTGCGCCAGCACCTGATCACGCCGCTGCTGGGCGAGCGCGACACCCTGACCGAGGCCGAGTGGGCCGACCTGCGTGGCCGCATTGGGGCCTACGAGGCCTGGTTGGGCGCCAAGCCGGCGACGCCGCTCGACAGCGTCGATGCGGCCACCATCCAGGGCATGCTGGCCGGTGACCTGCAGGCGCAGCTGATGGCGCTGGTCGCTGCCGACGAGGCCGCTGCCGACCAGGCTGCGCGCATCACCGAGGTCGAGCGCCTGGTGCACTGTGTGCGCGATCTGGCCAAGCTGGCCAACAACTTCGTGTCGTTCACCGACTTCTACACGCGCCGCGACAAGGCCACCTTCCAGGCCGGCACGTTGTACATCGATGGCCGCAGCTGCGACCTGTGCATCAAGGTGCTCGATCCGGCCAAGCACGCCACGCTGGCGGCCCAAGCGGGCGTCTACCTGATCTACGTCGATTGCGTGCGCCCGGGCGAGAAGATGAGTGTGGCTGCGGCCGTCACCGCTGGCGATGCCGATCAGCTCACCGTGGGGCGCAACGGCGTGTTCTACGACCGCCAGGGCCGCGATTGGGATGCCACCGTCACCAAGCTGGTCGAGCACCCCATCAGCATCCAGCAGGCCTTCTGGTCGCCCTACAAGCGCGTGGTCAAGATGATCGGCGAGCAGGTGCAGAAGTTCGCCGCCGCCAAGGCCAAGGCCTCGGAGGACATGACCGGCCAGGCCGTGATCAAGTCCAGCGACAAGGTGCTGACCGCGCCGCCCGCCGCCGGCGCCCCTGCGGCCAAGGATGCGCCACCCGCGCCCTTCGACGTTGCCAAGTTCGCCGGTATCTTTGCCGCCGTGGGCTTGGCCGTCGGTGCCATCGGCACGGCGCTGGCCTCGGTGCTGACGGGCTTTCTGGCGCTCAAGGTCTGGCAGATGCCGTTTGCGGTGGCGGGCCTCATGCTCATCATCTCGGGCCCGGCCATCGCCATGGCTTACTTCAAGCTGCGCAACCGCAACCTGGGCCCGATCCTCGATGCCAACGGCTGGGCCGTGAACACACGCGCCCGCATCAACATCCCGTTTGGCACGGCCCTCACGCAGTTGGCCGCCTTGCCCGCTGGCGCCGAGCGCGCCTTGACCGACCCCTACGCCGAGAAGTCGTCGCCGTGGCCCAAGGTCATCGCGGTGCTCGCCCTGCTGGCCGGTGTGGCCGCTGGGGCCTGGTGGGCCGGCTGGCTCCACCTGTGACGGGGCGCTGACCCCTCGCATCGGGCTGCGGCAGGCGGCCGTGGCCCGGTAACGCGCAACGTGTCGGGGCAAGTGATCGGTGGGTTCTGGTGGCGCCGCTCGGGGCAAACGCTAGAATCCCCGACTCTGTTACCCCACCACCCACAGACCACCATGACGAACCAGACCCAGAACGTCACCGCCATGGCCAGCGCCATCCGCGCCTTGGCCATGGACGCCGTCCAGCAAGCCAACTCCGGTCACCCCGGCGCGCCGATGGGCATGGCCGACATGGCCGTGGCACTGTGGGGCCGTCACCTCAAGCACAACCCGACCAACCCGCTGTGGGCCGACCGCGACCGCTTCGTGCTGTCCAACGGTCACGCGTCGATGCTGATTTACGCGCTGCTGCACCTGACCGGCTACGAGCTGTCGATGGACGACCTCAAGGCCTTCCGCCAGATGCACAGCAAGACCCCTGGCCACCCCGAAGTGGGCATCACCCCGGGCGTCGAGACCACCACCGGCCCGCTGGGCCAGGGCATCACCAACGCTGTGGGCTTTGCCCTGGCTGAAAAGCTGCTGGCCGCCGAGTTCAACCGCGATGGCCACACCATCGTCGACCACCACACCTTCGCCTTCATGGGCGATGGCTGCCTGATGGAAGGCATCAGCCACGAAGCCGTGGCCCTGGCCGGCGCCTGGAAGCTCAACAAGCTGATCGCCCTGTACGACGACAACGGCATCTCGATCGACGGCCAGGTTGCCCCCTGGTTCATCGACAACACGCCCCAGCGCTTCGAAGCCTGCGGCTGGAACGTCATCGGCCCGATCGACGGCCACGATGTGGACGCCGTGGACGGCGCCATCGGCCGCGCCAAGCTGAGCACCGACAAGCCTACGCTGATCGTCTGCAAGACCCACATCGGCAAGGGTTCGCCCAACCGCGCCAACACGGCCAAGGCCCACGGCGAGCCGCTGGGTGGTGACGAGATCAAGCTGACCCGCGAAACCATCGGCTGGTCGCACGAGCCCTTCGTGATCCCCGAAGACGTGTACGCCGACTGGAACGCCAAGGCCAAGGGCGCCGAGGCCGAAGCCGCTTGGGACACCCGCTTTGCCGCCTACCAAGCCGCCTTCCCTGAGCTGGCCGCCGAGTTCACCCGCCGCATGGCCGGCGAGCTGCCCAAGAACTTTGCCGACACCGCCGTGGCCGCCGTGGCCGCCGCGCACGACAAGGCCGAAACCGTGGCCAGCCGCAAGGCCAGCCAGATCGCGCTCGAGTTCTTCACCGCCGCGCTGCCCGAAATGCTGGGCGGCTCGGCCGACCTGACCGGCTCGAACCTGACCAACACCAAGAGCACGCCCGCGCTGCGCATGGACGCCGACGGCGCCGTGGTGCTGACCGAGGGCAAGCCCGGCCGCCACATCAACTACGGTGTGCGCGAGTTCGGCATGGCCGCCATCATGAACGGCGTGGCCCTGCACGGCGGTTTCATCCCCTATGCCGGCACCTTCCTGACCTTCAGCGACTACAGCCGCAACGCCATCCGCATGGCCGCGCTGATGAAGCAGCGCGTGATCCACGTGTTCACGCACGATTCGATCGGTCTGGGCGAAGACGGCCCGACCCACCAGTCGATCGAGCACGCCGCCAGCCTGCGCCTGATCCCCGGCCTGGACGTCTGGCGTCCCGCCGACACGGCTGAGACCGCCGTGGCCTGGTCCATCGCCCTGGCCAACAAGAACCGCCCGTCGGCCCTGCTGCTGTCGCGCCAGAACCTGCCGTACGCCCCCAAGACCGACGCCGACGTGATCACCCAAGGTGCTTACGTGCTGGCCGAGCCCGAAGAGGTGGGCCTCAAGAAGAAGCCCGTGGCCGTGATCATCGCCACCGGCTCTGAGGTGCAGCTGGCCCTGCACGCCCAGCAACTGCTGGCCGAGATGAAGGTGCCCGTGCGCGTGGTCTCGATGCCGTCGAGCACCGTGTTCGACCGCCAGGACGTGGCCTACAAGAAGGCCGTGCTGCCCGCCAAGCTGCCGCGCGTGGCCGTGGAAGCCGGCGTGACCGACTTCTGGTGGAAGTACGGCGTGGACGCCGTGGTGGGCATCGACTCTTATGGCGAGTCGGCCCCCGCCGGTGTGCTGTTCAAGCACTTTGGCTTCACCCCCGAGAACGTGGTGGCCACCGTGCTGAAGGTGCTCAAGAACCGCGCCTGAGCCAGCATTAGCCAGTAAGCTCGCGGGCTTGCCCCGCTGAGGCCAGATTTCTCATCTCTCAAACTCTTCCAGAGGTTTCCCATCATGGCGATCAAGATCGGTATCAACGGCTTCGGCCGCATCGGCCGCATGGTGTTCCGTGCTGCCATCCAGAACTTTGCCAACGACGTCGAAATCGTCGGCATCAACGACCTGCTCGAGCCCGACTACCTGGCCTACATGCTGAAGTACGACAGCGTGCACGGCCGTTTCAAGGGTGACGTGGCCGTCGATGGCAACAACCTGATCGTCAACGGCAAGAAGATCCGCCTGACCGCCGTGAAGAACCCCGCCGAGCTGGCCTGGGGCGACGTGGGCGCCGACATCGTGATCGAGTCGACCGGCCTGTTCCTGACCAAGGAAACCGCCGAAGCCCACATCAAGGCGGGCGCCAAGAAGGTGATCATGTCGGCCCCGTCGAAGGACGACACCCCGATGTTCGTCTACGGCGTGAACGACAAGACCTACGCTGGCCAGACCATCATCTCGAACGCTTCGTGCACCACCAACTGCCTGGCCCCCGTGGCCAAGGTGCTGAACGACACCTTCGGCATCAAGCGCGGCCTGATGACCACCGTGCACGCAGCCACCGCCACGCAAAAGACCGTGGACGGCCCGTCGAACAAGGACTGGCGCGGTGGCCGTGGCATCTTGGAAAACATCATCCCCTCCAGCACTGGCGCTGCCAAGGCCGTGGGCGTGGTGATCCCTGAGCTGAACAAGAAGCTGACCGGCATGGCCTTCCGCGTGCCGACCTCGGACGTGTCGGTCGTTGACCTGACCGTCGAGCTGAACAAGGAAGCCTCGTACGACGACATCTGCAAGGCCATGAAGGCCGCGTCTGAAGGCGCCATGAAGGGCGTGCTGGGCTACACCGAAGACAAGGTGGTGGCCACCGATTTCCGTGGCGAAGTCTGCACCTCGGTGTTCGACGCCGAAGCCGGCCTGGCCCTGGACAGCACCTTCGTGAAGGTCGTGTCCTGGTACGACAACGAGTGGGGCTACTCGAACAAGTGCCTGGAAATGGCCCGCGTCATCGCCAAGTGATGACCGGCTGAGGGCTGCGGCCCTCGGCAACGCGTTCAAGCCTGCAGCGCCTCGCAACAACTGTTGCGGGGCGTTGTTGCTTTTTGGGCGCGAAACGCGACAGCGGCAGGGGCCCGGGGTGTCCAATGGCGCAGAGCTGTTTTGCATGGTGAAAAGCGGGGCCCCGGGTTTGCGTGGCCCTGACTCGGGCGGCCCCGGTTCAGGGACTGCACACGCCCGCTGGCACCGTTTGATAATCCGCCGCGCCAGCCGGTGCAGTTCAAGCCGACGGCAATTGCTAGGGATGATGGGATGAGGCATCGAGGGCGACGACAACCGCGGACGCTGGCGTGGTGGCTGACCACACTGTGGGCCATCGTGCTGTGTGGGGTCACGCCTGCGCAAGCCGAGCCGGCCTTGGCCGTCGGGATGATCGTCAAGCTCAAGGACACAAGCGCCACGGGTGTCGCGCGCCAAGCGGCCCAGTCGGTGGTCAGGCTCCAGGCCTCGGCCGTGCCGCGTGAGGGCGACGCCGCCCAAGCCAGGCGCTTGGGCCTGGCGCTCAGCCGCCAGGGGGTGGCCCACTTCGGGCAACGTGCCACGGCCTTCGCTGCGCGGGTGGTGCGCTTTGAGCGGCCCATGCCCCTCGATCAAGCCGAGGCAGAGGCCACGCGCATGCGTCGTCATCCCGACGTTGAATGGGTCTTGGTGGACCAGTTGGTGACCGCTGCAAGCTTCACGGGGCAGCAGGTGCTGGCTTCAGACCCCCTCCAAGCACAACAAACCTGGCTGCAGCCGCTGAGCCCTGGGCTGGAGGGCGTGGTCAATGCGCCTGCAGCCTGGCAGCGTCTGGCGGGGATGACGCTGGCGCCTGCTGCGGTCGGGGTGGTGGATTCTGGTGTGCCCCCTGCTGCGGACCATGCGCTGGCTGACCTCCAAGGTCGCTTGTGGCCAGGCTATGACTTCGTGTCGACCTCAGCCTACGCCCGAGATGGCAACGGCCTGGATGACGACCCCACCGACATGGGCAATGGTTTGAGCGAGGCCGAGAAGCAGAGCAGCGACCTGTTCAGGCTGGTGGACGATTGCCGAGTGAGGGACAGCGATTGGCACGGGTTGAGTGTGACGTACATGCTCGCTGGCGCGCCGGACAACGGGCGCCGTGGGCTGGGCATCCTGGCGGCCTTGCCTGGCGCCGTTGTGGTGCCGGTGCGGGTGGCGGGTGTCTGTGGGGCGGCGGTGAGTGACCTCGTCGAAGGCATGTTGTGGGCGGCAGGCGTGTCGTACCAAGGATCGCCTCCGCCCAACCCGCATCCCGTGCGGGTCCTCAATGTGAGCTTCGGCATTGCGGGCAGCTGCGAAGAGCCCACCGTTGGCTCGCTGGGCTGGTTGATGCGCAACACCGTGCTCACGCTGGCCGCCAACAACGTGCTGGTGGTCGCTTCTGCGGGCAATGGCGATGGGCAGGGGCGGGGGCTGTCGGTGCCCACGCGTCCCGCCAGTTGCCGCGGGGTGATGGCGGTGACGGGGCTGGACATGCGCGGTTACAAGGCGCGTTACGCCAACCTGATCGGTGGCGGATTCGGTGTCGCCGTCCACAGCGGCAACGTCAACGAAGAACGCTACTTGGAAGCGGTTGGCGATGGCATCGCGACCTTGGTCAACACGGGTGAGGTGTCGCCTCAGACGGGCAGTGACAGCCACTACGTGATGTCTGCGTACCAGATCGGCACGAGTTACGCTGCGCCGCAGGTCGCGGGCGTGGCGGCCATGATGTTGGCGGTTGATCCGACCTTGACGGTGAACGACCTGCTGGTAGGGCTGACCAGCAGCGTGCGCCCCTTTCCGCTGGTCACGGACGCGCAGGGGGTGCCCTATCCCTTGTGCGATGCGACCCACACCACGCGCTGCAATTGCACGCCGCAGGTGTGTGGGGCGGGTGTCCTCGACGCTGGCCTGGCGGTGGATTGGGCGCAGGCCCACGTGGGGCAAGGGGGCAATGCCCCTGCGAGCGCATTGCCGGCCACGTTCTTTCAGCCCGCACGAGACGCGGCCGGCCGCAGCATTGAAGACAGCAAGGCCCGCCAATCAGGAGGCGGCGCGGTCGACGAACTGGCATTGCTGGCCTTGGCTGGTCTGCTGGCCACAGGCCTCAACCGAAGCTCGCGGCGGCAGGCGCGAGCGCCACAGCCTCACACCCGGCAAGCGATGAAGCCCTTGTCTTGAGGCAGCTTGATGGCGTTGAGCTGCTTGACCACGTTGTCATCCGCTTGCGGAACACGCAGCAGCTGCACCTGCATGGGCTGCCGCACGTTGACCACGCGCGCGGTCCGGATGCCGCGGTTGCGCAGTTGGTTCAGTGCATTGTCGGCTTCGGCCAGTTGGTTGTAGCGGCCCAGCGATAGCCCCTGGGCCAGCGCGGCAGGGGTGCGGACTTCTTCGAAGCTCAGCCCACGGATGCGGCGCAGCTCGGCCTGCTTTTTCTCGAACAGGTCGGGGTCGGCATATGGGCCCATGTAGACCAGCCACAAGCCAGGCACCGACACCGACTGCACCTGCCAGCTGCCCGCAGGCAAAGCCTTCTTCACCTGCGTCTCGGCGGCATTGAACTCGGCCGGTTGGAAGGGGCCCGCCTCGACGCAACGCAAGTGACCAGCGCTGGCAGCCGCCGTCGATGCAGGCGCCTCCGTCGACGCTGCGGGCGATGCGGTGGATGCGCTGCTGGCCACCGGCTCGGCAGACGCCTGGCTGGTGGCGTCTGCAGCGGACGAGGCCACGCCAGAAGCGGCCTCGCTCGCCGCACTGCCGGGTTTGTGGGTGGCCGGCGCGCTCGGGCCCGCTGGCCATTGTGGGGGCACCACTTGCGCAAGTTCGGCATGCGCCTGCTTGCCCAGTCGCTCGGGTTCGTGCTGGGCATCCGGGTGCAAGGCCGGGCCGACGGCGGCATTGAGCCAGCCCTGGGTCCAGGCCCAGAAGGCCGCGTTCACCGCGATGAGGATGAGCACCAGGGCGCGCAACATGGGGCAGGGCGTGGGGCCGTTCAGGCAGACGGGGAGGTGGGGTGGACGGGGCGCACGCTGACCTCACCGCTGGTCCAGCGCACCGTGCCTGCTGGAGTATGCACGAGCAGGGCGCCGTCGGTGTCCACGCCCAGGGCCTGGCCCTCGCCCAGGATGTCTTGCGCAGGCGACAGCAGCTTCACGGGCTGGCCCGCCAGCACGTCCAGCTCGGCAAAGCCAGGCTGCCACGGCGCAAAGCCCTGGGTGGCCCAGGCCCGCACGGCATCGAGCAGCGCCGGCACCAGCTGCGCCCAGGTGGCGCCCACGCCCAATGCCTGGGGGGGCAGGGCCGAGGGGATGTCGCTCAGCGCTGCGAAGCCTTGTGCGGCCTCGTCCAGCGGCGGCTGGGTGTTGAGCCCCACGCCGATCACCACCCAGCGCTCGCCCGGCCTCAGGCCCGGCGCGGGGGTGGCTTCGATCAGGATGCCGGCGAGCTTGCGGCCTTGCCACTGCAGGTCGTTGGGCCATTTCAGGCCCAGGCCTGGCAGGTTGGGTTGCAGCCAGGCCTGCAGGCTGCGCGCCAGGCTCACGCCCACCACCAGCGACAGCGTGCTGCCGCCACCGGGCACGGCGTCGAGGTCGAGTGGCAGGCCGATGGAGAAGGTGAGGCAGCGGCCCGGCTCGGCCAGCCAGCTGCGGCCTTGGCGGCCCCGGCCGGCCGTTTGGTGCGCGGCCACCAGGGCCACGGGGGCGGTGTCGCCCGCACGGCCACGCGCCATCAACAGGGTGTTGGTGGAGGTGGCCTCGGGCAGCACCTCCAGCGACAGCGTGGGCCAGGTGGGCGAGGCCGCCAGCCAGATGGCCTCGGCGGCCGCATTCAGGCCGCTGAGCACCTCAGGGGGCAGGGCGGGGGCCGACACACCAGCAGCAGGCAAAACGGACGCAGCGGCCCGCTCAGGCGCGCTTGCGCGTCTTGGGGGCCAGCATGGTGCCGCGGCAGGTGTCGGCACCGCACCAGCAGGCGTATTCCTGCTTGAGCTTGGCCGTCATGCGGGCATCGATCACCAGGCCGTAGTCAAAGAACAACTCTTCGCCGGGCGCGATGTCGCGCAGGGCCTTCAAGAAGACGCGGTTGCCGTCTTGCTCGGCCTCCAGGCTGGGGGCGCAACTGTGGTTGATCCACTTCGCCGAGTTGCCTTGGTACTTGCCGTCGATGACGTGGCCGTCGTCGAGGTGGAAATAAAAGGTATGGTTGGGCTGGTCGGGATCATGCGGGTGGCGGCGCAAAGCCTCCTTCCAGGTGATGATCTCGCCCTTGTATTCGAGTACCGTGCTCCCGGCCGTGATGGGGCGCACCGCGAACACGCCCTTGCCGTGCACGCCCGAATCACGCACCTGGGTGCGGCGGCCGCTGGTGGGGTGGTCTGCCACATGCCCGGTCGACCGGGCGGCGGGCTTGGTTTTTTTCGCGGCTTGCGTCATCGGCCAGATTGGGTACATTGAATTGGTGGGCGCGCGCGTGCCCGTGTGTGCGCGCGAGAAGCCCGATTGTAAGAACAGATCTGAAGATCCATGAGCAAAGCCCTGGTCATTGCCGAAAAGCCGTCGGTTGCACAAGACATCGTGCGGGCCCTCACGCCTGTCGACGGCAAGTTTGAGAAGCACGACGAATACTTCGAGTCCGAGCACTACGTGGTCAGCTCGGCCGTGGGTCACCTGGTCGAAATCAAGGCCCCCGAAGAGTTCGACGTCAAGCGCGGCAAGTGGAGCTTCGCCCACCTGCCCGTCATCCCGCCGCATTTCGATCTCAATCCGATCGACAAGAGCAAGGGGCGCCTCAATGCCCTGGTCAAGCTCATCAAGCGCAAAGATGTCACCTCGCTGATCAACGCGTGTGACGCGGGGCGCGAGGGTGAGTTGATCTTCCGCTTGATCGTGCAGTACGCGCAAGACAGCACCGCCACCACCAAGGCCAAGGGCCTGGGCAAGGGCGTGCAGCGCCTGTGGCTGCAGTCGATGACGCCGGCCGCGATCCGCGATGGCTTCGAGGCCTTGCGCTCCGACGCGCAGATGCTGCCGCTGGCCGATGCCGCGCGTTGCCGCTCCGAGGCCGACTGGCTGGTGGGCATCAACGGCACGCGCGCCATGACGGCGTTCAACTCGCGCGACGGCGGCTTCTTCCTGACCACCGTGGGCCGGGTGCAGACGCCCACGCTGTCCATCGTGGTCGAGCGCGAAGAAAAGATCCGCAAGCACGTCTGGCGCGATTACTGGGAAGTGCGCGCCAGCTTCGATGTGGCCGCCGGCAACTACGAAGGCAAGTGGTTCGACCCGAACTTCAAGAAGGACAAGAACGCGCCCGAGGGCTCGGCCGAGGCCGAGTTCAAGGCCGATCGCGTCTGGAGCGCCGCCGAGGCGCAGGCGATTGCCGATGCCGTGCGCAACCAGACGGGCACGGTCACCGAAGAATCCAAGCCCAGCACCCAGGCCAGCCCGCTGCTGTACGACCTCACCACGCTGCAGCGCGAGGCCAACTCGCGCTTTGGCTTCAGCGCCAAGACCACGCTGTCGCTGGCCCAGGCGCTGTATGAAAAGCACAAGTGCCTGACCTACCCCCGTACCGATTCGCGCGCACTGCCCGAAGACTACGTGGGCGTGGTGCAGCAGACGCTGGGCGCCATCGCCGAGGAAGACCTGCCGGGCCCTCTGCGTGACCTGGCCATGCACGCCCGCAAGGCGCTCAACGATGGCTATGTGAAGCCCAACAAGCGCGTGTTCGACAACGCCAAGGTGTCGGATCACTTTGCCATCATCCCCACGGTGCAGACCCCCAAGGGACTGACCGAGGCCGAGGCCAAGCTGTACGACATGGTGGCCAAGCGCTTCATCGCCGTGTTCTTCCCTTCGGCCGAGTTCCAGGTCACCACCCGCATCACCGAGGTGAAGGCCGCAGGCAAGAGCCACCACTTCCAGACGAACGGCAAGGTGCTGGTCAAGCCGGGCTGGCTGGCCGTCTATGGCAAAGAGGCCCAAGGCGAGGACGACGAGACCACGCTGTGCGCTGTGCAGCCGGGCGAGGCCGCCAAGAACGACGACGTGCTGGTGAGCGCGCTCAAGACCAAGCCGCCCGCCCGCTACACCGAAGCCACGCTGCTGAGCGCCATGGAAGGCGCGGGCAAGCTCATCGACGACGAAGAGCTCAAGGCCGCGATGCAGGAAAAGGGCCTGGGCACGCCAGCCACGCGCGCGGCCATCATCGAAGGCCTGCTGACCGAGAAGTACATGCTGCGCGAGGGCCGTGAGCTCATCCCCACGGCCAAGGCCTTCCAGCTGATGACGCTGCTGCGCGGCCTGGGCGTGGTCGAGCTGACCAAGCCCGAGCTGACCGGCAACTGGGAACACCAGCTGTCTGAGATGGAGAAGGGCCGCCTGAGCCGCGAGGCCTTCATGGCCGAGATCGCGTCGATGACGCAGCGCGTGGTGCAAAAGGCCAAAGAGTACGACCGCGACACCATCCCGGGTGACTACGCCACCCTGGCCACACCGTGCCCCAACTGCGGCGGCGTGGTGAAAGAGAACTACCGCCGCTACACCTGCACCGGCGCCCACGGCGGCGACTCGGAAGGCGGCACGGGCTGTGGCTTCAGCATGGGCAAGATTCCCGCAGGCCGCAGCTTTGAGCTCAACGAGGTGGAGCAGCTGCTGCGCGACCACAAGATCGGGCCGCTGGAGGGCTTCCGCTCGAAGGCGGGCTGGCCGTTCACGGCCGAGCTGCGCATGGTGCGCGACGAAGAAACGAACAACTGGAAGATGGAGTTCGACTTCGGCGATGACGCCAAGAAGGCCGAAGAATCCGGCGAGCCGGTTGATTTCAGCGGCCAGACCAGCCTGGGCGCGTGCCCGAAGTGCGGCGGCCAGGTGTTCGAGCACGGCACGAACTACGTGTGCGAGCACACGCAGGGCGCGGCCAAGGCCCGCTGCGACTTCAAGAGCGGCAAGATCATCTTGCAGCAGCCCATCGAGGCGGCGCAGTTCACCAAGCTGCTGGAAACCGGCAAGACCGACCTGCTGGAGAACTTCGTCTCCAACAAGACGCGCCGCAAGTTCAAGGCCTTCCTGGCTTGGGACAAGCGCGCGGGCAAGGTGGCCTTCGAGTTCGAGCCGCGTGCGGCCAAGCCTGCGGGCAAGACCGCCGGGCGCTTTGCCAAGGCGGCTGAGGGCGACGCCGAAGCGTCGGCCAACGAGGCTTCGGCCGAGCCGGTGGCGCGCAAGGCTGCAGGCAAGACGGCGGTGAAGAAGGCCGCCACCAAGACCGCTACCAAAACGGCCACCAAGACCGCCCGCAAGGTCGCGGCCAAGAAAGCGGCTTGAGCCTGCAGGCGCCCGGGGCCCTGTGCTCCGGGTTTGCCCGCACACTTTGGTGTATCGTGCGCCCCGTTTCAAGCAGTATGGTGTGGTGAGCGATGCGGTGGTGTGGTGTGGCGCAAGGGCGCTGGCGGGGCGCGGTTGCCGGTGTGGCCGGTGGTGCGATGTCGGTCGCACTTGGAGGGGTGTTTGGGGGCATGTTCGCGGCAGTGGCCCTGGCCAGCCTGGCCTGGCCAGCAGGCCCGGCGCATGCCGCCACCGCCGTGCAAGGCGCCGGTGCCAGCTTCCCTGCGCTGGTGTACGAGCGCTGGGCCCAGCAGTTCCAGCGCGAGCACCCAGACGTGGTGCTGAGCTACAACCCCGTGGGTTCCGGCGAGGGCGTCAAACAGGTGCAGGCGCGTGCGGTGCACTTCGGGGGCACCGATGTCCCGCTGAGCCCTGAGCAGCTGGCCGCACACCGGCTGGTGCAGATCCCCATGGTGGTGGGCGGCATGGTGCCGGTGGTCAACCTGCCGGGCGTGGCCAGCCAGGCCTTGGTGCTCGACGGCGCCACGCTGGCGGCCCTGATGCTGGGCGACATCCGCCAGTGGAACGACGCGCGCATCCAGGCCCTCAACCCCGGCCTGCGGCTGCCCGAGCTGCCCGTGCAGCGGGTGGTGCGCGCCGAGGCCTCGGGCTCGACCGAGGTGCTCACGCGCTACCTGGGCCAAGCGCTGCCAGGTTTCGGGCAGCGGGTGCCGCCATCCAAACAGCCCACCTGGCCCGGCACGCCCTGGCGGGCCCAGGGCAGCGACGGCGTGTCGGCCCTGCTGCGCACCAAGGTGGGCGCCATCGCCTGCGTGCCCTTTGACCGCATCGCCAAGGACCGCCTGGCCGCGGTGCGGCTCAAGACCGCGAACGGCACGGTGGCTGCCTCGGAAGACAGCTTCCGCGCCGCCATCTTGGCCTCCGACATGTACCGCAAGGGCGACGACCAGGCCAGCCTGCTGGCGCAGCCCGCCCGCGAGGCCTGGCCCATCACCGCCACCAGTTTTTTGCTGCTCGATGCCACCCCGGGCGACCTGGCGCGCGCCTCGGCCGTGAGCCGCTTCGTGTACTGGGCCTTCATGCGTGGCGATGAACTCACGCGGGGCACAGGCTTTGCCGCGCTGCCGCCCCGGGTGCAGGCCCGTCTGGCGGGGCGATTGCTGCAGATCCGCACCCCCGAGGGCGGTCGCCCCACCCTCATGCCCGGCGAGGGCCTCTGAGGCCGGCCTGGCGGCGAGGGAGGCTGTCCGCAGCAGCGGCATGGCCTTTTTGGCGGCAAGCAGGCGACGGCGCAGAACGGGTTAAGGTCGCTGTCAGGAATGGGCGGCATGATGCGACCTGTTCGTGTGAGGCCCCATGTCGGGGCCCTGAGGAGACTGCCGATGTGGATCAAAACGTCCCGCTCGCCGCTGCACGCCGACAGCGGCCTGGTGCACCCCCTGTCCAGTGAGATCACGCCGCCCGCGGTCTACGCCCAGCGCCGGCTGTGGCTGCAGCACGCGGCCGTGGCCAGCACGGGTCTGGCGTCGTCCCTGTGGGGGCTGGAGGCCCAGGCCACAAGCGTGGCCCGTCCTGGCAAGCTGGCGGCGCTGCCCGGTGCGCGTTCGGCGGTGCCGGGCGCCCTGGCCATGGACAAGCCGACGCCCTACGACGACGTCACCAGCTACAACAACTTTTACGAGTTCGGCACGGGCAAGGGCGATCCGGCCGACAACGCCCACACGCTCAAGCCCAGCCCCTGGGCACTGAGCATCGAGGGCGAGGTGGGCAAGCCGCTCAAGCTGGGCCTGGACGACCTGCTCAAGCTCGGCGCCATGGAAGAGCGCATCTACCGCCTGCGCTGCGTCGAGGGCTGGTCGATGGTGATCCCGTGGGTGGGCTACTCGCTGTCGGCGCTGATCCAGCGCGCCGAGCCCACCAGCCGCGCCAAGTACGTCGAGTTCATCAGCCTGGCCGACCCCAAGCAGATGCCCGGGGTGAGCGACAACGTGCTCGATTGGCCCTACCGCGAGGGCCTGCGCATCGACGAGGCCATGCACCCGCTCACGCTGCTGGCCTTCGGCCTGTACGGCGAGGTGCTGCCCAAGCAGAACGGTGCGCCGTTGCGCCTGGTGGTGCCTTGGAAGTACGGCTTCAAGAGCGCCAAGAGCATCGTCAAGATCCGCTTGGTCGAGCAGCAGCCCGTGCCCTCGTGGGTCAAGGCCAATGCGCGCGAGTACGGCTTTTACTCGAACGTGAACCCCAAGGTCGACCACCCGAGGTGGAGCCAGGCCAGCGAGCGCCGCATCGGCGAAGGCGGGCTGTTCGCGCCGCGCAAGCCCACGCTGATGTTCAACGGCTACGAGGCCCAGGTGGGGCAGCTGTACGCGGGGCTGGACCTCAAACGCTTCTTCTGACCTGATCGTTCATTCGCGGGTATCCCAGGGCGATGCCGGTTGTCGGCAACGTAGACTTCTGCTCCACTGCGCGTGAGGCCTCACGCCCAGAAC